>Ga0307507_10006008_pt1 | contig 19150 bp, 22 predicted proteins | sample 7_EM_MG_FD_207223 | JGI IMG/M metagenome (GOLD analysis project Ga0307507, IMG submission 207223) | Populus trichocarpa ectomycorrhiza microbial communities from riparian zone in the Pacific Northwest, United States - 7_EM | ecosystem: Host-associated > Plants > Roots > Unclassified | place... | reverse complement strand
TGAAGAATAAATTTTAAATATATTCAAAATATAATCAGTGAATTTGTGTTTGAAGATATTTTAAATTTATTCTCCATATATTCAGAGTTTATTCACTGAATAAATAGGCCAGTGCCCGCAGTGTGATTGAGATCTCTTATTCCCGGATCCTCTCTGAATTTTGCCTGGACCTCATCCAAATGGATACTGTGTTGCCTCTGCAATAGCCTGTCAAGAAAAGCAACATCAGTGTGATAAAATATTCGTGTCCTCCCAGGGCGTTGACTGAATGGATTAGTGGATTGACTGTATAGCTGCTGATATTGCAAAATATTGCTGATTGCGCCAGTTGAACAGCCTGCAAGCTCAGCGAGTTTCTTGTAAGAGTAACCATATTCTTCACACCACTTCACCACTCGGCCTCTCAGATCTTTGGAGCAGGTGGGGGCCATTGGAGTTGGCAAGAGGGATGAAATCTTATCAGGCTTGCTAAATTTGGTAAGATTTGTCATGATATTTGGCCGGGACAAACAGTTTGAAAAAATGCAAGCGTTCAATCATACTGTACCATTTCGATTGATTCGGCCGTCACGCGTCACAAGGCAAGTGGTTTTGGCCGAATTCCATCACCTGTCCCGTGTCACAGATGGTCTGGCCGGGTACATTTAGTGGATCTTTTGGCCGTCAAAAAATTAGATCACATTTTCGCTCGAGTTTGAGGTTCTTCAGGCAGGCTTGCGAAAGCGACATGGCCGAATTTTTTTCGACGTCACAGATCCTCTGCAATCTGGCCATATGCAAAATTTCGTCCACGGCGTCACTGGTCACACCCCAGGCCGAATCAATCGAAATGGTACAGTATATGCAAAGCGCTGTAAGCCATTCAAGAAATTTACTGATAGAATTTGTGCACTTAAAGTTTGTAGTTGTTTGTCCGGGCCTTTCACCCTTAGTCAATGATTGCGAGCGCAGCGAGCAATCACTCAATCACGGAAAGTACATTATCATACCCATAGACAGCATATTTATATAAAACAATCGACCATGTTATGCATGAAAAAATGAAGCCTCGGCTGTACGAAAGAAGAAAAAAATCCCCACTCATCCGCCGAGCCTGGGATGTGCATTTGAAGCTATCGTTATTACATGGATACAAAATTCCATGGATGTCCGTGTATGTTGCGTGAGTTCCTGGATATTGGTACTAAATCGCGGATTGACAATCCAGATAGACATCTGGCCTTCGCGCTGTTCTCAAATTTCATCCATTCCAACAAAGTTCTCGATCCCACTGAAAATTCTGCCTGCCACTCCAGTAGATTCTGCAGCCTCTGTACTCTCCTCCGAGTGGTCGCCAGCTCTTTCCTTCACCAGCGCCTCTACGACCGGTCCGCTCTCCTTCGCCGCCACGGATGACAAACTTGCCGGCGGAACATACTGCCGAACCGCACTTGCAATCGCTACAGCCAACTCTTTCGATGGCATTCCGAGCGCTTTCGCAAGCGCGTTGATCCTCTCCTCCACACTTTCTTCCCTCGTGTACGCTGGTCTCCTCTCCGCCTGAAACTGTGCTGGCTTCTTGCCCAAGTAGAGGTTCCACCACCAACCCACCTCCTTATATTGAATTGCGCGGTAGGCATAAAATGCACTGAGGAGGCTGGTGAGAAAAAGCAAGATGTATATGAAGCGGTGGAGTCTCGTTGACGCTAATGGGGGCGAAACGGGCTTGAGCGTCTTTCCTCGCCGTGGAGGGGGTAGGTTGGCCGTCGTCGGAGATGAGGGAGACTTTGTATTCGTCGCTGACATGGTGGTGCAAGAAAGAAAGTGCAAACATCTTGTGTATCAATGCGTGACGTCAAGGGTTATTTGGATCCTGCTTGCACATATTGCGATTCAAAGCGTCTGGTATACAATATTAGATGTCGACCCGTGACCTATTTTGTTTGGTTTTGGGTTTGAGTAGTAAATTTTTTTTAAGACCTCAAGGACCCCCCCTCCCCAACCCCTGGTCTGGCATTCAAATCCCGGGGCCCCCTTGACTTCCACAGTTCTGGTCACGACTCCAAGAATCGAGAGGATCTCGTTTTCCAAGTGGTTTACCCAGCCAATTTGTGTGACGATCAGTGACTGACAACTCAGGGTGCGCTGAGTGTCTAATCCCGATCTCATTGATAAGCAACTCTCATCTCACTCCCAGCAACGCCATCCATTCTTCGTCAGGACTCTGACTGCCTTGTTTCCCACACGATACAGGCACACTGTACCGACAATGGAGCCAGTTGGATTGATAGCGTACGTTTAGCGGAGCTTTTCTTGTTGCGTGTTGAGCTGACATACCACCACAGAGTTATGGGAGCGACTGGAACCGGGAAATCGACGGTATGGGCCAGTCCACTGCCTCCACCGCCACTCTTGACGTTCTGAAAGTTCATCAACACCATCATCGGCAAGGACGTTACGAATGTTGGGCACGGCTCGGAGTCGCAAACCACGGAGGTTGAAGAATACGAATTCTCGATGCCCAATGGCGTTCATGTGACCCTCGTCGACACGCCAGGTTTCGACGACTATCAGAACAATGGTGGTAAATCCGACCTAGTGATTTTGAAAGAAATTGCCGCTTACCTCAAAGCGAAGTAAGAGGACTGTCCCTTCATATGTTGATAATCTAACCTTCATTGACCTACAGATATGACGAGAAACGCAAGTTGTCTGGCATTCTATATTTGCACAGCATCGGTAATCCCGGGGTCGCCGGTTCTTCGCAGCGAACTATGGTGATGTTCAAGAAATTATGCGGACCCGACCCTCTGAAGAATATTGTGGTCGTCACCACATTTTGGGACGAAGTAGGGTTGAAGGAGGGTGTAGAAAACGAAACAGAGCTGAAGACCAGGGATAAATTTTTCAAAGGACTCGTTGACGGGAAATGCAGATTCGCTCGCTCTGGAAAATATCCTCTGGGAGAGACCCCCAAAGGTCCAGAGTTCCCCCCTCCAATCTCTATCATCTCTGACCTCCTCGCGCTCAATCCCGTCTTTGTCGAGATGCAGAAGGAGCTCGCCAAGGGTAAGACTGTGGAGACGACTTCTGCTGGTGTGGAGCTGTACAAGGAACTTCAAGAGCTTAAGCGTCAGCATGAGAGGGTCATTACCGATTTCAACCAAAAAATTGCAGAGATGAAATCCATCAACGCCAGAGACAGAGCAGCGAGGGAGGCGTTGGAAGATGAAAGCAAGGTGTTGAAAGCGCAGCTCGGGTCAGAGCTTGTCAGCACTACAATGCAGTTAAAACGAGAAAAGCAGGCGTTGGCGAAGGTGGGCCTGTAACAATATATCCCTTCTGAGATTGCTCAGAGTTATTCAACAGCAAAGGGAACTCGACTTGGATAACATCTGTCGTATCGAGCTACAACATGAACTCGAGCTTCTGAAAACTCTACATGCCAAGGAAATCCTTGAATGTCAATTCCAGATCCGATCCCTACTCGACGGCAGCTCTCATGATGCTTACCAAAGATCGCGGCTTGAAAAAAATTGTGAAGGTCTCAGAGCTACCGTGTCTGATTTATGTCAGAAGCTACAGGAGAGGAACGAGAAGGATGAGCTAGTACGGACGGAACTTTCGCGGGAGCTCCACGCCAAAGTGACGACACACGACAAGACGCTTTCTGATCTTACGGAAGCAAAATTGAAGGTAGCCCACTTGGAGTCGCAATTAAAGATATCGCAGGAAGCGCAGGAGAAAATGGCATCTGGATCTCAGTCGGGTCTACAAAACGCCAAATCCAACAAGGATAGCGCGAGAGAATCTTCGTCCTTGCGTTATATGATTTCGAGCCTCTTTTGATCACGATAACGTTCCCCCCTTCCCCCCCTCACCGTACACAGCCCTTTGATTTTATTGTTTGAGAACTTAGGTTGTCATGGATGTGTAGCTGGTGGCAACTAGGACGGACTGATGAACCACATAAACCTGGACACTACATAAACGCGAAGTCGACCGTTCTATATTGGAGATGGCACTGCGTAAAAGCAGAGAGTCGAGGTGACCTAAAGAGACCGATCTCTGCCGGATGTGGTACCGTCAGCTTCAAGGTTCACCCAAATGATAGCGCAACTTCATTAGATATGCTCATGCTCACCTCAGACACTCACCCCACCTTACATTTGTACCTTCCATGTTCCATGCTGCTAACACATGTGGCATCTTTGGCATACAGCTCTGCAGCTAAAATGATTTATTATGTGTCGTCAGAGTAATGCGGTAACTACCATACACAAAGTAGCGATGAGGCTGACAGTGTGAGTTGTGGTGGATGAAAAAGGTTTTCCCTTCCTCGACATCTACAGCTGATCATCTACCAAACTCATCACTACAGTCCAACAAGGGCATACTTTTCCAGTCCGCTTATGACCATCCCCCTGGCTTACTTCCCCTGAAGTTGGAGATGCATCACCCTAGAGGTGTGCCCAGCTTGCGTGGACTTTGTTAGCGGTGCATGTTTCAATTGAGGATTGAGCACCAACCTCTGCAAACCGGGAGACAGCGCAGTCAAGGAGAGTGTTATCGCTCCTGAGGGTCACGGAAGGGGTAAAAGTCTGCCGCACATGCCTGTGAAAACTAACCCAAACTTTTCTCCTCTGTATCTCGTGATCATTGCTCGGAATATCTTTCGCTGCCCAACCTGCCTTGACACGAAGTGGCAACGGGACGTGCTCTGCGCATCGTGCGACTCGATCCGGCGCGACTTCCTGTTCCTTTATTGGGGAGTTGCAAACGCAAGTCAGGAACAGTGGCAGCAACGAGGAGCCCTGGCGGGGCACGGAGAACGATGGGAAGCGGGAAGTGCACATGTCGAGTTATTGCGAGGAAATGAGGCTTGGGTTGGGCAAGAATCGACAACGCCATGAATGGTGCCTGAGAAGTGGGAGATCGAGGTCAATCACGGTGACGACTTGGAGATGATCCGCTGGAGGTGGAGCGTGCCAGAGGGCAGCGATGGTACCGGCATTTACAATGTCCTAGTAAATGGGGTGGGTAGTGTTGCCAGCCCCCTACAAAATCTGAATCTTCGTCAGTATCCGTCTGAGGAAATGATGTTTCTAGACTCACTCCTTACGTCTAGAGTCCTCCGCGTGAGGTGGACACATCCGCCTTCCAATGCCTGCAGAAAGGTCGAGGTTGCCAAAATTATGATTTGGAGACCATGCCAACGAAAACCTTTCATTGCTGGGTTATACGCCAGCGTGTATGCCTAGTTGTGGTCTGGTCAACGTCAAGCTGGGAGTAAGGGGAGCTGAGACACTCGAATTGGGGTAGAGCTTTGTTAGGCCGTGAGGTGAGTCGTTGCTGGAGTCGTACGTTCAGCGGTTGGGATCGAGTCTTATGTTGGGTGTTGTTGACTCAACATTTCAACGCAAACAAACATGATTGCTGAGCGCTCAGCGCTCAGCAAACTTGCTTCCAACCTTCATCTTGCGAAATCGAAACGATGAATACAACTTCCAACACAAACACCGATACTCCGTCAGTCTTCACGTATCCGCTGTATACACAGCTTGCTCAGCCCTCCCTAGTGTCGCATCTTCTGATGCCACAATCGCGATTGAGATCAAAGGCAAGATCGTTCGTTGTGTCGACTTTCACTCAATTGGAATCGGACTTTCTAGATATAAATGTTCAGAACATAGCTCAGACCCCAGGACATTGGCACAAACACTATGTTCAGTTCGAGATCGACGGAGTTATGCAGGCAACAGGAAAGAGCGAGAAAGTGACGGACCCCTTTTGGGTGGAGACGTTTTCTTTGTGCGTATCGCACTTTCTACATCAGATTTTAGAACTTAACAGACATCAAGCAATGCCTTGCCGTCATCCATTCTCACATGCCGGCTTTACCGGTCATCTGGTCGGATTGGCCGTACTGTCCTCTATCATAGTGATAAAGTCATAGGGGTAATGAAGGAAAGCTTTGATTTGTTACTTGGGGAAGCTTCCTCAAAAGGTTTGTCTCCCATTCATAGATGTATGTACCCCTCTCATAATCCATAAATTCTCAATTAGAAATAGTTCATTGCTTCCATAGGCCTGATGACAGCTCAATGTTCATGGGAACCACAATTAAGTTCTCTGTATCTATCTTGCCAATGGTTAGTACCCCCGTTGTGAGAAGGTTATCATATTCTCATGAATATTGTCTAACACCCTTCAAGGTTTCTGCACCTCAGGTTGATTCTAAAGCTCAAGTCATGTCAGATTTAGCTTCTGCTTTAGAAACAGCTGAACATAGTGTTACAAGAATGAAACCTGGCCCACAGGATGTTGCATCTACTCTTGATACTGCTGTCAATATAGGCTCTTCAGATTCTTTCTCAGCTGCATACAACACTATGGTTGAAAATGTCGAAATTTTTGCTAATGCTGTAGATAAGCTAGCTGAGGTAAGCAAATAACCTCTCTATAATCTCTGAAATTTACTTTCATAGGTCCATCCATATGCCAAGGCAGCATGGGGTATACTGTCTGCTATTCCCAAAGTATGTTGATTGAGAATGGACTATCTACTTTTTTTGGAGCTTATGCATATGCTAGACTGTTCTATGGCAGATTGAACGTGATGCCAAGATTACCAATCTTCTACAGGAAATTCAAGATTTGTACAAGTATATTAATCAGGCAAAGCCATCTGAGTATGGTAGTCAACAGAAGAAGATTGTCACCCTTCTAGCCAAGCAGACCACAGAATGTGCCTACTTTGTTCGTGACTATGCTCACATCACAAACTTTTGTATGTTGCATTTCAATTGTAGAATCTTCAAATTACTAATTGATATACTTTTTGTCTTTTAGGGAAACGGACTAGAAAGAATTTAGTCTCAGATGCCAACCAGAAAATTCAAAACTACCAAGATCAATTCAAGAAACTCAAGTTAGCTTTTACTGACTATGCAATTCAGGATACTCAGCTTACAGTTTTGCGGATGGTCTACACTCTGGAGAAACTTGGTAATTTTATTTTATTTTTATTTTAGAATCTTAGTGACTAAAATTATACAATTTCAGGTGCAGCTGCAGATCTCAAAGACATGTGCTATGCTAAGGGTGCTCGCTTTGATCCTGATAAGAAATGTCTCCCTGGAACACGTGGATCCATTCTTGATGAACTAATTAGCTGGATTGATAGCCCAGATGGTGATGAGACTCCACAGGTTCTTTTTTTAACTGCTATGGCAGGCTTTGGAAAATCAGCTATTGCTCATACTATTGCTCACCATTTTGATGGATTGCATCGTCTGGGTTCATCATATTGCTTTGATCAAGCTGACCAAGTGAATCGAAGTATCAAATATCTTTTCAGCACCATCTCTCGGGATATTTCTGGTCTTGATAAGCACTGGCTGTCTGCTCTTTGTTCTATTGTTTCTGAAAATCAGGCTCTTTGCCCTACTGAGTCAATAGGGGAGCAGTTTGACAACTTCATTGTCAAGCCTGCTAAATATTTAGCTAATGTTGGGCCTGTTGTCATTGTGATTGATGCTCTGGATGAAAGTGGCAGTCTGAATGAAAGAAAGCCTCTTCTGGATATACTTGTTAAGAGAGCTGCAGAGTTGCCAAAAAACTTTCGAGTTCTGGTAACAACACGGCCTGAACCTGATGTATCAAAAATTCTGGAGGTCTCTAAACAATATCCATATGTCAAACACAAGGAGATACATCCTTCTGTGATGGAAAGCAAGAGCAATGCATATGATCTTTCTCTTTATATCAAGAGTAGACTCACTGAGTTTCCTGAACTTGAAACTGAGTGGCCAAATGGTCAATGGTGCAGTCAGCTTGTAAAAAATGCAGAAGGCCTCTTTCAATGGGCAGCTGTTGCTTGTGATTACATCACTTCATATGGGGGCTTGACTCATGTTGAGCGTTTTGGATCTGTTTGTATAAATGGAAATGGCTTGGACAAATTATACTCTGAAGTTTTGAAACAAGCTTTCCCTGAAGTCACACCTACAGTAATTGGCCGTTACACATCAGTGATGGGCAGAATTCTGATAGCCAAAGAACCATTATCACTGTTAACACTGTCACAAATGCATGTTGAAAAGCCAATATGGGAAGAGGTTCAGGCAATTGTTCAACCATTAGGTTGTTTGCTATCTGGTATCAAAAAGAATGATATTCCCATAAAGCCATTGCACAGTTCTTTCCATAATTTTCTTACTTGTCCTTCAAAAAGTGGAGAGTTTTTTATTGACATAAATAAGACTGAAAGGGAGTTTGTTCTTGCAACTCTGAAAATTCTTGAGGAAGAGCTTCACTTTAACATTTGTGGGATCCCATCATCATACAAAGCAAATGACAATCACTTGATCAAAGTGTCTGATAATATATCATCACAGCTTCTTTATTCCTGCATTTTCTTTGCAGAGCACCTCAAAAAGGCTGGATATCAGGATGCTATTGAAAAGGCATTGAATACTTTTATGAAAAGAAAATTTCTATCTTGGCTGGAGGTTTTGAGTGTAACAAAAAAACTATATACTGCACATGGCACACTGTCAGAAGTATCAGGGTGGCTCAAGGTAAGAGAGTCTGTGTCTAGAATATAAGAAACTATCTTAAATGGTATTTATTCAGAAAAATAAAAAATGCACAGATTTTATTGAAGATGCCATCAAGTTTGTTGACAGCTTTGCTCAACCAATAGCTGAGAGTGCTCCTCATATATATTTATCAGCATTACCATTTGCACCAAGCGAATCTCTTATTGCTCAAAATTACCTACCCTACTATACAGGTCTGCTGTCTTTTGCAAGAGGAAGAACAAAATCATGGCCATCAATTATAAATGTCATGCATGGGCATACTAATTGGATCAAGTCTGTTGCATTCTCTCCTGATGGAAAACACATTGTTTCTGGATCAGATGATATGACCATCAGAGTGTGGGATGCACATACAGGAAATCTTGTTTCAGGTCCATTTAAAGGTCACACCCAAGTCAACTCTGTTGCATTCTCCCCTGATGGACAATATATTATTTCTGGGTCACATGATAGGACCATTGGACTGTGGGATGCACATACAGGAAACCCTGTTTCAGGTCCATTTAAAGGCCACACTAATTGGGTAAGGTCTGTTGCATTCTCTCCTGATGGAAAGCATATTGTTTCTGGATCAGATGATATGACCATTAGAGTGTGGGACACACACACAGGAAATCTTTTTTCAGGTCCATTTAAGGGTCACACCCAGTCAGTCAACTCTGTTGCATTCTCTCCTGATGGAAAACACATTGTTTCTGGATCAGATGATATGACTGTTAGAGTGTGGGATGCACACACAGGAAATCTTTTTTCAGGTTCATTTAAGGGCCACACCCTGTCAGTTAACTCTGTTGCATTCTCTCCTGATGGAAAACACATTGTTTCTGGATCAGATGATATGACCATTAGAGTATGGGGTGCAGACACAGGAAGTCTTGTTTCAGGTCCATTTAAGGGTCACACCCTATCAGTCACCTCTGTTGCATTCTCTCTTGATGGAAGATACATTATTTCTGGATCACATGATATGACCATTAGAGTGTGGGATGCACATACAGGAAATCTTGCTTCAGGTCCATTTGAAGGCCACACTCATTCAGTCAGATCTGTTGCATTCTCTCCTGATGGAAAACATATTGTTTCTGGATCACATGATATAACCATTAGAGTGTGGGATGCATATGCAGAAAACCTTCTTTCAGGCCCATTTAATGGTCACACCCTGCCAGTCAACTCTGTTGCATTCTCTCCTGATGGAAAACACATTGTTTCTGGATCAGATGATATGGCTATTAGAGTGTGGGATGCATACACAGGAAGTCTTGTTTCAGGTCCATTTGAAGGCCACACTCATTCAGTCAGGTCTGTTGCATTCTCTCCTGATGGAAAACATATTGTTTCTGGATCACATGATATGACCATCAGAGTGTGGGATGCACACACAGGAAATCTTGTTTCATGTCCATTTAAGGGTCACACCCTGTCAGTCAACTCTGTTGCATTCTCTCCTGATGGACAATACATTATTTCTGGATCATATGATATGACCATTATAGTGTGGGGTGCATACACAGGAAAACTTGTTTCAGGTCCATTTGAAGGCCACACTGATTGGATTGGGTCTGTTGCATTCTCCCCTGATGGAAAACACATTGTTTCTGGATCAGACGATATGACCATTAGAGTGTGGGATGCACACACAGGAAGTCTTTTTTCAGGTCCATTTAAGGGTCACACCCTGTCAGTCAACTCTGTTGCATTCTCTCCTGATGGAGAACATATTATTTCTGGATCACATGATATGACCATTAGAGTGTGGGATGCACATACAGGAAATCCTGTTTCAGGTCCATTTGAAGGCCACACTGATTGTGTCATGTCTGTTACATTCTCTCCTGATGGAAAATACATTGTTTCTGGATCAAATGATATGACCATTAGATTGTGGGATGCACATACAGGAAAGCTTGTTTCATGTTCATTTGAAGGCCACACTGATAGGGTTACATCTGTTGCATTCTCTCCTGATGGAAAACACATTGTTTCTGGATCAGATGATGTGACCATTAGAGTGTGGGATGCACATGCAGGCAATTCTAGTTCAACCTCACAGGTCAACTGCAATTTTTGCTTTTCTCATGGAAGTCATGATGAGGACTTGAGATCATGGAAGTCAGATCTTGATCAAAATGGTCAGTTTGAGTCTACTTTATCATTTGTAATTCATTACTTATTCATATGTTAGTCACATGTATGATCAATGCAGCTACCCAAACATCCACAGGCTGGATTTGTTTGCCAGGACAAGATCTGTTATTTTGGGTACCACCCTGGTATCAAAAGAACCTCCAATGGCAACCTAAAAATTGCCTTGTTATTGCAAAATATACAACAAAGCTTTTTGTTGCAGATTTTCTATCTGGAACAAACTGGAATCAGATAAAACAAGACAATAATGAAAATGTCCTGTAATTATGGCAAATAGTTGATACTTGTTCTCTAATAGCACAGTCATTTTGTTGTAGCCACAGTCATGCATATGTAGATACATGAGCTGGCACATGTAATGTCTTTTCCTCCTTTACTTTCATCAATAAATCTGCTTCAGGAGAAATCATCAGGTTGTGCAAAGGTGGCTATGTTTACTAAATCTGGAATGATAATGGCCTGTTGCCTTTGATGCCTCGCTGCCTGTACCTAGTTATTCAACTCTGCCCAAGTGCTGTGCCTTGGTAAAAAATATTATCATAGTTCAATATGCTGCTTGCTAGAGTGTTAAGAACAAAAAACAGTTGATCACCCTAAGAACATTAGGAGCTCTCCATTCTTGCTATTGATCTACAGTGGAGTGAGTAAATGCTGATTGTAAATCAAATGACCAAGTCACTAAGTGTGAGTCATAGTGAATGTTATCTGTGAGCCCTTGCCTTTTGTCAAAGTTGGTGCCCAACTTCAATGGCATGGTATTCAGGGCAGTGCATCTGATTGTCTTCTAGGCCACCATTCCCCATGAGACATGATGTTCACCCAGCCCAGGGTTTCGATGCTTTCCCCACACCCGTTTGCCCCATGTTTATAATGGTATGTACATGCCTCTCTCTCATTCAAACATTTTGGACTGATTTATTCTCTTGAATACAGGCTTGTTTATTGTTGTGCTGGATACACTATATTCCTTAAATACCTTCTGTTCAATTGCAAATTTCCACCATCCTCCATTCTTCAATGTAAATCACCTTCAACCCCTTGCGCTCATATGATCTTCAACACTGTCTCTCAATTGATGCTGCTGGCAGCATTTTCTCATGATGTGAGTCTTATATCATATGCCTTGAACTCAGTCTTAGGCTCATTCTGTGCAAGTCACCATGCCCCTTTCAAACCACCCTGAGAGAACTTTTATCAAATGTATGGATTTGACAGCCTACCAAGAGAGCTTTTGAGGCAGATGTAAGTTCCCTGTCATATTCTAAGAGTGCAAGTTTTAACACTTGTATCAAGACCCCAACTCCACATGCCAGGCAAGATGTTCAACCTGCTTCTAAACATCTGAAACATGCAAGTTAACACTCACTTGTAAGAATTTCTACTTATACTTGGAATCAACTTTTATCCAAACAAAAATTCTCTGCTTAATGACCCAAAGACAACAGCATCTTTGGTAGCCTTCTTGACCATTGTACAGGAATCTTGTCACACTCTCTGTTTTGAATGACAGCTTCATGATCCCTCTTATCATAACTAACCAATGCTGCAACTTGTTCTACTTGGCAGCTCTGTCCACTTCCAGCACACTTCATATTGACAGGCTTAAGCTTCCTCACCATTTCAGCTTTCATCCTCAGAGTTCCCAACCTAGCTCCTGCCTGTTGTGCATTTCTGCAAAGTCTGGAAGTTGACACCTTCCAACTCAACAATTGTCAAAGCCAGCAGGAGTATGATGGCATCCTGGCCATGTCAATGTTTCCCATTTTGAAAACAATTACCATTCAAACATTTCACAATACCATGATGTATGTGAATCCCACCATCTTCCTTAGGCACTCTGAGATTGACTCAGTGTCACTATATGCCTATGGCATCTACAGCTTCTCAACTCCTATGCCTGCTCCAAAATCACTATTCCCTTTGCCACACCTCTCTCACCTGAATCTTATGGCAAACCATCACTTTGTAGGCTGGAAAGCACCAGTCACCTGCACCCTTGTTTTCTCCAAACTCCCAATTCCTTCATTCAACCTGAGTTGATTGAATTCTGTTCCAACATGAATTCCTTGTCCACTTTCATATCAAGTCTTGCCCAACATCACTTCAAAGGCCTGGAGCTTGCTATTCAGTTGCCTAATTCCATTCTATATCATACTGGACACTTTCAGCATTTGGGGAATGTTTGCTCCTGCATCACACCCATGGGTCATCAACTATTTAGGACAGAGAAGCTTGAAGTTGAAGTAGACTCATTCAACACTGTCATTGCCATGAGTTTTTCTCTGCTCCCTTTCATCTGAAGGTCTGAATAAATTTCAGGATAATATATATAATTGGGCCAAGGTCTGCCCAATCATTGTCAAGCTCAAAGTAGCACACAGGCTTGCAGAAGATAACATGGATCTTATATATATTGATGATTTTGTCACACATTGCATGAATGCACTCTTGATGCATACTGAAGTAAAGTGTCTTGCAGGGCTTTGGAAGTGTCAGTCTGGTCATTGGTATATGGTATAAATGACAGTTTTACTCTGTTGAATGTAGGTGTAATGTGTCATTACACATGAGAAAACAATGTTCAAAATATCTATTGAGTAGATAAGAGTCAGAAATCCTGTTGTATGTTTTCATCAAAAACTGCATCAACATCCAGTGAATAACACCTTACCTCTAAAAGTGGACATGAAACAATAGGGTCTTTACCCCAAGGACACTGATTCACCACATATACTCAGTTAGTGGCAGGTATAATCTGAATCACTTTCCAGCTAACTGTTATCCCAAAGACAGGGTACTTCTTGAAGGTGTAATGGGCAGGTCTTGGGTAACACCCCTTCATCCTTTACTTACTATTATTTCTGATTCAACGTTGAACTCAGAATGCAGCTACCATCATCACACAGTCACTATAGTCACATTTACTTACAAATCTCCCAGTCACATGTGTTGTAGGACATCTTCTTAACCATTACTCTTGTACTAGCTTGTAGCTCTCAAGCATCATCTTCACAACTTGACTCCACGCACAACGGGGATATAGTATAAGGTCAGTAACTTAGTGAATTATTGCAGGCAGCTCATGACTCTCCTGAAGCTGAATTCTTCTTTCCTTCTCCTACCCCCAACAAGGTTCTTACTGCACCTTTTTGCAGCCTTCCGAGAAAGGAGAGTATGACTATGCTTGTGGCTTACCAGGGCATCAGTAGCTACTTGCGCAGTGAGATTAACTCTTTAGATTTGGAGCAGACTCTCAGCAGAGGTCTCCACACCAACATAGCAGCCTTTCTCTGAGAAGCTCACCAGACTCACTTTGTCGTTGATACGTGAACCTCCTCAAACTGACATTGTTCCGCTAACAGGATCCTACAAAGGTGGACACTGTGGGAACCAATGACAGCCTGGTTGGCTTAGGCTCAACAACAGAAGAAGAACTTAGAGCAGAAACGAGTGGGGGATGATCTGAGGGATCAAGGTGAAGTAAACCTTCCAGGGGTGCACCCCCTTCCTCATTAAGTCAACCTTTTCATTCCGATCACTCTTGATCTTCTTCCCCATCTAAATCTAGCAAAACTCTCCCCACTACAAACTCAAAAGCTTTACCAATTTCCGTTACTCCTAGACCTTCCAACAATGACAAGAAACTGCTAGCGAGTTACTACCGAGTGCGAGATGACTTACAAGAGGGACCATTCACACCCAGAGGGAAACACATGCGAAGCGGTCGAGGAGCTGGATTTAGACACCATCACTTCCTACCATGAGCTACTCCAGCTACCAAATCACCTTCCTTGAGTTTTCAACCCCAATTCCCTTCTACAGAATCTCACCACACTCCTGGCTCTTTTAGAGCCTTTGAATTTAAGACACCCACTCCAATTTCTCCAACTACAGATATTAGTGCAAAGGGAGAAATATTTCCTCCTTCGTCTATCTCTCAGCAAATTACCATTTCTCCTACATCTACAACAGAGTCCCCTATCACTGAGAATGAATCAACAGTCATGAGTACTACTGTAGAGTCAGCTTCCACACAGACTTTCCATCGAGAAACAAGTAGAGGATACAAGGAATCCCCCATGGCTCATCTGATGTTACAATATAGAGAATCAGGCGACGACGACATTTCCACGTGTCAACAAGCCACCAACTTCTCCTCAAAGAGAACTTTGTTCAACAATGAAATAGTTGAGCTAAATAGGCCGCAGAGGAGTTATGCCTTGCTACCATCACTGCTGAAAGAGGTTTCACAAGTAGTGGGTTCACTACAAGTTTTTTTAGAGAGAACATCCACTCTAATTCCAGAACAACACTTTTTTTAAAGTAGATCCTAAGGATACCTTCTTGTCTATTTTGAAGCAGTCCTTGGACATCAGTCAAATACATGCCGCTTGGATGGGCCTGACTAAACGACTGTCTCTGGCCCAAGAGAATCTACTGAAATACGAGATACAGTATTGTAGGGCTATACCGGGTGAAGACTTTGACATGCCCACATCTCCTGTTTCAATGGAATTAGGAATTCATGAAGTGGTGGAAGACTTAGATAATCTAGATCTTCAGATGAGATATCTCTTCAACAATGTACCCCATCACCAAGATCAAATAAAGTCACCCCGCAAATTAAGAGACGGAGCGTCATGGGATGAGATCCTATCTCTTCCGAATAATTTACAAGGGAACGAGCTAAGCAGACTACCATCAATAGTTGTAAATTCAGGTGAAGAGCAGGGAGATTCTCAGAGAACGAAAGGGAAAAGAAGGATAACAGACGAATTCAACAGTCCTCCCACTTCTCCTCATATCTTGAATGTGGGATACAGTACACCTTTCAAATCAAGTTCTCAGTTTTTCTCAAGGCCTGGGGGGGTACAATTGCCATCCTCCGGGACTATGTCACAACAGAATGTACTCATGGGACTGGCTCTACCAAATACTCCTGCTTTCGAAAACATCCTGAGTTCAGGGAATTCTTATCAGACACAAAGAGTAAGCAGTCAAATCAGATCCCATCCATCTAACCCTTTCAAAGGAAGACCATTGCCTCCTCACATGGAGGAGGACAATAGAGAGATGCAGGAGGATCTAGGGCAATCATCCTCTGCCCCAGTGAACTGGCAAAGGTCAAGTTCAATTAGAAACAGACACCCTGCAGAGACAAGATTGAATGGAGAATTATCGTGGAATCATTTACCACTAGGTGGAAATTGCGAAGATCCACCAGGAGGAGATCCAGATGGATTGGATGATGATGATGAAGGAGATGAATACTCCTGTAGGAATAATAATCAACAAGATCCTCCAAATAATTGCCCACCAGCTTTCCCTAATGGTGGAGGCAGAGGAGGAAACCCTGGAGGTGGAGGTGGAGGAAATGATCTGAACAGAAATGGACCCCATCTGAATACATACCCTCAAGGGAACATTCCTTATGGCAATTTGGTAGCTACAATTAGGAACAAACTGAAACAAGAACAATTACTGGTTTGGGATGGTAACAAGGAAACAGACATACCTGTTGCCCTCGGATACTGGTTATGGAAGAGTTTGAAGGAAAATTCCAGAATCTGGATGTGGTTCACCACTTTACCCTTTTTGGAGCAAGCCAAAATGAGAACACATTATTTACACTATTTGAAAGGAATCAAGGATAATTATTTAGGGTGGTCGTGGCAGATTAGCATGAACAGGAAAGATGAGAACCAAACTTTCCGACAAGATGGATTTGAGAGAGAGTCTCCTCCCGCATTCATTGTCTGCTGCATCATGCATACTTGAATGCTAGTTGCTTCAGATGATGGGGGGCCTATGGAAGTTTTCCTAGTGATGCAGAAAGCCCCAATATCATGGGGACCAATTTTGAATCTGGAAACAATACATTCAACCTCCCTATTATATTTGAGGGCCACAGATCACGAGTTAGCCTTAGTACATGTGGCAAAATATGAATTGTTGAATGTACTCACTTCAGACAACCTGCTTTACACTCTTCGGAAGCTAGGTATTTTGTTGGATTGAAACCACCCATATGACTGCTCAGTTAAAATGGCTACAAGCAAGGATTCCACGAGAGACTCTGGAGAAGATGTCATTCATGAAGCTTTATTAGAGCAGCTTAGTCGTGATGAATGCTTACAAGAAATTACTTTGGATCCTGAGGTTTTAAAGGAAGCTTTTCAAGTTCTGAAGAAAAGGCAGCGCCCACTGCCAAAGGGAGGATATCCCTCTAGTAAGAACAATCACATCACTACTAAAATGGGATGATTACCTCCATCCCCATGCAAGGTATGTGGAAGTAACAATCACTGGGATAAAGAGTGCCCAGATTGGTCAATTTATGAAGCAAAACAGCAAAAAGAAGCCTACAGAATCAAGACAAACAAGGAGGAAGATCTTGAGAGCTATTACAATAGCATTTATTCAATCCTAGTGACTGACCGAATAATTTCGGAGAACAAGCAAGGAACCAAATCTTCAGATTTTCATGAGGCAGTTCTACAAGAGGAAGTTAAACCCTTCTCAAGAGAGCGTAAGTCCGATGCCGATGTTTCTTGGAAGAAACAGACAGTCTTTATGGAAGAAGAGGAGGATGAGTTCTGGTTGAGCTATCAAAAGAAGGAAAAGTCGACCTCTCACATCTTATACCAAGTGGGTGAGGAGGATGAATCCTTGCAAAAGGAAGCCTTTTCATCACATAAAAGGAAAGCTTCATCATCCTTGAAACCTGAGGCTAATAAAGATCCCCCAAGAGAAGTAAAAGATCCTCCAGCTGAAGTCAATAAGGACCCTTCCTTTCCTCTGCCCACTAAAGAAAAACTCTTCAGGATACCGAAAGTGAGGTCTCATCCAGAAGGGATGTCAGCTGTAGGAATATCTGTTCTATCAACCTGGGGCTTTGTAGGAGGAATGAACAACATGGAGACTGACTTATGGCTGGACTCATGCGCAGATATAACTCTGATTTCTTATGAGTTCTATGAGAAGCTAATCTCAAAACCTTCCATCAAACAAGGTATGAGGATGTGGTTATGGCAGTTGACCAATAAGGATTCACAATTAAAAGGATTCATATGCATTCCAATTTTCATGACTACAGTCGAAGGTGAAGTCATCAAGATGGAAGCGGAAGCTTACATAGTCCCAGGAATGATGGTACCGATACTGCTAGGAGAGGATTATCAGCAGTCTTATGAACTGAGTGTCACTCACAATGTGGAAGAAGGTACCCATCTTTCTTTTGGATGCCATGATCATAGAATATGGGCTATTCCAGTGGAAAGAACTACCGACTTCAATCATCTCCATCAAAGCGCATATATGGTGGGCCAGTACATTTGACGACAGTTCCATAGGAGAAACAAAGCCAAGAGACACTGTCGAAAAGTGAAATTCAGCATACAGGAAAGGGTAGTAAGGGCTTCAGAAGACTACCGTTTAAAACACCATGAAAGTAGGCCCATAAGGGTCGAAGGTCAGCTGGATGAGAATCGAGAATGGTTGGTTCAGAAAAATCTCTCAGCAAATGCCAATGATACCTTCTTTGTGGTTCCCAATGTGTTGATTTCAGCAGTGCATCCATGGATTCCTGTAGCAAACCCAATGGATCATCCTCGCTATATCAGAAAAGGGGAAATCATCAGCACCTTAGTTGATCCAGCCATCTTCTTTGATTCCCCTAAATCACCAGAAGAGCTTAAGAAGTTTCAAGACATGGCTGAAGTTATCAGGACAGTTATCGCCATTCAGACCAAAACAGATGACTCTTCTCAGGAAGCAGAGGAAGATAAGCAAGAGCAATACAGCCCCAAAACCGCGGCCATGCCAGACCCTATGGTGTACCCATCAGATCAATTGGAAGAGTTAATCGACATAGGTAGTCTACCTGACCATCTGAAAGAGAGAGCTTGGGTGATGCTCAGAAAACACATTAAAGCTTTCGGATTTGATGGTCGGCTAGGCAACTTACCCGCTAAAGTGCACATATGGACCGTAGATGGTCAGGTTCCTATTTCCATACCGATGTACCACACGTTGCCTCAAAAACGAGAAGTGATTGATGAGCAATTGAATATGTGGTTTGAGCAAGGCATCATTGAACCCTCCAAGAGTCCTTGGAGTGCGCCCGTAGTTATTGCATACAGAAACAGCAAGCCTAGATTCTGTGTCGATTATCGTAAGCTGAACGTGGCAATGATCCTGGATGAGTTTCCTATACCTCGCCAATCTGATATTCTAGCCACTTCAGTCACCCATAGGTAACAGACTATTAGTCATGTAAACTCCAGGTCTAATACATGACTAATAGTTGTGGTGTATATTTATATTTTATATATATTTGGCCTATAAATCTTCACTTTTACAAAATATATTTTTCATGCCAGGACCCTGAGTTGTTGGTAGAAATATATTTTTCATGT
>Ga0307507_10006007_pt1 | contig 19154 bp, 21 predicted proteins | sample 7_EM_MG_FD_207223 | JGI IMG/M metagenome (GOLD analysis project Ga0307507, IMG submission 207223) | Populus trichocarpa ectomycorrhiza microbial communities from riparian zone in the Pacific Northwest, United States - 7_EM | ecosystem: Host-associated > Plants > Roots > Unclassified | place... | reverse complement strand
ACCATGTAAACCTATATTCTTGGAACAAATCGATTCTAGCATGGCCTGGTGATGCTCCTACATATTATATTAGATGGTTGAACAAGGTGCAATAACACTTTGATAAACAATGGAATCATAAAAAAAACTTTTTATATCATTAAGCTATCAAAATTCACCATCAAGTATAACAAAGAATTATTAGTCGCTCCTTTTTTGGTCTATTTTAAGTCTAGTGACTATTTCCTTTTAGGTATGGAATGCAAACCATTAACTTGCATGACTTGACCATAATAGAAAGCCTACATACAATTGATGAGGAGCTTTATGCCTCTATCCTTCAAGGACTTAAAGTTGGAAGCACCTGAGTTTAGTACCTTAATGACTAGAAAGAAAGAAGAAATGAATCTGCCTTTATTCAAGAAACATATAGCTTTCCTACTATACTATATATGTAGGTGTTTAATATATTCCATATCTAAAAAATCCATCAAAACATGCCTAAAAATGGTATTGGCATTGACTAATGGTAGAATAATGGTATTAAAGCTTTTAACACTTAGTCATATTTACAAATCAATAGGAGAATTTCAAGCTAGGTGGGAGGGTGCCCACTTCATGATAAAGAAAAATATTTATGAAGTGTTATAATGGGTTAGGCATGGTAAACTACTTATTTCTCATGGTTCAATAATATAAAATCAAACCTTAATCCAAAATCCATTTGCTCATTAAAAGGCTTATTATGATACTTCTTTTATGATTTTTCTTTAGGAAATATGTAATAATCCGCACAACTTGTTACTAAGAAATTTCATCAATAATAGGGCATTGACTTTATAAAGACCTTCGGTCCACCTAATGCTTAGTATATGTCTAGCTCATGGTTGGACAGTTCACCAATTAGATGTTCATAATGCCTTTCTAAATATGCATTTGGATATAGCAATTTACATGGAGAAATCTTTGGGTTTGTCGATTCTAAATTTCCTAATCATGTTTGTAAACTTCAACAATCTCTTTACAATCTAAAATAGGCTCTATAAGCATGGTTTGCTTGTTTTAGCAACTTTTTAACTCCTCTTAACTTCTACGGCTCCTAAACTGACTCTTATCTATTCATTATACTTATTTCTATTTTCACTGCATTTATTATTGCTTATATGGATGACATTTTTATCATAAGTGACAATCCTCTTTTTATTCAGTAGTTTATTTCTTATCGAGGGCACGAATTTTCCATCAGTGATGATTTGGATAACTGCACTATTTTCTTGGTATTGAGGTACTCATATTTGATGGTCTTATTTAATCTTATAATTGATATATTATAGATCTTCTTTGCAAAGCTGGCATGTTTGCTTGTACGCCTATTGCCACTCCTATTGTTAGAGGCTCTATGCTTTCATGTATTGCTGGTTCTCCTTACTTAGATCCTATGTAGTTTAAATAAATTATTGGTAATCTTTAGTAACTTGTATTTACTTGCCCAGATATTTGTTATGTCATAAATAAAGTAAAATGAATTCTATGATGTCTTAATGATACAACTTCCTCTCGTTTTCATGTTATTGTTAATGTGTTGTAAAGTTAGTTTACTAGAGTTGAATGTGTGTTAAGTTAAGAGCATTATTTTTTCTAAATGTTAGGGTACATGGGGTTGGAATTATATTAAGATATGGGTTGGAAGTGCAGCAAAAATAGGCAGAAATAGAGGTTATAACAAATTAAAAAACTGCAACAGTGTGTGTGTGTGTGTGTGTGTGTGTGTGTTCTTTCATTGTAAGCCCTCTCTTGTGTGAGTTTTGTACTAGAAAGTTATAGTAATTATAAGTTATGTTCAAGTGCATTTGTGAGTCTTATTAGCTTTAGAAACCACCCAAACTATAGCCCAACATATTCGTATCGGAGCAGAGGTCAAAGAGAAACTTTATCCAAATATGAAAGAGGAAGAAGATATCCAAAGAAGGTAGTTTAAGTAGGATTTCAATTCTGTTAGTTTTATATGTTATGTAGTCAATCGGTTAGTTAGACGTGACATTATTATATTCATATAAATACGTATTTATTATTAATAAAGGCTTAATTTATAATATTTATAATATTAAATTAATGAATCTATAGTAAAGATAAAGTTCATGGGACAAAAAAGTTTTGCAAAGGAAATTATAAAGTTGTTATAATTATAGGATTCCTATTGCATCAAAGCATTATTCCTAAAATATTCATACTCGATGCTCTCTTAAATATTGGACATTCATTAGAACCGTAAAGAATAGTACATATTATGTTCTCTTTATGAAAGGAAGCAGTTTTTCTCATAAGTTCAAGTATAAGAAATACCTAAAACTAATATGTAGGTGCTTGTCATAAAACAAGTACACTGAACTAACCTGCATAAGAATTTCATATGAAGAGATCACCTATGTCTATGAAAAAGCTCACATGATGGTTGTTTAAGTGATTCTTAAACTTGAGATCACTAAGTTATCTTATATAGATAATATTATGTTTTGATCCTGATACATGTTATCTTAATCGAGGTAACAAAATGGTAGACATTATGTATATCATGAACTATATAAAGGTACTTAAGTATAAAAAATGAATTCATCACCATAAGTGAATTAGAAAAAATATTTCATCTGTTCTTAAATAGTATTGACTGAGAAATTCTTGGTAAAGATGGAATGACATTTGAAAAGAGTTTCAAATCTTATTCAAACGATCAATGACTATTATGTAGAGAACAAACATGATTTAACATGACAGACATACTTCATGTTTAATGTTAAATTAGAACATTATTGATGAAAGGACATTAATTACACTGAGAAACCGGTCACTAAAAGGTTAGGACAAACCACTAATGGCTTTTCTAATATTTGAAGGATCATGACATAATGCTAGATTATGCATCCGATCTTTAAATGTAAATTAATCAATTGTTGAATTGATAATAAATTAAATTATTTGATTTATTTAATTCTATTTAATTCAAATTATAATTTATATTTGGGTCAACATATTAGGAACCTAATGGGTCACACACATTAAGAACCATTAGTCAAAAAATAAACTGGGATAATTTCATTAAGTATGACTTGATTAAAATATATTTTAGAAATTAAGGACTAAAATATAATTAATATAAGGATTATATTTCTAGATCTAGAAAAATCAAGGACTTGATTGAGTTAATTTCTAAAATTATCCTAAATTAATATATGGATATGATTCAAGGGTAAATTGATATAGGATTTTTTATATTTTCTTATAAATAATAAGTTATGCCTTTTATTTTAAGAGTGTTTTTCTGTTAGACAGAAAAACTATGTAAGTTATAGAATAGAGAGCTAGCACTCTAGGCATAGCAATCCCTCTCTCCTAAATAAGAATTTAGGAGATTTCTCATTGGTGGTTCGTGTGGATTATTGTTAGAAACTAGATAATTGGAAGGCTTGGGTTTGCAATAACCCAGCCTTTAAAGAATTATTCAAAGCTAAAAAAGATCAAATCTTCAGGTAATAAATCCTTACACAACTCTATATTTATATATCTAACGAGATCCTAAGACTCTCGAATAATTTTCTTTTATTGTTTTTGTTTCGTGTATAACATTCGGGAACCTAACAAGTCCAACCTCCAATATTCAAAAGAGACAACTATGAATTTTAGAGCTTAAAGATGAAGACTTTGCTCATCTCTCTTAACTTGTGGGAGATGGTGGAGGTAGCATATGAAGAACCCGAAGATATTGATGATACTCTTATAGCATAGCTTAAAGATTTGAAAGCAAAGAGTAGAAATGCAATAGCCCTCAGCTTAATTCAAAAGGGAGTTGATGATCCTATTTTTTCAAAGATAATAAGAGCTACAAATGTAAAGCAAGCATGAAAGACATTACAAAATGAATATAAAGGTGAAGGTAAGAGCTATTAACTTACAAAGTCTTGAAAGAGATTTAAAGAATATAAAATAGAGGAAAATGAAGTTGTTGATGAGTTTTCTAATAGGATTGTTAAGGTTCTGAACAAAATGAAAAGTTATGGTAAAAAGATTAGTGATAGAAGAGTTGTAGTAAAAGTTTTGATTAACCTTCTGAAGAAGTTTGATCCTATTATGGTAGTTATAGAAAAAACAAAAGAATTGGCTAGTTTGAGTGTTCATGAGTTGATGGATTCTTTGAAGTCTTATGAGAAGAGATTAGTGAAGAAGAGTGAATAATCCATAGATAATATCTTTCATTCAAAGCATACTCTTGGTAAATATAGCCAAGAGAATGAATCAAGTAATATGAGAATAAGTGTTAAATCCTTTAGAGGTGGAGGATATAGAAGAGGTTGAAGTAGAGGAATAGGTAGAAATCAAAGGGGTAGAGGAAGAACTAATTTAGGCAATGGCTATAGCGATGCTAGAAAATGTTATTAATGTAATAGATTAAGTCATGAGTCTAGGGATTATTGGTATAAAATGGAGACACAATGTTTCAATTGTAAGGGGTTTGGTCACTTAGCTAAAAATTATGGTGTGAGGTAAAATCAGCAAGCACATGTTAGCCAAGATGGGGAAGGTGATGGAAGAATGTTTTATGTTAGTCAAAGTGGCATGGAAGACAAGAATAGACAATGGCTCATTGATAATGCTTATAACAATCATATGACACCAAATAAATACTTCTTCAATGACATTGATACAAGGAGGCAAACTGGAGTGAATTTTAGGAATGGAGAATTTACGAGTACAAGTGACTTAGGTACCATTGGAGTTGAAACTAAGAATGGAAAAGAGTTTATTTGTGAGGTAATACATGTGCCACCAGCTAACCAAGATTTGTTGACAGTTTGACAACTTATGGAGAATTGCTACTTATTGAATTTTTAAAGCCATTATTGCACTATTTATGATAAAACTCCAATTAGACAAGTTATGATAAGGGTGAAGATGGTGAATAGGTGTTTTCCACTTGACTTAAAGTGTGGAAAAGATATAGCTTTAAAGATAGAAGTGGTTGATGATTCAAGGTTATGGCATAAGAGACTTGGTCACTTGAATTTTGGTAGCCTCAAATTACTTCACCAATTCATTCATTTAAGAGATGAAAGATGCTTGTGAAGGATGTTCTCTTAGAAAACATCATCGACAATCATTTCCAAGAGGAGTATCATGGAGAACCAAAAATGTACTTAAGTTGGTGCACACCAACATTTATGATCTGATGTCCACTTCATCTAATTCTCAAAATAAGTATTTTGTGATGTTTATTGATGACTATAATAGAATTACATAGGTGTATTTTATAAGATTAAAATATGAAGTTGTTACTATTTTCAAGAAATTTAAATGTATTGTTGAAAACTAATGTGGTTATTATATAAAAGTGGTGAGAAGTGATAGGGGTAAAGAGTGCACTTCATGATAATTTTTTAATTTTTATGAAGATAAAGGTATTAAGAGGTAGCTCATTATTGGCTACACACCTTAACAAAATGGAGTTTTAAAAGGGAAGAATCAAACTGCAATAGAGATGACAAAATGTATATTGTATTTGAAGAAGCTACCTAAGAGTTTTTTTTTTTTTTTTGCTAAAGTAGTGTAAACAACTGTTTATTTGATTAATAGGTGTCCTACAAAGACCATTTAGGGTAGCATACCATTTAAAGCATGGAGTGGGAGAAAGCCATATATGAATCACTTCAAGGTATTTTGGTAGTGTTTGTTATGCCTAAATACCAAAAAAAGAAGAGACGCATGCTAGATGAGACAAATGAGAAGTGTATATTTTTTTTATTATTATAACTCAATGTATAAAGATTATAAGTTGTACAACTTGAAGACAAACAAAGTGATTGTTAACCGATATGTGATTTTTTATGAAAATATTATTTGGAATTGGGAGCAATGTAGTGTTAAAAAAGAATCAGCTCTTATAGTTGTTTCTCTTGAATAATCTAATTATGGTGATGATGGTGATGATGATGGTGATGGTGATGGTGATGAAGAAGAAATTCAACCACTACAATCTCCATCAAGCTCAAGTTCATCTTCGTCAAGCTCGAGTTCGAAAAGATGAAAAGTTTGAGTGATGTGTATACAAGGTGTAATCTTTGCATTGTGGAACCTGAAAACTTTTAAAAAGCTATTGAAAATGAAGATTAGAGGAATGTTATACAAGAATAAAATGATTTCATTGAGAAGAACAAGATGTGGCGGCTTATTCACAAGCCAAAAAACAAAGAGGTTATTGATTCAAAGTGAATTTACAAGGTGATACATGATGTTGATGGCATGGTGCAAAGAAACAAAGCAATGCTAGTTGCAAAGGGTTATTCACAGCAGCAAGGTGTTGATTATAATGACACTTTTTCTTTGGTAGCTCGGTTGGATACCATTAGAACACTTATAACACTAGCAGGTCAAAATGGTTGGTTATTATACCAACTTGATGTGAAATCAGTTTTCTTGAATGGTGAGTTTAAACAAGAGGTTTATGTTGAGCAACCTCGAGGCTTTATTATTGAAGGTGAAGAAGATAAGGTGTATAGATTGAAGAATGCACTTTATAGGTTGAAACAAGCTCTTAGAGCTTGGTATAGTCAAATTGATGGTCACTTTGATGAAAAATGCTTCTTGAAAAGTAAGAATGAACCTACCTTGTTAGTAAAAAGGCAAGGTGTGGATGACATTCTTATTGCTTTTTATGTTGATAATTTTGTGTTTACCGAAAACAATGAAAGAATGATTAAAGAGTTCAAGAAAGAGATGATGAAGAAGTATGAGATAAGTGACTTAGGGCTGCTTAACCATTTCATTGGCATGGAGATATATCAAAGAGAAAAAGGAGTCATTATTTGTCAAAAGAAATATGTTGAGAATGTGCTAAAAAATTCAAATTATATGGTTGTAATCTAGTTAAAACACCCTTGGTTGTGAATGAGAAATTGAAGAACGATGATGGAGCAAAGAAAATGAATGCAACTTTGTATAGAAGCTCGATTGGAAACTTTTTGTATCTCATTGTAACAAAACCTAACATTATGTTTGTGGCAAGCATATCGGTAAGATTCATGAGTAATCCTAGGTATGTTCACTTTAGAGCAGTAAAATAGGTGTTAAGGTATGTTTAAAGAACACTTGGTTATGGTATCAAGTTTAGCAGAAACTATAAAGTGAAGTTGATTGGGTTTTGTGATAGTGATTGGGCTAGTTGTGTAGATGATATGGAGAGTATTTTAGGATATGTTTTTTCAATGGGTTCAGGTGTATTTTCATAGTTCTTTAAGAAGCAACAAACAATGGCTCAATCTACAGATGAAGTCGAATATGTTTTAGCACCAATGAAAATTACTCAAGTGATTTGGTTGGGGAGAATTATAGAGGGCACTGATGAAAAGCAAAAGGATGCAACAAGACTTTATTATGATAACAAATCAACAATAACAATGGCTAAAAATTCAGTTCATCATAATCAAACGAAGCATATCGCAATCAAACATCATTTTATCTGAGAAATCATTGAGAGTGGAGAAATGAAGTTGGAATTTTTCAAGTCTAAAGAACAAGTATCTAATATTTTCACCAAAGCATTTCCAAGAGAGAAGTTCAAGCTATTGAGAGAAGCTTTGGGAGTTCAAGAACATGACATTAGAGGGGGAATGTTAATGTTAATGTATTGTAAAGTTAGTTTAGTATAGTTTAAAGTTAAGTGGTAGGGTATATGGGGTTGGAATATACAATTAACACATATTCAGCTCTAGTTAAGTGGTATGGTATATAGGGTTGGAATTATTGCAATAGAAGGGCTAGAAGTGCAGCTGAAAGTAGGTAGAAACAGATATTGTAACAGATCAAAAAAACAACAGCAGTGTGTGTGTGTCTCTTCTTCCATTGTAAGCCCTCTCTTGTGTAAGTTTTGTACCAAAAAAATAACAGTAATGGTAAGTTATGTTCAAATATGTTTTATGAGTATTATTATCTGTAGAAACCACCTAAACTACAGCCCAACACTTCATCTCACTTGATCAAGTGACCTCTCTTTGCATACCTTCATTGACTCTGATTAGACTGGCAATGTTATGCTATCCTTCTTGGTCACATTTTATGTCTTAAAAATCTAGCAAGCATCGCATCATTAATCGCCCATCAATAGAAGTTGACTACAAAGTGATTGTGAATGTTGTACCTAGCTGAAATGGCTATGTTCTCTTCTTCTAGAATGGGGAATTTTGGCATCTTCTTTTCCTTTTCTATGGTGTGATGATCTTGGATCTACTATATATCTCACTATGGATCTAGTTTTTCATATCACATGAAGCATGTTAAAATAAGTGTTTACCAAACCTCTTTCATCTATACATTTTGTATTTTTTTTATCCAAGTTAAATGTGGTGTCGTTTTCATATAATCAATTTACAGGGGTGTATTGAGGAATAAAGCTGACACATAGCGGTAGTGGGCATCCTAATGGAACAAGAAAATCCAGAATAGGAAAAATCCTAACATAATAGGAAAAGCCAGAATATGAATCCTATTGTAATACTAATTATATATATAATCGGCAGCTGCAGACTGCAGTGTAAATAATTCGCCGCAACCTTCGAAGAGTTTTTGTTTTCTCTTTATTTTGTGTTTTTCTTATATAGTAAGATAATGTTTACAATTATAGTAGTGGTTGCTTTTCAAAGTGTTTTTCACTCGAAAATTTATTAAAATAATATTTAAAAAAAATTAAAAATTATTTTTGATATTAACATATTAAAATTATCTGAAAATTTCAAAAAAAAATATTAATTTGAAATAAAAATAAATAAAATAAAATTTATTTTTTTTCAAAAACGATTTTAAAATAAAAAACAAACAGTCCCTGAACCTACAAACCCTCTTTCTAGGTAAAAATAAGAGCGAAAACATGTTTCTCTTTTAAGAAAAACATATAGGCGGTTGTTCTTCTTATTGTAATAGATTTGAAAGTGAGTTAAATTTAGGAGTCAGATGTACATGTGCCCAATAATAGCATCTTTTGTTGTGTTGTGTTTGGAAATGGTCAAAATAAAGGACTGTTATAGTAAATAAAGTCAATCAAATTAGGGGTTGTTCAAGGTTGTGGTGCAACTCGTGTTTCATGATTCTTTTAAAAATATTACTCTAAGTTAATTATTTTTTATATTTTCTTATTATTTTCTATATGTTGATATCAAAATTAAATTTTTTTAAAAAATATTATTTTAATGTATTTTCGAGCGAAAAATACTTTGAAAAACAACCGTTACCATATTCTCAAACACCCTTTTAGTATACTTATGAAAGTCAAGTAAGGGATTCTTCTTCTTCTTCTTCTTTTTAAGTGTTGTGCGATTGCGTTTGCTTTGTGATTTTCTTCTAGGTCCTTTCAGCTCTCCCTGAATCCAAAATGGATAAGAAATAACAATGATTCATCATAGGTTATTTTAAATTAAACATAATATAAAAATTATGTTTTGTCTAAGAAATTTTAATGTGATTTTGATTTGTGGACTACTGACTACGTACAAGACATTTAAGTGTAAATAATAACTTCCTTGTATTAAAAACTAATAATAATCTCTCTTGCCATATGTGTAAATAAGAAAAATAAGATTTAATTTATAGCATTAATAGATCTTTTGGAATTAATGTTATATTACCATTATGAAATTTATATACAACTATCACATGTTGCAACATCATTTAGTAAAACAATTTAACAACAAAATCCTTTAATATCTCTATTATTACTCTTAATTTAATAAATATATTGTATATCTTGTTGATAACATAAAATCATAAGAGAAAGATAAGTTTTTTAATAATTATTATGTTTGTTTTTATTAATAATATGATGCTATTATTGCATTGATAATACAGTTAAAAATACTAATCTAGGTATCGGAATCGGCCTGGCTCCGCCATGGCAGGAATATTTTTTAAAAAGAAAAGCTACACGTAAACTTCTACTCCTATCGCCTTTGGAAATTGAAGAGCTTGATGGAAATGGCGAAAGTTATTGCAAAAAGGACTGCAAACCCAAGAATCACAGCTGCAACAACTCCAAGAAAATCATGTTTGAAATCCAAATAAATTGTCACGAATTGCTCCACTGTTTCACCAGTTTCAAGTCTATCCTTCATATCCCCAAACTGGGAGGCAACCAGTCCATACAGGGTCCAAAAGACTGGACATATCCAAGAGTACCATCTCCACCACACAGGCATCCGCTGTTGCAGGCCAAGTAGAGGAACGAAACAAGAAAGCATATAAAGCCATGAAAATAAGAGACGTAACACTTCAAAGAAATGCGCAGAACAAGAACTTACAGATCGTGGGATTACGAATCCTGAAAATACATTCCAGATTCCATAAAATGCAGCAGAAATTACGGACGCAATTTGGTGATTTGGGGACACGGCCACGGCCATCATGCCATAGAAGGTGAAATACAGTAGCGTGAAGTACATGAAATACAGATACCAGAAGAACTTTGATATGGTCCATCCGAATCCAATCATTGAATAGACTATAACACCATAAACTGCAGCTTGGACAAAAATATATGGAAGCTCAATGAGAACCTGCAAGGAGATCGAATATTGTAGATGGTTACATGGAGCTCTACATAATTACTATAGCCTGTAATATATCAAGAATTGATACCTGTGCAAAGGCATACGGCAAGGCAGAGTACATTCCAGCAGCTCTCTCTCTGTAAAAGACAGTTCGCTCAACTGCTACCACAGGCTGAACAGACGCGGCATTTTGGACACCAAGAAAGAGAACAGCGGTATACATTGAACCCAGTGCATTAAAAAGATCTTGTCGCTTTGTTCTACAATTTTTTCATATGACATTTAAAGTCAGACAACATTAGAAGGCATATGGATACTATCCCAGTTTAAACTTCTATCTTGTTTTTATCACTGAGTGATGACTTACATTTTGGAGCCAATATCCCAAAACATTGTTCCAAAGATCAAGCCTATGACTGTTGTAGAGAGAAATCTGATAGCAGTGTATGGAGGGTTGCGCCAGTACGACCAGTGCTGTTTCCATAAGCAAGCCAAACACTGGGTGAAAAATGATCGCGAATATTGAGTAGAGAAATAGAGATCCTTCGAACCAGGAGCAGGAGTGCTCAAATCCTTTATGAGAGCTCTGTTTCTCCTGAAACGTATGCCATGCATCAACAATGAATCCAGTATGAAGCTCCTCTCGATATCCTTTGATAAGCAAGTTACTCATCTCTTATTAAAACACATTGGAGTCGAACATGGAGTTTTTTTCTTGATTAACACGACAATACTAATAGGTAGTTCTATAAATAAACTTTACCTAAACAATTCTGAACTTCTATATATTTCAGCAAAATCAACCCCCAGAGCCAATTCTTCTGCTGTACTGGTCACTTCCAACATCCAAGTAGCCGGATTGTAACCATCTTTGATTTTGTTGACTCCTTCAATTCCCTTGATTTAAGCAATACAACAATAGCCAGAAAACATGACTAAAGAGTTTGAAATTACATGGCTGCCAGATTTTGGTAGTCCAAAGTAGCATACCTCAAAATACTTGATCAGATGGCAAGAAAGTCGACCCAATGGCCCCACATATATCTCTTGTCCTCCTCTCTTCAGTAGAAACAACTGCAGTTCCATGTTAAAAACATCAAACGTGACATTAATATATGAAGAACAATCCACGATCATCTCTAACTCTGATAATCAGCTTCATATTTTTCACCTCATCAAAAGCTTCAAATATGTCAATGCTTGGTTGATGGATGGTGCAGACAACTGTTCTTCCTGTGTCCACTGTGTTCCTAACTGTTCTCATAACAATAGCAGCTGCTCTTGCATCAAGCCCTGAAGTTGGTTCATCCATAAAAATAATTGAGGGGTTTGCCACTAGCTCAACTGCAATGGTTAGTCGCTTCCGTTGCTCAGTTGACAGACCATCTACACCAGGCAATCCAACTAAAGCTTGCCTCAATGGATTCAGTTCTACAAGCTCCATGACCTCCTCAACGAACATCTGCATCCAATAGGAATACACTGAAATTAAACTGGGTTGAATGATCTGGCATGTTCAGGGAATACTCTTGGACTTACAGAACTTGGAAAAAGCCTTTTAGTTCATAACTTCTGTTATGCATTAGATAATTCTCAAGTAGACTCGAACCACTCAAGAAAGAATAAGAGCTTATCATAACATGACTGTAGTTGAACCAAGCCCAGTTGAATAACGATACATTGTTAGTTCATGTAATTTATTAAGAGGTCTAAATTGCAACCGTCAAATAACTTAAAGAAAGACTGCCTGAAACATGAGTAGCAAATACCTACTTTTCTAGTTTCAATGTCTACTTCAGTGGGAAGACGAAGCCAAGCTGAGTAGAGCAAGGACTCATAGACAGTAATATGTGGTGAGTGGATGTCATTTTGCTCACAGTATCCAGATATTCTAGCAAATGTTTCTTGCTTCTTCGGATACCCAGAAATTGTGATGTTCCCCTCAATATATCCACCAGTTTTCCTACCAGCAAGAACATCCATCATTGTGGTTTTACCAGCACCACTGATGCCCATTAAAGCTGTGAGAACACCTGGCCTAAATGCGCCACTCACACCCTTCAACAGTACCAATTTATCTTCATGAACACCATGACTTTTCATTTCCTGCAGAGTCCAGTTCAAAATAAGTAGTCGTTCTTCTAGGTTGTATCAGATGGAAAGAGAATAATATACCATTTTTTTTCCCTTTTGGAACTTTGTTTTACCTGTGGCATGTCAACTGAGTACATAACTTTATCAAACATTATAGAATGTGGTTCGAATGGAATAATGACCCCCCTTTGTTTGTTACATGTGAACCTTGATGACTTGCTTCTTCCAATTTCATCTATGCTCTCTGCATATTAGTTGAAATCACTGACCCTCAAGAGATATAGAATTAGATGATACAAATGAAGAAACAATCTGAACGAGCATTCCTACCTGCACTTGTGTGGAGGCTAGAGTTAATTCCAGGGTTCATTAAATGAATGGCTTCTCCTATTCTACCAACGTTGTTGCTTTGAGGTTCTTCTGATATACCAGCCTGTTGTGGCTTTCCTAATGCTGAAAATGTTGTTTACAGAAAATAAGAACATAATCATTGAATTCTGAAAAAGCACAAAGTTCAAAGAGGTAAGAAAGCATACGGTTGAGAAAAGCGAGAGCCAAAATGTACAAGAAGTTGTATAGTAGAGTGAATCCAAACAATGCTGCTACTGCTAACCAATACCAATATGCTTCTGTGAAGAACCCACGAGACTTTAGAACTTCAATTCCCAATGGCTCCGTTGAGTTTGGAAGAACCTTTGATATTAAAGTATTCTTGAGTTAGCTATCATCAAGGAGAAAGCACAGAATATAGAAATGTACTGTTCAAAGTTTACATGGTTCCAACTCTTTCCAAGAAACTCGTTCACGACAACTGCATTCTGCGCATACATCATGGGTGATGTCCAGAAGCCCCAAATCCACCATTTCTTTATGTCATCTGTTTACATTGAAAAAAAAGAGAGAACCATTCATTGTGGCCTTAGCTTTAATATAAATATCAATCTCGAAATTAGACTTATAATTACACTAATTATACCTCGTGACAAGACAAAGCCACCCAAAACAAACAGCAAGAGAAGTACAAATGACCCGAAGGTGTTAGCAACAACCATGTTCCTGCCAACAGCAGCAATGGTTCGGAATAATCCAGAAGCCATCTGATTTGTTAATAAGAGCACGAGGTAATGCTTAAACAACCTACAAAAATATAGAAAACAATCACCTTAGACATAACCTATCAAGGGACAACTTTTAATGAAGCATCTACCAAATTTACTGTATTTTTCAATTTTTATACCTTCCTACATTTGGATCAAATCCAATGACAAAATACGTAATGAAAACCATAATAGCAACTTCGATGAAAGTGATAGGGATTTTAAGGATCCATGTAGGAAGAGCATATATCCAAGCAGGAAAGAATAGAAGGTCCCTTTGCTTGTAGAACACAGGAAGCTTTGCAAGGGTCATGGAAATCTCAGCCATACCATTAAACATGATCACAACCACAATGAAGAACATAGCGCCCACATAAATTCCTCCATCGGTTACCGAGTCTCGGTGCATTTCAGTCCGTAGAAAGAGTGTCATCGCAATCACTGCGACTATTGTCAGCTAATAGAAGAAAAGTAGACAGTAAATCATATCGTATATGAAACTCATGAAAAAAAGACTAACAAAAGTTAATACCCACTTGAATGAACTTGAAGGCGTAGACGAATGAGTTCCTTTTCATGAGTAAGAATTCTCTTGAGAAAGAAGCTTTGCATAGCTCTCTCTTATTAACTCCGTATTTCTTGGTAGTCAAAGCAGCTGGGTGGTTCTTGCTCTTATCAAATGGAACTGCAAGCTCATTTCCAAGTCTCTTTCCTTCATGAAACGAATAGAATGCCTCGGCAAATTCTTTGACTGTGACAAATCTGTATGGCACATCTCGTCGTGCCCAATACTGCATCTGATCTTTCCTTGATGTCACCTGCATTGTTTTCATTATTCATGGAGATTAAATGCAACATAGCTCAAAATTACAAGTAGGTCCACTCATATAATATTGAGAGTGAGAGAGACAAGCCACTTGTATGCTTACTTCTTGCAAGAAGTCTGCCACACCTTTCCTTGCAGGACACTTGAAGCCCATATATTCAAAAAACCTGAGGACATGCTCACGAGGTCCCTGATACACTATCTCGCCATCTGAGAGAAGAATAATGTCATCAAAGAGATCATAAGTCTCTGGCGCTGGCTGGAGGAGAGAGATGAGAGCAGTTCCCTCAAGAATTTGGACATATTGCTTGATGGAGTTCACAATCTGGTACGTTGTTGAGCTATCCAATCCAGTAGATATCTCATCCATAAACAGTGCCTTTGCTGGTCCAACCAGCATCTCACCTATAATTTCAATGTTGAATTAACTCGAATTTTTGTGCAAAAGAAGATAGATATTCTTTGATTTTGACAATTGATAAATAAAGTCTGTTACCTGTGGTAACACGCTTCTTTTGTCCTCCAGAAATACCCCGCAGCATTTCATCCCCGACCAATGTATCCGCGCAGACTTCCAGTCCTAAAACCTTTAAATTCAAGATCAAAGTTATTGGAGGATAACGCTCTGGTTCTTCAAGATCCTTTACAGTATTACCTTCAGAATGTAATCTATCACCACACTGTCCTCCTGACCTTCTGTCGCTGCAGCCTGCAATAACAGAAATCACAAACAATAAAAAGTAAGCAAAATACAAGCAATTTCTAATTCTGGCTTTGTAACTTTTTGTGATGAATCCTAGTTTAACTTACAAGAACTAATTTATAGTCAACTATAGAAATTATCAGTAAAAAGAGAACCCTTAATTCCCTTGGAAAGATTAAACACCAATGTACATAGAATATTGTTTCAACTTTCAGCCAACAGAGAGTACCAGTCTGTTTTCTTAGCTCTAAAACTAGAAAAACGGTTTTCTTAGATCTACGCACTGTAACAAGAAAATGGATACATTATTGTTCTTATTCCAAATAAGGCGTGCATGGTGTTTCTCCCCTCCTAAAAATTAATTTCACAAATGTGATGGCTTCCTCTCTCACCTTCATGAAGACATCAATATCAGGATCAGGTTTGATCCCCGCTTCTTTCTCCCTTCTCGATAATTCTGCTAACATATCTGCAAATTGTGAAAGTGAAAACTGTTCATGCTTAGATGATTTATAGATGACAAGACTGTTATGTAAAGAAAAGGTACTGGTTCATTAAGCTTACCATAACGGCTTCCAACCCCTTGGCATCTTGCAGAAAAGGCCAAGGTTTCCCTTACAGTCATTTCTCCTATATGCAGATCGTGTTGACTGATATAGGCAGCAGTTCTTTGCGGTACAAACTCATCCATTTCATGACCATTATAAGTCACCCTCCCTGAAAACTGCAGGAAGATTTAACTTCTCAAACTAAAGGCAGGATTGAAGACTGGATTAAAAAATCTCTAGAATTGACAACGCACAAAGATTTAAGTCACAATTATGCATCATCATCACCTTTAGAGCATGATCAAGCTTTCCAGCCAAAGCTAACAAAAGCGTTGTCTTTCCGGAACTTGGAGGGCCCAAAAGCAATGTCATTCTGTAGTAGATAACAAAAACATTAGATCAGAAAAAAGAAATGGAAACATCATAAGGTCTGAACAGTCAAATTCAGCACATGATCATTGTACCTCGATGGCTTGATGATACCGCTAACATCCTTAAGGATCCACATATGTTTCTTTCTACTAGAAAGAATATGGAGATAGTTCAAGACACCCTTTAAATAAAAATGAACTAATACATGTTAGAACAAGCTGGTACCAGAAATGAATGAAAGAACAAATTGCAATAATAACTAGTGGTCTATACGGGCTGGTTCTTACCTCCAGCATATTAACAGAGTAGTTAAAGAATGTAGGCAAAGCTCTACTTCCTACATAGGCTTCTGCTTCAACATTTAGATGCTCGAATCGAACTTCAATTGTGGGAACATGAATTCCAACTCTAAAATAACCAACAAACAAGTACTTCCATCATCTAAAAATTATCAGTAAGAGAGACAGTGCACATGGCTGCAAAAACTTCAAAAATCAGAACAGAGTTCCTCTGTATATCTGCTAATTAATCAACTGGCTATCTACTGAATAGTTAGAATCATTGGAGGTCATCACCCCATCTTTTCTTCAGAAATAAAAATCACTAGACATCAACTACCGTTTTACAGGTTTCTAATTACCAACTGGATTAGTTAAGTTACGGATTTCTAAATTTTTTAATTTTAATTTTTTGGCAACAAGAATGTTTCCATTTCTCAAGAAATGAAAGCGAAACCAGGAAAAAGAAAACTAAAAATGACACCAAATGTCCCAATGATTTATATGTCGTCTTGGCATGTAAGAAAATCAAAAGAAAAAACATAAATTTAATTACCTATCAATACGGTTGTTGTCTTGACATGTAAAAATCAAAAGAAAAAACATAAAACTAATTACCTATCAATACGGTTCTTGAGCTTTAACAAGAACTTCTCATTGTCCTCTTCTGCTACATTGACCAACCTCTCCACCAAATTCTTCCTTTCTTGGAACCCAAGATTCTGCACCTCCACTTCACTAGCAGCACCTGTGGACGTGGTTAATATACCTTTCCTCAAACGATCATAGGTTGGTAGTTTCTCTAATGCCGCCCATTTTAAAGCCTCTTCATCGTCGTCTTGTCCGTGAGAAGAAAGTGAAAAAACTTGATGATCTGCAGCTGCATTGTTACTAAATGTTCCTGAAGAGTTTCCTCTTCTTACACTGCTACCGGCTCTGTAAAGATAACCACTTTCCATTGACAAAGTCACAAAGAGAAGCTGTGATTTTTAATTTACGTTGTTCAATATATACTTTGAGAAGAAGTGGAAGAGGAGAAGGTGTTTAAGCTTTAAACAACTGTAGCTAAGCATAGGTGGTAGGGATGAGGGAGTCGAGTACTACTACATCATTTCCCTGTTTATAAAGCCTTCAGATACTGAAAAATAAAATTAGAATTTTCTCAGTATGATTTGTTTGGATTGACATGACGAGGAACAAAACGATAAAGAGAAGTTAATGCTGTGCTGTAAGATGTTGAAAAAGGCAATCATCTAAAACTTTCCTATTGTGAATGCAAGAATTGAGAGGGGAAACACCTACCTTTTTTCATAAATACATGCCCCTTACACTATTCTAATGAATATGTCTCGCTACCAAAAATATAATAATAATAATAATAACAATTTTATTTTAACAAAACACTAAACGAGATAGTCCTTTCATGTTTATTGTCTCAAAAAAAATTATTTATTTCGGTAATATTTTTTAAATTTTTATGTTTACTTTTCAACATTTTATTTATTAAAAATTAAACTCCATTATTTATTTTAGTTCTTTTTATATTAGATTATTCTAACCCAATAATTTAGGTTAAGAATTTAGCAAGTTAATTTGGTTTATTTTTTCATCTTTCAATATTTAATTTGTTATGAATTAACTTTCATGGTTTGTTTTGATTTACTTTTTATGAAGATATACAATCCCCATGATCCAGGTCACGAGTTTGGTGGGTTAATCCAATTAACTCAGGGGTTTTTTTTTATTTCATCCTTTAATATTTTATTGATTGGGAATTAAGTTTTCTGATTTATTTTGGTTTGTTTTCTATGAGATTATTTTGGTATCATGCTCCAAGTTACAGGTTTGGTAGGTTAATCTAGGTTTACTAGGGTCATTTTTTTAATTATTGTTTTTTAAAAAACATCACTTTCATCCTCCGACATTGGGTTAGGTAGGAATTGTGCTTCGTAATTGTTTTTGGTTTTATAGGATTATTATAGTCTCATAACCTAAGTCACGAGTTTTGTAGGTTAACCCCGGTTAACTTAGGTTTTTTTTTTCTATAAAGTTATCTTAATCTCATAACCCATGTTATGAATTTTGCAAGTTGACTATGATCATTTTATTTTTTGCTCTTTTCTTAATTAATTTTTTTTTAATTTCTTCTTTCAACATTGGGTTGATTGATAATTGAGTTTCATAATTTGTTTTGATTTGCATGAGATTATTTCAATCTCATTACTTGGGGTACAGATTTGATAAATTAACATGAGTTTACTCAGATTATTTTTTCAATTACTTCCTTCAACATTGGATTAATTAGGAATTATGCTTTATAATTTGTTTCAATTTTTTTTTTTTTGTGAGGTTATCATAATCTCATGACTATGGCTAAAGATTCGATAGGTTAAACCCAGGTCGATCCAATACATTTTTACTGATCGTCCAGGTTATATTTTAACATGTCAAGTCGACTGGGTCACATCATATTAACTTCATCATAGTTTAATTTTTTTTCTTCAAGAAAAAAACATTAGCAATGCCTTAATAATATTTTATGTTTAAAAAAAAATTAATTCGATCCATAGTATAACGCAGACCAATAATATAGTAATAATACTAATACAATTCAGTTGACATTTGATGGGTGTTTTTCTTTTTTAGCATAGTTTGAAAAATGTTTTAACAAACTAAC
>Ga0307507_10006006_pt1 | contig 19157 bp, 17 predicted proteins | sample 7_EM_MG_FD_207223 | JGI IMG/M metagenome (GOLD analysis project Ga0307507, IMG submission 207223) | Populus trichocarpa ectomycorrhiza microbial communities from riparian zone in the Pacific Northwest, United States - 7_EM | ecosystem: Host-associated > Plants > Roots > Unclassified | place... | reverse complement strand
GGCCGGGGCCGGGCCCCGGACGTCCCCGGGGTTCGCCCGGCTGTGCGCGGAGCGGGCCGCGGCGGCGTCCTCGGCCCCGGTGGGATCGACCGAGTCCTCGTCCGGGTTCTGGGTGGCGGGCAGCGGCAAGGTGATCGAGCAGTCCCAGATCCTGACCACGCACAACCTGGCCACGCTGGTCCACCGGGTCGGCATCGCCCCCGAGCCCGGGTGGTCCGACCTGGCGCGCCGCTGTTTCGTCACCGTGTGCCGGCTGACGGCCCGGGTGCACCGCAACCCGTGGCCGTACTCCACGATCAAGGACGCGGCGTACGCCTGGCGGCAGTTGGTGTTCCACCTGTCCCTCTGCCCGCCCGCCGAACAGCGGCGCGTACTCACCGCCCTGGACGAGGAGGCGGCCCGCCACCCCGCCCACGTCGCCGCCCGCCTCGCGCCCGCCCTGGCCGGGCTGCGCCTGGTCGCGGACGGCGGCGGCTTCGCCCCCGACGGCACGGCGGACGGGGGCCGGGCTCGCCGTCTCCTCGACTGGACCACGGACGGCCACTGGCTGGCGACGGACCCAACTGCCGTAGCCGCGCGGGACAGTTGAGAGTGACAGGCTGTCCCTAGCCCTCCGTCGCCGTGCGCACCGCCGCCTCCGTCAGGGTCGTCGCGGTGCGTACGGCGCTGGCGATCGCCTCGTCGGGGGTGAGCCCGCACTGGTCGGTGAGGGTGAACAGGGCGTCCGCGGCCATGACCACCGCGAGGCCCCGCTTGAGCTGCGTGAACGCTTCCGGGTCGGACTCCCCGAGGGTGCCCGCCAGAGGGGCGAGCGCGTGGTCGATGAGCCCGAAACGGATGCCGGGCCTCATCTTCGCCGTCTCGGGGCGGACGATGGTCGCGGCCATCATCGCGCGCACCCCGCCCTGGCGGGCCAGTGTGCCGCGGAGCAGGAACTCGCAGGCGAACGCGATTCGTTCGACCGGATCGCGGGAGTCGGCGACCGGGCCGAGCGCGTCGACGGGGTCGGGCCAGACGCCGGCCAGGGCCTCGCCGATCAGCGACGGCAGGTCGGGGAAGTAGCGGTAGGCGGTGGCCTCGGAGACCAGGGCGACGCGGGCGACCTCGGGCATCGTCACCTCACTGCCCGTGCCGATCAGTCCGCGAGCCGCTTCGACGATCGCCGTACGGGTGCGCTTCTTCTGATTGCTGCGGCCCGTGTCCGTCTGTGCTGTCGCCATCGGTGCGTCACTTCCCCGTATTCGCCCGTCGTTGCCGTCCGTCTCCCTCACCTTATCACGACAAGCTCTCATCATGAGAGTTTGCTTGCATAACGAGAGCTACCCGCCTACTGTGCTGAGGGCACAGCGCAGCGACGGACGCACAACTCGCGCCCAACACAAGGGAGTCGGCGATGAACGAGGTTTCCGTGGTCGGTCCGGACGACGGCGAGTCGATCCGCCTGGGGCCGGTCACGATGCGCATCCTGGAGGACGGCAGCACCACCGGCCACCGCCTCGGCATCGGCGAGATCACCCTCGCCCCGCACACCCAGGGCCCGCCGCAGCACCGCCACGCCCAGCACGACGAGGGCTTCTACGTCGTCTCCGGCACCGTGCACTTCACCATCGGCGAGACCGTCCACATCGCCCCGGCGGGCACCCTCGCGATGATCCCGCCCGGCGCCCCGCACACCTTCGCCAACCCCGGCGACGAACCCGCGGTGATGGTCAACACCTTCACGCCCGACCTGTTCGTGCAGTACTTCCGCGACCTGCGGGACATGATCGCCGGCGGCCGGGAGTTCAACGCCGAGTCGACGATCGAGATGATGAGCCGCTACGCCACGGTCCCCTCGACCGACTTCGCCTGAGGCACCCGGCGCCGTACGGGCCGACATCCTGTCCGCCCGCGGCGCGTACGCGTGTCTGCTGACGGGACCGGACGCGCACCGCGCCGTCGAACGGGGACGCCCACATGCTGCCGGCGCTCGCGCCGACCGGCGAAGAGGCGCGGGCTGGAGCTCGCGGAGGAGGCCGTACGACTGCTGCGGAACGCGCCGAACGCCTGGGAGCGGCCCGGCAACGCGCCCTGGCGGAGAAGGCGTTGGGCGAGAGCGGTGCCCGGCGGACGGCCCCCGGCCCGCACCGGTTCCGGGTCTCTCACGAACAGTGGGTGCCGGATCGCCGACCTGCCGCACCTCGCGCGCCGCACGGTGGAGACCCATCTCACCAGCTGCTACCGGAACTTGGGCATCCGACGGCGCGGCGAACTACCCGGCACGCTAGGGGTGGCGGCCAACGCCCTTGAGGGAGGCGTCACTTGCGCGTCCGCGCGGTCGGTGTGGGCTCGGTGCCCTCGGCGCGCACGGTGCTGTGGCCCTTCTTCTTCGCGGGGAGGTGCCGGGGCACGACGTCCTGGGGGAAGGTGAGTTGCTGGTTCATCCACTTCAGGGCGCCGGGCATCTCCCGTACCCAGGTGGGGAAGTTGTGGCTGCCCGAGTCGGGGAGGATCGACACGACGCGCATGGGCGCCTTGACGGCCTTGATGAAGGCGAGGGTCTGCGGGTAGCCCCGCTCGCCGTGCTTGCTCTCGGCGACCAGGACGGAGACCTGGGGTGCGGGCAGGTGCTTCAGCCGCCACATCAGGTCGTGCCCGTTGACCCGGTTGACGCGGCCGAGCCCGCTGCCGAAGAGGTTCCCGGTGGTGGGGTCGTCCTTGATCCTGTAGTCGGGCGAGAGGGCGGCGGCCGTCGTGTACACGTGCGGGTTGCGCATCGTCAGTTGCAGGGCGCAGGTGCCGCCGGAGGAGTACCCCATGACGCCCCAGGCGCTGGCGTCGTGGCCGACCCGGTAGGCGGACTTCAGGGCCTGCGGGAGGTCCTTTGCGAGGAAGGTCTCGGTCTGCGGTCCCCCGGGGACGTTCACACACTCGGTGTCGCGCGGCGGGGCGATCGTCGGCCGGATCATCACCATTATGGTCGGCTGCATCTGACCGCTCCGCTGCAGCTGCCCGGCGGTCTGTGACACCCGCAGGTACTGCGCGAGGTTGAAGATGCTGCCCGGGTAGCCGCTGAGCGCGACGACCACGGGGAAGCGCTGCCGCGCGTACGCCTTCTGGAAGTACTGCGGCGGCAGGTAGACGAACGCCGGGTCGACCACGCCGGTGCGGCGGCCGATGACCTTCACCGACTCCACCTTCCCGTTGACCGCGGGATTGCCGGTGGGCAGTCCGCTGACCCGGTTCAGCTGCTCGTCGGAGGCGGGCTGCACCAGCGCCCCCTTCACGGAGACGCCCGTCGCGCCGTCGCCGTTGTGGTCGGCCGCCTGGGTCACGCCGACGGGCGCGGTGTCGGTGTTGCCGAAGAGCTCGTCCCACGATCCGAAGAACTGGTACGAGGAGTTCAGCCAGCACGCGAATGCGGCGATAATCGTGACCTGTGTCACCCCGATGGCCGTCAGCCGCCCGAGCACCTGCCGCACCGTGGGCTTCGCCAGCCGCGGCCATACCCAGACAAGCAGCGCCACGCAGACGACGGCGACGGCCGCCATCACATAAACGGTAGTCTCGCTGGTCAAACCCATGCCACTCAGTCCCCGGTTCCTTGCCTGTGCTCGTTCCTTCACACAGAAGGAGGGCTATGGACCCTTCTGCGTTCCTCAACGAGCGCGAATAGGACAAAGAAGCGGGTCCGTCCCTGTTTCCACGGACGGGCCCGTCACAGGTTTACGGCGTCGCGCCGGCGATCGGTCGAGTCGTCCGTAAGTCCGACGTAAGGTCTGGCCGTCCCCCATCGTCCGGCCCGAACCGGTAGGTTTCGCAGCGGCCCGAAGCGGTCGACTCCGGGGAAGGGAACGGCATGGCGAAGGATGATTCCGCCTTGCGGTCCGGACCCGGCGACAACTCGGCGGACGGGCACGGCAGATCGGGCGAGAGCAGCCGGCTGGCCGACCGGCTCGCGTCCGCCCGATTGCAGTACTTCGTCGGCAGGCGAGAGGAACTGGCCCTCTTTCGGCGGGCGTTGGACGGAGAGCCCGGCGCCCCGATGGTCATCGTGCTGCACGGCCCGGGCGGCATGGGCAAGAGCGCGCTGCTGCAGCGCTTCGCCGCGGAGGCACGCGACGCAGGCCGGCCGGTCGTCGGCGTCGACGCCCGTACGGTCGACTTCTCTCCCGCGGCCTTCGAGGAAGCCACCGCCGAAGTGTTCGCCCAGGACAACGCTGTCCTGCTGGTCGACGACTTCGAGCGGTACCGGGACATGGAGGAGTGGATCCGCGACCGCTTCCTCCCCCGGTTGCCGGCCGGTGCCCTGGTCGTCGTCGCCGGCCGGCTCGCACCGGACCCCCTCTGGAAGGCGGACCTCGCGTGGAGCGAGGTCTTACAGGTCGTGCCGCTCAAGGAGTTGGGGCCCGCGGACTCGGCGGCCCTGCTCACGTCACAGGGCGCCGACCCCTCGCTGCACGCCGCTCTTCTCGGATTCGCCGCGGGGCATCCGCTCGCCCTACGACTGGCCGCCGAAGCCGCGACACACGACAACACCTCGACGGACGAGGTGTTCTGGGCGCCGTTGCGGGCGGTCGTCGACCGGCTGCTGACGCACATGGTGGGCAAGCCGCCGTCGTCCGCCCATCGACGGGCACTCGAAGTCTGCGGCCATGTCGTGGACACCACGGAGGAACTCCTGCGCGTGGTCCTCCCGGACGAGGACGCCACCGAACTGTTCGCCTGGCTACGGCAGTTGTCCTTCATGAAGTCGGGCCCCTTCGGGGTGTGCCCGTACGACGTCGTCCGTGACGCGCTCGACAGCGACTTCCGCTGGCGCGATCCGGAACGGTACAAGGCCATGCACCGCACGCTGCGCCGGCACTTCGTGGAGCGCGTCCGCAACGCGCCGGAGAAGGAGGCGCTGCGGGCCGCCCGCGAGTTCAACCACATCGTCTCCAGGGCCCAGTGGCTGCGGGAGTTCCAGGGCGGCCGGGACGAAGCCGCCGTCCATGAACAGCCGATGCGGCCGGAGGACGCCCTCGCGCTGATCGACCTGACACTCAGGGTCGAGGGCGAGCACAACGCCCGTGTCGTCGCCCACTGGTTGAAGCGTCAGCCCGAGGCGTTCCACGTCCACCGGCGCTGCGACACGGGTCACCTGCTGGGATTCGTCGCCTGGTTGAGGATCGACGACCTCGACGACGAGACACGGACGGTCGACCCGGTGACGGCGGAGGCATGGGAGCTGGTCTCCTCGATGACGCCCCCGCGACAGGGCGAACACCTCGGTGTGGCCCGGTTCATGGTGCACGAGGAGAACTGTCACCGCCCCTCGCGGTCGTGGGACCTGGTGCGCATGCGGATCGTCTTCGAGCTGCTGCGCGCCAAGCACTGCGCCTGGTCCTGTGTCGTCAGCGCCGAACCGAAGTTCTGGGCACCGCTCATGACGTACCTGGGCATGTTCCAGCCACCGCACCGAGCCGTCCGTGCCGATCGGGGCTACGGCCTGTTCTGCCACGACTGGCGGGCGGTGCGGGTGGACGAGTGGGCCGAGGGAATCGACGCCCGACTGCTCAGCGGGGCACCGGCGTTGGCGGCGAAGGAGCCCAAGTCCCGTCTCACGTCGCTGAGTCGGGAGGAGTCGGACGCCGCGGTCCGGGAGGCGCTGCGCAGTTGGCTGGACCCCGGCGGGCTCGCCGACAACCCACTGCTGCGCAGCCGACTGGTGGAGGAGCTCAGCGAGGGCGACCCGGTTACCGCGCTGCGCGACCTGATCGGCAAGGCCGTACAGCGCCTCAACTCCCATGCCCGCACCCGGCAGCTGCACGAGGTACTGACGATGACGTACCACTCGACGTCCACCCAGGATGCCGTGGCTCGGAGGCTGAACATGGCGTTCAGCACCTACCGCCGGCATCTGGCCCGCGCCCTGGACGAGGTGCGCGAGACGGTGTGGGACTGGGAGGTCCACGGCCGCATCAGGGCCGAACAGGAGCCGTCGCAAGGGAGTTGAGCCGGGCGGAGCAGAGCGGCACGGCAGCGGCCCCCGGAGGATCACCGGGAAGCCGCTGCCTTCCGCACTGCCTACCGTGTCACTTGGCGGGCTTGTAGAACGCGTACGTCGCGGTGTACTGGACGCTGACCTGGTCCGTGCTGGTGCCGGTGCAGGCCGTGGTGGGAGCGACGCCGCCGCTCGTGCCGAGGCGCTGGACGTAGGAGACGTCGGCGAAGGTCCCGGTGCCACGGGTGGCGGTGGCCTTCAGCAGCAGCTCGGGGATGGTGCCGGTCTTGGGGGAGTTGGCTATCGCGGAGCCGTTGACGGCGCTGCCGTCGACCGTGGACACCCACACCGGGCCACGGGAGTGCAGGGCGACGGAACGCTTGGAACGGTCGTTCTTGGCCCACAGGGTGGCGGCGGGCTCCAGCAGCGTCCAGGCGCCGTTGGTGCAGGTGTAGGTCTGGACGCCGGCGGCGGAGAAGACGCCGGTGAGCTTGTTGCCGTCGGGGACCTTCAGCGCGTCGGGCACGGTGACGTCGAGGTGGACGGGCCGCTGCGGGGTGGCGGCCTGGCCGACGGTCGCGCTCACGAGCGTGCCGGCGGTCACGGCGGTGAGGGCCGCGGTGGTGAGGACGAGACGTTTGGCGATCTTCATCGGTGTGTCTCCAGAGCAATTTCTGAACATGGTCGCGGGTCGGTCGCGGGTATCCGGACTTCTGGGCCGATCAGATGATCTTCGGCCCCGCTGCCGCAATGTACGGGGGAATACACGCGGCCGGGTTGCCAACTTCTGATCGACTTATGACCAGCACTGCTCACTGGACGCGTGTGTCAGCCCGCCGCCTGGAACGCCCGCCCGGCCGCGGTCGTCGTCGTACCGTCCGTGAAGAGACCGCTGCTCGGCTTCGACGGGTCCGCACCCAGCCCGAACCAGGCGTAGCGCTGCACATACGACAGCCCGTCCAACGCCTTGGTGGACGCGGTCACGAAGGCGGCCTGTTGTTGCGCGGACGGGAAGCGGGTCCCCTGGGAGAAGTCGATCAGCGCGTACTCGGTGAGCCAGATCGGCTTGTGATAGCGCGCGTACACGGCGGCCAGGTACGCCTTCAACTGCTCGACGGCCTGCGGGGTACGGAAGTCGCCTCCGTACCAGTGCAGCGTGATGAAGTCGACCCGATACCCCTTCGCCTTGGCCCCGGACATGAACCGGTCCAGCCAGCCACCCGCCGTGTCCCCGCCGTAGGCGACCGCGGGGCTGCCCAGGATCTTGCCCGCCGCCATGAGCTTGGGCCACAGCTCCAGCGCCTGCTCGACCGTCATGTTCGACTGCTGCGCCATGTCCGGTTCGTTGAACCCCAGGAGATACGGCCCGTACTCCCGGGCCTGGGCCAGCGAGGAGTCGGTGACGGACTTCGCTCCCCAGATCATGGGCACGAACGACCCCGACGAGGGCGTCGTGATCCCCGAGTGCTGTGTGGACCAGGTGTAGTACCAACTCGCCCCACTGGCGGCGAGCGCCTGACTCACCCCGCCGAACGACCACACCCCGACGCCTTTCTTGGCACCGGAGGCGATGTGCGCGGGGGCGGCGGCGGTGTGCTTCGAGGGAGACGGACTCGGCTTGGCCTTCGGCGTGGCGGACGGACTCGGAGAAGCGCTCGGAGAAGCCGAGGGCATGGGGCTCGCGGAGACGCTGACCGCCGGAGCGGGCGATGCCACAGCCGTCGTAGAAGAGGAACCCCCCGTCAGCCGTGGCGCGACCAACGCGGCCACCACGACGACGGCGACCGCCGCCGAACCACCCACGATCTGCTTGCCGCCGATACGGCCGGACCGGCGCCCGTGTCGCCGACGCGCTCCATCATGCCCTGAGGGAACGGCAGTTGGGACGGCGTCCAGGATCCGGGACACGTCGAACCGAGCCGGCACCGCCACCAGCGGCAGCCCGCTGAGCAGCCGGTCCATCGGAAGCAGCCCCTCGTCCAACCCCTGGCACACCCCACAACCACGGATGTGACGAGCAAACCGCTTACGCCACAAGGCACTTGGCGTGCCGTCCCACGTCGAAGCCGTCTCGTCCAGTTCCGTACAGCGCGGCGTGGCGAGCAGCGCCCGCACCACCACCCGCGAGACCTCCATCTGCTTCTTCATCCGCTGCACCCGGACGGAGGCATGCCGGTCGGACAGCCCCAACGCACCGGCGAGTTCGGCCCGTTCGAGTTCGCCGGTCTCCTCCAGCCACCACAGGGACAGCAGTTCCTGATCGTCAGGGTCGAGCCAGCGCGTGGCCTCGACGACCTCACGGCGCTGCTCGGTCAACCCCAGCCGCAGGATGGTCAGTCCGGCGAAGTCGAGCGCGGGATCGGTGATCGCGTCCGCGTCCTCCAGCTGCGCCCTGCGATCGCGGTCCGTGGCCCGCGCCTGCTCACGGTCCCGAACCTGCCTGATCGCTATCGCCACCAGCCAGGACCGGAACGCGGAGGGGTCCCGCAGCTTCGGTAGCCCCCGCACCATGCGCAACAGCGTCTCCTGTACGACGTCATCGACATCGGCGTGACCGTTCAGGGCCCGGCCGACGATGTTGTAGACCAGCGGCAGGCACTGCGTCACCAGGTGGTCCAGGGCCGGTCGGTCCCCCGCGCAGGCGGCCGTCACCACGCCCCCGTCGGGTCCGCTTCTGGGCTTCTCGGGCATCTGGGTTCGTTCCTCCGCGTGTGGTCCGGCCGTGGCATCTCTCTGATTCGGAGACCGCTGACACGCGCAAGGACAACAGAAAACAGGACAACAAAAGAAATCAGCCGGTCGCGTCCGAATTTATGTTGTCGGGCCACCGCCGAGAAGGTCACCGATAGGCAGGACCGCATCTGGACCGCATCCGAAGAGCATCAGGAAGGCGCGAGGACGATGGCACGAGGACGCAGAAGACACGGCGCGAGCCCAGCGCGACACCGCCGACGCTGGTGGTACGTCGCGGCAGCCGCCGTCGCGACGGCCACCACCGTGCTGATCGCCTACGGCGTGTGGACGCCGTCCGGAACGGGGAGCACGCGCACGACGGCCCACCAGGACACGGCAGCGCGCCCGGCCGTCTCCCGAGGAGCATCGCCCTCGCCGAGCCACAGCACCTCGGCCTCTCCCTCGCCTTCGGCCTCCCCCAAGGCCACCGCGTCGAAGAAGAACACACCCGAGCCAACCGCCAAGGCCGCCGAACCGGCACCGGACCACCCCTCGACGGCCCCCGCCGGCAAACGCCTCATCACGGTCGTCAACCGCACCCCGAAGACGGTCTGGGCGATAGTCACCAACACGTCCGTCTACCCGGCGGGCCGCCGACTCGCCCCGGGCCAGAGCCTGTCGGTGACCGTGGCGAACAACTGGGGCGGCCGCATCTGGGGCCGCACGGGCTGCACCTCCACGGCCGCCGGCCACTGCGCGACCGGTGACTGCACCAGCGTGTGCGAGGGCGCCAACCCGCCCACCACACTGGGCGAGTTCACGTTCGACGCGTACGCGGGGACGGACTTCTACGACGTGAGCATGGTCGACGGTTCGAACCTGCCGATGTACATCAACATCTCGCACACCACGACCGTCGACCCGGTCAGTTCCTCGGGTTGCTACAAGGGTGTCTGCACCTCGGACGTCGACTGCCCCACCACGATGCAAGCGGTGTCGGGCGGCCAGGTCGTCGGCTGCAAGCCGCCCTGCGCGGCGTTCGGCGGCGACACGTACTGCTGTCTCGGCGCCTGGGCGGGCCGCGACCACTGCATCCCCGCGAAGTGGCCGGTCGACTACACCCAGGTCTTCAAGCGAGCGGCCCCCTACGCCTACTCGTACGCCTTCGACGACGGGGCGACGATGCCGTGCAAGGGGGCCTGCTACTACAAGATCACCTTCGGGACGACCGGCTCATGACCCGCGGTCACTCGCCTTCCGGCGTCAGCCGCAACGAGATGCTGTTGATGCAGTACCGCTGATCGGTCGGCGTCGCATACCCCTCACCCTCGAACACGTGCCCCAAATGCGACCCGCACCGAGCACACCGCACCTCGGTGCGCACCATGCCGTGCGAGCGGTCCTGGATCAGTTCGACCGCGTCGGTGTCCTTCGGATCGTAGAAGGACGGCCAGCCGCAGTGGGACTCGAACTTCTCCGTGGAGGTGAAGAGTTCGGCGCCGCAGGCACGACAGGAGTAGACGCCCTTCGTCTTGGTGTCGGTGTACTCACCGACGAAGGCCGGCTCCGTGCCGGCCTGCCGCAGCACCGCGTACTCGGCCGGGTTCAGCTCCGCGCGCCATTCCTCGTCCGGCTTTTCGACGTCGTACGACATGAAGCTCAGCCCCTTACTTCGCGAGACGGTCCAGGATCCGCGGGCCGAGGTCTGTCACATCGCCCGCTCCCATGGTGAGAACCAGATCACCGGGCTTCGCCATTCCCGCTACGGCCTCGGGTACGTCCGCCTTGTCGTGGACCGGGGCCACGTCGGCGCCCGCGACGCGCGCGGCCTCGATGATCAGGTCGCTGGTGACGCCGGGGATCGGGTCCTCGCGGGCGGGGTAGATGTCCAGGACCAGCGACGCGTCCGCGAGGGCGAGAGCCTGGCCCATCTCCTTGCCGAGCTCCTGGGTGCGGGAGAAGAGGTGGGGCTGGAAGACGACCAGCAGCCGCGCGGAGGAGGCCGCCGCGCGCATCGCCTCCAGGTCGGCGCTCATCTCCGTGGGGTGGTGGGCGTAGGAGTCGATCACCTGGACGCCGGCCGCCTCGCCCTTGAGCTGGAGGCGCCGCTTCACGCCCGTGTACGCGGCGAGCGCGGGCGCCAGTTCCGCCGCCGGGATGCCGAGCGCGACGCCCGCGGCGAGGGCCGCGACCGCGTTGCTGGCGTAGTGGCGGCCGGGGACCGAAACCGTGAAGGTGAGTTCCTCGCCACCCAGGAGGACGGTCACCTCGCTCTTCAGGCCCTGTGCGACGACGGACAGGATGCGTACGTCGGCGTCCTCCGCCTCCCCGTACGTCACCGTCTTCAGCGAGGCCGACGCCACCCGTCGCGTCAGCTCCCGTGCGCCCTCGTGGTCCGCCGAGATCACCAGGGTGCCGCCCGGCACGATCCGGTCGGCGAAGGTCTGGAAGGACTCGTAGATCTCTTCCATGGACGCGTAGTTGGCGTGGTGGTCGAGTTCGACGTTGAGGACGATCGCGACCTCGGGGGCGTACTTGTGGAAGCTGCGGTCCGATTCGTCCGCCTCGGCGACGAAGATCTCGCCGTCGCCGTGCAGCGCGTTCGAACCGGGGGCGTCCAGGTCGCCGCCGATCGCGTACGACGGGTCGAGACCCAGCTCGGTGAGGGACACCGCGAGCATCGACGTCGTGGTCGTCTTGCCGTGCGTGCCGGCCACGGCGATCGGGCGCAGCCCGTCCATCAAGCGGGCCAGGGCGTCCGAGCGGTGGACGACCGGGATGCCCAGCTCGGCCGCGCGCGCCAGCTCGGGGTTGTCCTTGCGGATCGCCGACGACACGACCACGGAGGTGGCGTCGTCGGCGAGGTGCTCCGCGGCGTGCCCGATGTGCACGGTGGCGCCCAGGGCGCGCAGCGCGTCGGCGGTCGCGGAGTCCTTGGCATCGCTGCCCGCGACCTTCGCCCCGCGCTGCGCGAGGATCTTGGCGATCCCCGACATCCCGGCCCCGCCGATGCCGATGAAGTGCGGTCGGTCCATGGCGGTGGGAAGGCCGGGTGCCATGTGTGTCTCCCTGTGCGTGCGTGCTCGTACGACTTGATCGCGACTGGTTCGGCGGACGTTCAGCGGCAAGCCTATGCGGTGCCACTGACAATCACGGACACCCGTCGGCCGTCCCGCCGACCGCTACTCCTTGCTGTGCGAGAACAACTTCAGCACCGGTACGCCGACCTTGTGACGCGCCCGCGACGCCCAGTCCCGGTGGAAGAACTCCTCCACGTAGTGGGGATCGGTCAGCACGATCACCTCGTCCGCGCCGATCTCGTCCACCAGGGTCTTCAGCGCGTCCAGCGGGTGGTCCTCGATGAGCCGCCCCTGCGCCTCGCTGCCGGCCGCGTGCAGGGCCGTCAGGGACACCTCCAGGGCCTGCGTGCCGAGTGCCGCCGCGTCCTTGCCCTCGGGGGTCTCCCGCTCGTGCGCCGCCTCGTCGAGTTCGCCGAGGGCGACGTCGTCGATGGCCCGCAGCAGGCGGTCGGCCTGGTCGCCGCGGGGCTGGAGCAACACGTGGAAGGAGACGGTCTCGTCACCGTGCAAGGTGGTGACGAACTCCACGTCGGCGGACGTAAGGGCCTTCTCGATCATCAGTACGCTTGTGAACACCAGGCGCCCTTTCTCCTTCGAGGACCCTCGGGCCCTCTCTCCTCCGTGGGCCGTCGAGGCCCTGCGGAAACCATCCTGCCCCGTGATCGCACGGGTACTGCCGGATTTAGTGTGCCCGTCGAAAGACAAACGGAACAGATCATTCCGCCCGTTCTCAGGACCGACGGTAGCGACCGAACAGGAACCCGGCCTCTTCCAGCAGGGACACCAGTTCGAAGCGCTGGGGAACCTTAACCGACGGCCCGCCCGCGATCCGCTGCGCCTCCCCCGCCACGAGCATCGGCGAGAGCGTCAGACACAGCTCGTCGAGCACCCCGGCGGCCACGAACTGCCCCAGCAGCCGCGGCCCGCCCTCGGTCAGCAGCCGGGTGTGCCCCAGGTCGGCGAGCGCCGCTACGGCCCGCGCGGGGTCCACTCCGGCACCGTCCCCGGCGACCACCACCCGGGCGCCCGCCTTCTCGGCGGCGGCGATCCGGTCCGCGGGCGCCTGGGCTCCCGTCAGGATCAGCGTCGGCACCAGGGGCGAGGCGAAAAGCGGAAGCACGAAGTCCAGGTCAAGGCTCGCGGTGACGACCGCGATCACGGGAGCCGGCCCCTGTCCGGCACGCGCGCGTGCCGCCGTGAACTCTTCACGCGCGCGTGCGGGCCGATAGCCCTCCTGGCGTACCGTTTCCGCACCGACGACGACGACATCGGCCAGCGCCCTCAGGGTGCCGAAGATCCGCATGTCGGCGTCACCGGAGATGGGCTGCGAGCGGCCCTCGTGCTGACCGGCCCCGTCGAGCGTGGACACCATGTTGGCGCGCAGCCAGGGGGCGCTCCCGGCGGGGTAGGCGTAGGCCTCCGCCAGCTCCGAGAGCCCCCACTCCCGGTCCGTCCCACGCCCATCGGGGGCCCCGTTCGAGGCCTGGGCTGCTGTTTCATCCGTCACAGGGAACAGGCGTCGCATGTCGTGCAGTGTGGCACGGCCCTTAGAGTGGTGAACCGTGTCGTCCTCCACTGCCGCCTCCGGGATCAGCCCGATAGCAGACGCGGCCCCGCTGTCCCTGTGCGCCCGTGAGCCGTACGTCCCCGCGGACCGGCTGGTCGCCGAGATGGTGCCGCCGCCGCGCTTCGACTCGGTGCGCTTCGCCACGTACATCCCGGACCCGAACCAGCCCAGCCAGACCGAGGCGGTCGGCGTCCTGGAGACCTTCGCCGCCGGACTCGGCGGGGCACACGCCGCCGGTACCGCCAAGCGCGGCTTCCTGGGCTTCGGCAAGGGCAAGGCCGCCAAGACGCCCGCCGGCCCCCGTGGCGTCTACCTCGACGGCGGCTACGGCGTCGGCAAGACCCACCTCCTGGCCTCCCTCTGGCACGCGACCCCGGCCGAGCCCTCACTCAAGGCCTTCGGCACCTTCGTCGAGCTGACGAACCTGGTCGGCGCGCTCGGTTTCCAGAAGACCGTCCAGACGCTCTCCGGCCACCGCCTGCTGTGCATCGACGAGTTCGAGCTGGACGACCCGGGCGACACCGTCCTCGTGTCGACCCTGCTCGGCAAGCTGGTCGACGCGGGCGTGGCGCTCGCCGCCACCTCCAACACCCTGCCGGGCAAGCTCGGCGAGGGCCGGTTCGCGTCCGTCGACTTCCTGCGCGAGATCCAGGGCCTGTCCGCGCACTTCCGCTCGCTGCGCATCGACGGCGACGACTACCGCCACCGCGGCCTGCCGGAGGCCCCGGCACCGTTCTCCGACGAGCAGGTGACGAAGGCGGCGTACGCCACGGCCGGCGCCTCGTTGGACGACTTTCCGCACCTGCTGGACCACCTCGCCAAGGTCCACCCCAGCCGCTACGGCGCCCTCACCGACGACCTCAAGGCCGTCTGCCTCACCGACGTCCAGCCGATACCCGACCAGTCGACGGCGCTGCGGCTCGTCGTCCTCGCGGACCGGCTCTACGACCGTGAAGTGCCCGTCCTGGCCTCGGGGTTGCCCTTCGACCAGCTGTTCAGCGAGGAGATGCTGAACGGCGGCTACCGCAAGAAGTACTTCCGCGCGATCTCCCGGCTCACCGCGCTGGCCCGGGACGCCAAGGGCCTCGTCAAAACCGCTTAGTTCACGCCAGCCCAGGCACGCTTTTCACGCTCTCTCGCATCGGAAACGCTGCGTTAACCCTGCAAACAACTTCACTGGGCTACCGTGTTTCTTGACCAGCCATTGACCTGGCCTTGGTCCGTACTAGGAACACGAACCGGCCGGAGGGGGGCGCATGTTCCGAGGTAAGACGGCTCGGACCGTCGTGATGCTCCTCACTGCCGTCCTGTTCGCCCTCCAATTCTTCGCATCCACGGAATCCTTCGCACCCGCGCACACAGCGCGTCACGCGGAGGCCAAAGCACAGCCCGGGCTCAAGCTCAGCGGCAAGGCCCTGCGCGCCGAGACCATCACGTTCCGCGACTGCGGCGCCGATGGGACTCCCACCGTCCCGCTGCGCCTGCGCGACCGTTACCGCTCCGCCGACTGCGGGCCCGAGACACCCGAGCGCCCGCTCCTCACAGAGGACCCGGCGGCCGTACGCACATCAGCAGCGCCCGGCGCGGCGCGGCATCGCACATCGAGATCCTCGACAGCACACACTCCGGCGGCACTTCAGGTCTTCCGCTGCTGAGAGCTGGGCAGGCAGTCAATTCCCCCACGCACACTGTCATGCAAGCCCGACGCGCCCAGAGGGCGCGCCAGGAGGAACCAACACGCCATGCAGCCCCTCATCGACTACGCCCGTACGTTCGGACAACGCCCTGAGGAGTTCGCCAAACTCGCTGAAGGCCAGTCCCCGCAGGTGCTGTTCATCACCTGCTCCGACTCCAGGGTCGTCCCGGCCCTGATCACGGGCGCCCGCCCCGGCCAGCTCTTCGAGCTGCGTACCGCGGGCAACATCGTCCCGCCGTACGCCTCGGGCAACCCCACCAGCGAGGCGGCCACCATCGAGTACGCCGTGGAGGTGCTCGGCGTCCAGGACGTCGTCGTCTGCGGCCACTCCCACTGCGGTGCCGTCGGCGCCCTGGTGCGCGGCGACGACCTCGCCGCCGTACCGGCCGTACGCGACTGGCTCGCGCACGCCGCCGACGAACCCGCCCCGAGCGACACGGACGACCCGACGGTCGCCCGGGCCGTGCAGAACCACGTGCTCGCCCAGTTGCTGCGGCTGCGCTCCTACCCTTGTGTGGAGCGGCGGTTGGCGGACGGACGGCTGCGGGTGCACGGCTGGTACTACGAGGTGCACACCGGTGCCGTGCTCGAACACAGCGCGGACACCGACCAGTTCGAGGCCCTGTGAGTCGCGCCATGGACCTGAAGAAGAACAAGAAGAACAACCTGAAGAAGAACAACGACACGACCAAGTTCCCTTATCTACGGCAAGACTTCGCGGCCTCGCTCGTCGTGTTCCTGGTCGCGCTCCCGCTGTGCGTGGGCGTGGCCGTAGCCTCCGGTGTACCGGCCGAACTCGGTCTGGTCACCGGCATCGTGGGCGGGCTCGTCACCGGATTCATGCGGGGCAGCAGCCTCCAGGTGTCCGGGCCCGCCGCGGGTCTGACCGTGCTGGTCTTCGAGGCGGTGCGGGAGTACGGGCTGCCCGCCCTCGGAGTGATCGTGCTCACCACCGGCGTGCTTCAAATCGCCATGGGTGTCCTGAAGTTGGGGCGCTACTTCCGGGCCATCTCGGTCTCGGTCGTCGAAGGCATGCTGGCCGGCATCGGACTGGTGCTGATCGCCGGGCAGTTGTACTCGGTGGCGGGGGCGAAGGCCCCCGCCTCGGGCCTGGACAAGATAGTCGAGCTGCCCGGCGCGCTCGTCGACGCCGTCGGGTACACGAAGGCACTGGCCTCGCTCGCGCTCGGCGCCGCCACCATCGCCGTACTGGTGCTGTGGAAGCGGATGCCGGCCAAGGTGCGTACGGTGCCGGGCCCGTTGGCCGCCGTAGGACTGGCGACGCTTGCCGCGCTCGTCTTCGGGCTGCCGGTGGCTACCGTCGAGGTGCAGGGGCTGCTCGGTTCACTCCAACCGCCGCCGCTGAGTGCGTTCGGTGAGCTGGCGCAGGTCGGGGTGCTGGGCACGATCGTCGCGTTCACGTTGATCGCGTCCGCGGAGTCGCTGTTCAGCGCGGCGGCCGTCGACCGGCTGCACTCCGGTCAACGCACCGAGTACGACAAGGAGTTGGTGGCGCAGGGCGCGGGCAACGCGCTGTGCGGGATGCTCGGCGCGCTGCCGATGACCGCGGTGATCGTGCGCAGCGCGGCGAACGTGCAGGCGGGCGCCCGGACGAAGGCGTCCCGGGTGCTGCACGGCGTATGGCTGCTGCTGTTCGCGGCGCTGCTGCCGAACGTCCTCGCGTACATCCCGATCCCGGCCCTGGCGGGCATCCTGGTGCACGCCGGCGCCAAGCTGATCCCCGTACGGGAAATCGTGTCGCTGTGGCGCGAGCACCGGGGCGAGGCGCTGATCCTGGTCGTCACGGCCCTGTCGATCGTCGCGGTCAGCATGTTCGAGGGCGTCCTCATCGGCCTCGCGCTGGCCGTCGCGAAGACGGCATGGGAGGCCTCGCACATCAAGCTGGAGGTCGTCGACAAGGGCGCCGGCCCGGTGCAGGCGTATCTGTCGGGCAACGCGACCTTCCTACGGCTGCCGAAGATCCTCGACAGTCTGGAGGCGCTCCCCCAGGACCGGCCGATCGAACTGCACCTCTCCGGCCTGCACCACCTGGACCACGCCTGCCGTACGGCCCTGGAGAACTGGGCCGAGCGGCACAGCGCGGCCGGTACCGAGCCGGTGAAGGTCAACGCGCGATAACCGCGTCGGCATCTGCCCGGTGTCTGCTCCGAGGGTGATCGTGGCCCCGGAGCAGGCACCGGGCATACCCTTGCAGGAGCAGACAGAACGGCCTCTCGACGAGGGGGCAGGATGCTCCAGGAACTGCTGGTGGCGGGCGCGGCGACCGGTTCCGCGTGCGTGGTGTACGTCGCTGCGGCGGCCAGGGTCGTCAAGCAGTACGAACGCGGGGTGGTCTTCCGTCTCGGGCGGGTGGCCGGCGAGGTGCGGGCACCCGGGTTCACCATGGTCGTCCCGTTCGTGGACAAGCTCCGCAAGGTCAACATGCAGATCGTGACGATGCCGATCCCTGCGCAGGAGGGCATCACCCGCGACAACGTGACCGTGCGCGTCGACGCGGTCGTCTACTTCAAGGTCGTCGACGCGACCGACGCGATCGTCAAGGTCGAGGACTACCGCTTCGCCGTCTCGCAGATGGCCCAGACCTCGCTGCGCTCGATCATCGGCAAGAGCGACCTCGACGACCTGCTCTCCAACCGCGAAAAGCTCAACCAGGGCCTGGAGTTGATGATCGACAGCCCCTCCATCGGGTGGGGCGTGCAGATCGACCGGGTCGAGATCAAGGACGTGTCGTTGCCCGAGACGATGAAGCGGTCGATGGCCCGGCAGGCCGAGGCCGACCGTGAGCGGCGGGCCCGGATCATCAACGCGGACGCCGAGTTGCAGGCCTCGAAGAAACTCGCCGAGGCCGCCGGGGTGATGTCCGAACAGCCCGCCGCGCTCCAACTCCGCCTGCTGCAAACGGTGGTGGCGGTCGCGGCCGAGAAGAACTCGACGCTGGTGCTCCCCTTCCCGGTCGAGCTGCTGCGCTTCCTGGAACGGGCGCAGCCACAGCCCCCTCCCCCTCCGGCCGTGGAGAAGTAGTCCGACCGGCGGTCACGGTAGCTGACTGGCGGGCCCCACCCTCGCGCCGCACGATCGGGGGACCCGACCGGAAGGGACGCCCATGGCCAAGAAGGGCTCGAAGCGCGAGGACCGCATGAAGAGCAAGGCACCCGCCCTCGGCGAGCTGCCGCGCATCCCCGCCGCCAAGCCGGTCGACCTCTCCTCCTACGACCCCGCGGGCACCCCCTGCGGCCCGGCCGACAAGGCGGCCGGCCTCAAGGACACCGCCCGGATGGGCGAACACCTCACCGACCTGCAGGAACGCCTGTGGGCCGCGAGCACGGCAGGCGACGGGCGACGCCTGCTCCTGGTCCTCCAGGGCATGGACACCAGCGGCAAGGGCGGCACGGTCAAACACGTCATCGGCCTGTTCAACCCCTCCGGCTGCCGGATCAGCGCCTTCAAGGCACCCACACCGGAGGAACGCAAACACGACTTCCTCTGGCGCATCAAACGCGCCCTCCCCCAGCCTGGCGAGATCGGCATCTTCGACCGCTCCCACTACGAGGACGTCCTCATCGCCCGCGTCCGCGAACTCGCCCCGCACCGCGAGATCAACGACCGCTACGGCCGTATCAACCGCTTCGAGAAGTCCCCGGCCGACGACGGCGTGACGGTCGTCAAGTGCTTCCTCCACATCTCCTACGACCAACAACGCCGCCGCCTGCTCGAACGGCTCGACAGCCCGGACAAGCACTGGAAGTTCAACCCCGGAGACATCGAGGAACGCGCACTGTGGCCCGCGTACCAGCAGGCGTACGAGATCGCCCTCGCCCGCTGCTCGACGCCGGAGGCCCCCTGGTACCTGATCCCCGCCGACCGCAAGTGGTACCGCAACTGGGCGATCAGCCGGCTGCTCCTGGACCACCTGACGGCACTGGACCCGCAGCACCCGAAGGCGGACTTCGACGTGGAGGCGTGCCGGGAGCGGCTGCTGGCCTCGGACTGACTGCTCACCCCGTGTCATTGACTGAATAATTAGTTTTATCCTTCTATGTTCCTACGGTGACCATTCGAGTACGACGAGTCGCCGCCGCCTGTGCACTCGGCGCCGCGCTCACCGCCTGCGGGGCCCCCTCGGCGCCCCACGCCACCCGTCCGGCGCCGACCGCG
>Ga0307507_10006005_pt1 | contig 19158 bp, 2 predicted proteins | sample 7_EM_MG_FD_207223 | JGI IMG/M metagenome (GOLD analysis project Ga0307507, IMG submission 207223) | Populus trichocarpa ectomycorrhiza microbial communities from riparian zone in the Pacific Northwest, United States - 7_EM | ecosystem: Host-associated > Plants > Roots > Unclassified | place... | reverse complement strand
TAATATAATAAATTAAACTAATTAAATACTTTATAATAAGTAAAATTAGGTATTTAAAATATAATTAAGGCTATTATTATTGTTAATATAATAAATATAAAATTCTAGTATATATAAAAGCAAACTTTTTTAGTTTATATTATAAATAATAATTTTTAAAAATATTATTTAATAAACCATTTAATTAACTATATAATAAGCCATATTTAAACTTTTATATTAATAGCTACTATAATAGTTAAGTTATAAATATTTTTTTAAAAAATATTATTAAATGGTTTTTTTTATATTATATAATAATAATTTATTGCTTAACGTCCGATTCGGATCCCTATTGGGCCCACGCGGACTACTCCTTATCTATATATGGGGAGAAAACTCTATTTGAGAAAACCCCGTGATCCATCTCCCTGCCTTTTGGGACTCGCCTGCGAGGCGCCTGCGAGGCGCCTGTTACGGCGCTGGTGGAAAACGGTGGATTATAGCAGTAGATTGTAGCGGACAATCGTAGACAGTTTTAGGACAATCGCAGACAGTTTCAGATAATCTCGGACAGTATTACAGTACTGGCAAATTGCCGCAGATTGCGGTCACGTGACGCGAAGATCGCATAAAATATTAAGCGGCGCTGCTCTTCTTCTCCTTTTCTCTCTCTAGCTTTGGATCCTCATTTATAGACTACTAATTGTATAGGCTTGCGCGTCCCTTATACCATGCTTGTGCCTTAATTAACTGAGTTGCTAATATTATCTAAAGCTCTTTATTACTCTTTCTTCCTAAAAAGGAACTTAAAAATATCTATCTATAAAACCATAAATAGGATAAGGATATAGAATAGGACCCCTAAGGATATTACTAGGACTATAAGGACAGGACAGACCTAAGAACTAAAGAATATAAATAAAACGCGAAACCTAAGAATAGGACACGCACGGACTAGAACCCCTAAAAAATAAATAAATACTGGAAATTACCTAATACCCCTACTACTATGCTAAGAAATACAGCAGCTGGTAAAGCTGCTGTAGGACCTATAAATACCTCTAATAGTAAAACAGTCGCCGTTGCGACCCCCTAGGAAGAGCTTATAGTAGCTAATGCCGAAATTAAACGGCTTTAAGAGCTGCTTAAAACTAGAGATACCCCTGCACCTAGTAAGAAGTTATTAGATACCTAGAGACTTGCTATAGTCCTTAAGGCCCTAGCCCAATATATAGTATTAGCATTGTTATGGTCCGTAAAGGTTATAGACCCCCTATTACTTATAGACAGAACTAACCCTATATTTAATAACTGGAAGCTTTAATTATAGGATAAGCTTAAAGTTAATATAGACCACTTCCCTACTACTTAAGCTAAGATGGCCTATGTCTTTGGCCGTACTGGCGGAGATGTATAGACGCACCTATATCCGTGATATGCCTAGGACTTAGCAGATCCTTTCCTCTCTAAAGACAAGATAATTAACCACTTGTCTTCCATCTATAAGGACCCCTTTAAGGTATAAAACGCCCGCCTTAATTATAAAGCTTTTAATATAAAGATAACGGAGACCTTTTTAGCCTTTTAGACCCGCTTTCTGTACCTAGCCGGCTAAGCCTAAATTCCCTATAAAGACCTAATGCTGGACCTCTTTGACAAGCTTACCCTAGACCTATAGCGCGCCGTACTGCCAGTTTTTACTACTGTATAGACGCTAAAGGTACTTATGGACTACTGCCTATCTATTAACTAAGGCCTCCGTTAAATTAAGGTATGAGCTGAGTGGTATAAAGCTAGAAACTCTCTAAACCAGACCGTAAGCACTATATAAACGGCCTGTAATACTCTAGCACGATCTGTAACTCCTACGGCACCAGCCGTATAGCCCGCCGTTAATTTAGCAGCTAGCTATATAGCTAATCCTACTGCGGGTCTAGCGTATACTTAGCCCATGTATAATAACCCCTGTAAATAGGCCCTTAGTAATTAAGGAGCTTACTTCTTATACGGCCAGAAAGACTATTTTGTAAAGGATTGCTAGATAAAGGCAAAAACGGGCGAGGTTCTATTAATTTAGGAAGATAGTATAGAGTTGGAAAAAGAGGAACCCTAAAGAAAGACTCCTCTTTAGGGTTAAAAGAAATTGATATATTATATATTAATCTGGGTTGGCTAGTTGGTAGAAGAAGCTGCACTATCCCTTATACTTTATTTTGTAATGGATATTAAGTTTTAACCTCCGCTTTAGCTGACTCTAGAGTGAATGCCTTTGCCTTAATAGATACTTAGTGCGCTGTAAAGCTAGCTGGTTTTTTAAATGCGCTTTTTAAGGAACTGCCTAAACCAGTTCCTATTTGCGGGTATAACGGATGAATAGGACTACCTATTATAACTATCTTACGGATCCACCTTTATATTAATGGACGAAGGTAGTATAACGTCCCCTTTCTTATTATAGACCTAGGAAGCCACGATATAATCTTTAGAAGAAAATGGCTAGCCTATTTAGGCTTATAGCTTAACGTATAGAGTAGACGGCTTATCTGGCCTAAATCCCTACCCCTGACCCCTTCCTTTATAAAAGAAATTAGTATTATAATAGAAAACCTTGTACGGCCCTAGATTGATACTATTTACCAGGCCAATACTATGCGTAGGGACCAGGCCTTTGAGAAAGATATATAGCTTAATCCGCAACGGATTCGTATACTATACCGCCCCCAGACTACTTATGTTACGCTACCCGCACTAGAGATTTAGGAAATTAGTAGTGACCTAGCTAAGTCCCCTACGGAGAACTTAGGCCCTACGTAGCTATAAAGGAAGGCTAGGAATACCGGACGCTATACTAAACTAATAGACTGGAAGGACAACTTACGGAAAATGGAATATAAGCTAAGAAAGACTATAAACCCTATGCCGCAAAATATGGCCTAATAAAAGTCTATAAAGAAACCTATAGACCTTCCCCTAGTTAATATCTGCTGTATTGGTGCTGTAGGATTCTACTAAAACTTGGTCTAACCTAATACCGTTGCCTTTACCACTAGCTTATATAAAATCGATTAAATAATTAAGGAAAAGAAAAGCGAGCTTAGTGGACAGGAAAGTAAGCTTATAGATAAGGAGCTAGTAAAACAGAAACTGCCCTATTAATACCAGAAATTTAAGGATGTATTCTCTAAGGTAGTGTTTAATATACTTCTACCTCACCAACCTTACGACTATAAGATTAAGATTGAGCTAGATAAGGAAGACACCCTTAGTTATAGCCCCCTTTGTTAGCAGTCTACTGCCGAATTATAGGCTATAAAGTAGTACCTTATTAATAACCTAAATAAGGGCTTTATTAAGCCTAGTTAAGCCCCTTTTAACTCGTCTATTTTCTTTACTAAGAAGCTAAATAGAGGACTTTGTTTCTGTATTAACTACCACAAACTTAATAATATAACCCGCAAGGACCGCTACCCCCTGCCCTTACTTAATAAAACTCTAGCCTGAATAAGTAGAGCTAAAATCTTTACTAAGCTTGATATCCGTTAGGCTTTTTACTAGATTAGGATAGACCCTGGATTAGAAGACCTTACTATATTTCAGACCCGTTACGGAACATATAAATACAAAGTACTTCCCTTTGGACTGACTAATGGACTAGCTATATACTAGCGATATATAAATGATATACTCTTTAACTACCTTAACAACTTCTATACGGCCTACCTAGATAATATTATAATTTACTCTAAGAATAAGTTGGAATATAAGGAGTATATTTATAAAGTCCTATAATAGCTCTAAGAGGCTGGCCTCTAGGCCAATATTAGGAAATTGGAATTTAGTGTTAAGCGTATAAAGTACCTAGGGTTTATTGTTAGTATAAATAGAATTGAGGCAGACCTAGAAAAGACGGCTATAATTAACTAATAGATACCCCCAAGGACTATAAAGGGGGTGTAGTTATTCTTAGGGTTCTGTAACTTCTACTAACGCTTTATTAAGAACTATAGTAGAATTGCCTAGCCCCTAAGCCAATTTACCTATAAGGACTGGCCCTTTTACTTTGATACTGTATATAGGTAGGCCTTTAACGAGCTTAAAAAACGACTAGTTTCTACTCCCTTGCTCGCCTACTTTAACCTAGAATAGCCCTTAATGCTAAAAACTAATGCCTTAGACGGCGTTATAGCTGGCGTTTACTCCTAGAAATAGACGGACGGAAAATGGCACCCTATTGCTTACTATTTAAAGACTATAATAGATGCTAAGCTAAACTACCCAATTTATGACAAAGAAATGCTGGCTATTATCTCTAGCTTTTAGTACTGGCGAATATAGTTAAAAGGAGCCCCTGAGCCTATTTAAGTAGTTTTAGATTATAAAGCCCTAGAATATTTTATAATAATAAAGGCCCTTATAGCCCGGTAGGTATGCTGGGCGGAGGTTCTATCCTAGTTTAACTTCCTAATTATATACAGGCTAGGTGCTACTAACCGTGCAGATGCTCTTATAAGGCGTAAACAGGACCTAGATAACTAGGCAGCTGTGAGGATCTTATTATAGACTTAAACGCTACTACGACCAGAATACCTAGACCCCTAAATATGGGCAGAACTAAATACGGACCCTTTAAGCGCTGAGATATGTCCTATTAATTCTATAGAACTTAACCTTATTAATAAACTGCTATAGGTAAACCGTACGGCCCCTTCTCTATAGGAGTACTGTGAAAAGGCAAAGGATTCTACCGGCCTATGGTCCCTGGAAAATGGACTGCTTAAGCACTAGGAACGGCTAGTAGTAGTAAAGGAATAGAACTTATAGACTTAGCTTATTGCTGAAGTATATACTTAGGTCTCTACGGCCTACCCTAGAAAGAATAAGACCTGTAAGATTATTGGTGACCGTTATGGATATTAACCGCTATATATAGAACTACGACGACTGCCGTAGGTTTATAATTCTATAAGACAAGACCCTAGGGCTATTAAAGCCACTCCTAATACTAGAACGCCCCTGGCAGTATATCTCTATAGACTTCTATAAGTTACCTATAGACCGCGACGGATATAATATGGTTATAATCCTAGTTAACTGCTTTAGCAAGCGCCCGTTCTTAATCCCCTGTTATAAAAATATTGATGCTAAAGAGGCGGCCTGACTGTATATCTACCATATCTACCGAATTTATGGACTACTAGATACTATCGTATCTGACTATAGGCCGTAGTTTATATTAGCCTTCTAGAATGAGTTCACCCGGATCCTAGGTATTAGGCTAAAGCTCTCTACAGCATACTACCTCCAGATAGACGGTTAGACAGAGATTGTAAATTAATACTTAGACTAGAGACTTTAGCCCTTTATTAACTACTTTTAGGACAACTAGAGCAAACTACTACCTATAATAGACTATACCCAGGCAACCCTACCCTATAACTTTACGGGGTTTGCACCTATTTAGCTAGAAATGGGATACTTACCTTATATAAGCTTTAACTGGGAAAGACCAGAAGGACTATAGACCGTGCGCGAAAAACTATCTTATAAGGAAGCATAGTAATATGCTAGACGCTTAGAAGAAGTATAGACAGTAGCCTATAAGAACCTAGAGAAGGCCTAGAAATCGATAGAACAGTAGGTAAATAAGTATAGGCGCAAGCCTGACTTTACCGTAGGCATTAAGGTCTGGGTTATAACAAAGAACTAGAAGACAGAACGGCCTAGCCATAAGCTAGACTATAAGATAGTAGGACTATATAAGATCCTTAATAAAGAAGGTAACTTATATAAGGTTAAACTCCTAGACTTAATTAAAGTCCACCCTATATTCTTACTAGATAAGCTATGGAAAGCTATAAATAACCTACTACCTGGACAAAAGAATAAGCCTCCACTGCCGATTTAAGTTAATGGCGACGATAAATAGGAAGTTAATGAAATACTAGCTTATAAACTAGTATAAGGAATGCTAAAATACCGTGTCTAATAGAAAGGTTATAATCTAAACCCAACCTAGTACCCTACTTAGAATTTTATAGGTTACCCCTAGAAGCTTAAAGAGTTCTATAACTAATACCCTAACAAGCCAGGACCCCTGAAGTATCTAGACAAGTAGATAGAGTGCTGGTATAGCAAAGATGATAAGCTACCTGTTGAGTATACAGATAAGAACACCCTATAGATATAAATACGGACATATAAAGCCTAAGGGCAGGCTTTTTTGGAGGGGGGGGGTAATGTTACGGCGCTAGTAGAAAATGGTGGATTATGGCAGTGGATTGTAGCGGATAATCGCAGACAGTTTTAGAATAATTGCAGACAGTTTCAGACAATCTTGGACAGTATTACAGTACTAGCAAATTGCCGCAGATTGCGGTCACGTGACGCGAAGATTGTATAAAATATTAAGCGGCGCTGCTCTTCTTCTCCTTTCCTCTCTCTAGCTTTGGATCCTCGTTTATAGACTACCAATTGTACAGGCTTGCGCGTCCCTTATGCCGTGCTCGTGCCTCGATTGACTGAGTCGCTAATAGCGCCTGCGAGTTACCTGTGGTTTTTATATTATATACAAACCAATTATATAGATAAGCCAGTTACCTATATATTAAAAAAACTTACCTATATAGTAAATATATGTATATATATAATATAGCTAGGAATAGCATATTCTTTTTCTAAGGAGCTCTTGCTATATCCGGCTTAAAAGACTAAAACCAACCAAAAGATCTCTAAAAAACACCTAGAGAATCCCCTTAAGATATATACATCGCAGAGGAGGCATATATTAAATAACAGTGGTTTATGCTTGCGCGTAACCGCCAGAACTACGCCTAGTAATGGCCCTCTATAATAAAGATGGATGAATACCATACTATAAAGTGGAAATACCTCTATTAAAAAGGTATCTAATAAAATATAAAGCCTATTAGACGCGTCTAGTATCTAGAATTATAGGGGAGTAACTATTAGCTATAATAAACTAATATAGCTATTAGAATGGCTCCGCCAGTCTAGTAAACCTTAGGCGCCCCTTTAGCAAACCCTTAATTAAATCCTCTAACAGCTAAGTAAAATTAAAAATAAATAAAAACCCCCCTTACTAGCGAACCGCACCTAGGCTGCTATAGCTATACTTCTACAGTATAGGGAACCTACCCCCCTTAAGATAATAACTGGGTATATAATTATAATATAATTAAATATAGAAAAGGCAGAGGGGCTTAGGGGATAATTAGAAATAGAAGTTCTTATAAAGATCCGTAAAGAGGTCTATAACGCTATTATAGTCTAACACCTTAGGAGTAGAGATATTAGAGTTACCCTAAAGGACTAATAGGTAAAGGAATAAGCCATAAAGGTAGGGGATAGGCTAAGAGAATGTATTAGCATAAAAGTACTCTATAAGGATTACTTAGTTAAAATCCTAGCGGTTTCTAGAAGCCTTAGGGTAGAAAAGGGACGCTAGGTGGACAATATAGTAATTATATAAGAGATAGTAAGATAAATAGAACGCCTTATATTAGGATTTAAGATCACCCAAATCTAATAGCTTTAATAGGAAAATATAAACTAAGCAAATAATAAGAATAATAAAAGGATATAAGGGTCGCTAAAGACTTACTAGGGAGACGCTGGTTAAATATATAGCTCCCTTATTATTAGTATACTTATACTAATAATGCAAAAACTCCTTATCTAAAAAGGAATAATTATAAATAGCCTTATATATAATATAAGGCTCTATAACTACAGACTACGCCTAGAATAATACTACTGCTATATATAATAGGGATATACCTAATCCATATGCGCAGTATAGGTGTGCTGTGGCCACTATATAGGCCCCTATAATATAAGACATTGCTTAAACCAAAACTAAATAAAATGTGTAAACTGCCACTAAAGTATATATAAGGCGTGGGAGAGAGAAGACTATATTAAATATAGGAGATAGAAGGTAAGGGCTTAATAGCTACAGGAATAACTATATACTAGGTTATATAAATAAAAATAATAGGCAATAAGCTAGGGGGATATAGGTGCCTTTCTAGCGTTTCCTACCTTTAATACTAGGGGGCTAGGCTAGCTATCCTAAGCCTTAATGGGCCAGAAGCAACGCCGCGTAATATTACTAGACTAAATAAAGATATAAGGGTTATAGGGGATATAAGGGAGAGAACGCCCTATAGGAAGACCCCTATAGATAGCTATAGTAAGCTTAAGACCAGGATAATTAAGAATTAGACTTAACGCGGTAAATATAATATTTGTAGCCAACCTATAAAGGGTATATAGCTAACTAGTAAGATTAGGGGAAGAACTAGAGATAATAATAGACTTAGATATAGAAGCGCTAGTAGGAATATAAAATATAGGAATAGAAAGCTTTATATAAAATAAGTAGCGACTAGGGTATAGATATAAGAGATAGAAATTCTAAAAATCCTAGAGAAAGTGGAAATAGAAGAAGTAAGGAATAAAGGAGAGATAAAGAACCCTTACTGGGGGTCTGCCACCTATCTATTATATAGTATAACTGCGGTAATATAAACTACCGTCTTATAAGGCCCCTACTAGACAGTCTAGACCTAGAAAAATACTATATCCTTACTATACAAAAGCTGTATTATAATACCTATATATAATTAATATACTGCCCCTAAGGATTCTAGCTCCTATATAAACTAAAAGCAGCTATATGCGTGTGCTTTATAATTAGTAAGGCTATTAGCCTATCCTTATAGTTATAGTAGGCAGTTAACCTAGATATTATAGTTATAATAATCTAAATATATAGGGGACCGTTATAAATTATTAATGTGTATAACCCTAAGGTTAAAGGGGTACCATAAATAGAGAATATTATATTAGTAATAAGCTTACTAGGAACTAAAGGCATAGAGTTTATCCTATTAGAAGATATAAACCTCTACTACCTATAGTAGGGGGGTATCTATATTGCTGCTAAATAATAGGTAGAGTGCCTATTAAGAGCTATATATATCTAGGGCCTTAAACTAGCTACCCCCCTAGGAGTAATTACATGGCAATAAGGCTCTACTAAAAGTATAATTAACCTTATATTTATAGATGAAGGCCTATACTAGAGACTTAAAAGGTATAACCTTAAAGAAGAATAGGCACTTGCCTTAGACTATATCCCTATCTAGATATAGCTAGACCTAAATATTAAGGCGTAACTAAATAGTAAATGTAAGGGCGCGAAGAGGCTTTAAGGAAGATTTAAAGGAACAATATAAATTCTATCTAAATCTAAGGGTATATAGCTCTTGCAGAGAACAAGACGTTGCGTAAAGAAGAGAAGGGAATATAGGAAACTTGTAACTAAATATTTAAGGTCTTAGCAGTAGACGCGTAGGCACAAGCCTACGCGGATTTTAATAGGTTTCGACTAAATTCCATTACATTAGTAGAACTTGGTGGAATTTAATCAAGTTAGCAGAATTTAGTAGAGTTTAATTAACTTGGCAGAACTTAGTAGAATTTAATTAAAGCATTAGAATTTATCTATTAAGTGTTTTACCGAGACATTCCTACTATAACTAGGCTAGTCCCATTATAGTACCCCCCCCCCCTTTAACCAAAGGTCTAAAATAATTTATAACTTATTGCCTTATAAGCATTATAATGTAGTTCAAGTTCTTTTCAATTTCAAGTTTCTTGCTATTATATTTTATGTCTTTGTGTTAGGTGGCAGTCGTTTGCCTTTATATTATATCTATACTAAAAACCTTATAGTACACGTCCTTAAAATAACTGATTAATTAATTAAACAGAAGTATCCAAATATATAATAACGCCAGCTAAAAATCTCTGGAGCTCTTGCTGCACCCGGCCTAAAAAGACTAAAACCAACCAAAAGAACCCTGAAAAACACCTAGAGAATCCCCCTAAGATGCATGCATCGCAGGGGAGATATACGTCGAATGACAGTAGTTCGCACTCGCGCGCGACCGCCAGAACCACGCCCAGTAATGGCCCTCTATAACAAAGATAGGCGAATACCACACTATAAAGCGGAAATACCTTTATTAAAAAGGCATTAAATAAAATATAAAGCCTATTAGACGCGTTTAGTATCCAGAATTATAGGGGAGTAACTATTAGCCATAATAATCTAACGCAGCTAGTAGAATGGCTCCGCTAGTTTAGTAAACCTTAGGCGCCCCTCTAGTAAACCCTTAATTAAATCCTCTAACGGCTAAGTAAAATTAAAAATAAATAAAACCCCCCCTTACTAGCGAACCGCACCTAGGCCGCCATAGTTACGCTTCTATAGTATAGGGAACTTAACCCCCTTAAGACAACAACTGGGTATATAATTATAATATAATTAAATATAGAAAAAGCAGAGGGACTTAGGGGATAATTAAAAACAGAAGTCCTTATAAAGATTTATAAAAAGGTCTACAACGCTATTATAGTCCAACACCTTAGAAGTGGAGACATTAGAGTTACCTTAAAGGACTAATAGGTAAAGGAACGAGCTATAAGGGCAGGGGACAGGCTAGGAGAGTATATTAGCATAAAAGTACTCCATAAGGACTACCTAGTTAAAGTCCCAGTAGTTCCTATAAGCCTTAGGGTAGAAAAGGGACGCTAGGTAGACAACACAGTAATTATATAAGAGATAGTAAGATAAACAGAACACCTTATACTAGGACTTAAGATTACCTAAATCTAATAGCTTTAATAGGAAAATATAAACTAAGCAAATAATAAGAATAATAAGAGGATATAAGGGTTACTAGAGACTTATTAGGGAGACACTAGATAAACACATAGCTCTCTTATTATTAGCATATATACACTAGAAATGTAAAAACTCCCTATCTAGAAAGGAATAATTATAAATAGCCTTATATACAACATAAGGCTCTATAACCACAGGCTACGCCTAGAATAATACTACTACTATGTATAATAGGGATACACCCAATCCATATACGCAGTATAGGTGTGCTGCGGCTACTGTGCAGGCCCCTATAATATAAGACACTACTTAAATTAAGACTAAATAAAATACGTAAACTGCTACTAAAGCATATATAAGGCGTAGGAGAGAGAAGACTGTATTAAATACAGGAAATAGAAGGCAAGGGCTTAATAGCTATAGAAATAACTACACGCTAGGTTATATAAATGGAAACAATAGATAATAAGCTAGGGGGGTATAGGTGCCTTTCTAGCGTTTCCTACCTTTAACACTAGGGGGCTAGGCTAGCTATCCTAAGCCTTAACAGGCCAAAAGCAATGCCGCGTAATATTACCAAACTATATAGGGATATAAGGGTTATAGGGGATATAAGTAAGAGGACGCCCTATAGAAAGACCCTTATAGACGGCTATAGTAAGCTTAAGACTAGGACAATTAAGAATTAGACTTAATATAGCAAATATAACATTTGTAGCTAACTCTTAAAGGGTATATAGCTAACTAGTAAAAATAGGGGAAGAACCGGAGATAATAATAGATTTAGATATAGAAGCGCTAGTAGGAACATAAGATACGGAAATAGAAAGCTCTATATAAAATAAGTAGTAACTAGGGTGCAGATATAAGAGATAGAAGTTCTAAATATTCTAGAGAAAGTAGAAATAGAAGAAGTGAGGAATAAAGAAAAGGTAAAGGACCCTTACTAGGGGTCTACTACCTATCTATTATATAGTATAACTGCGGCAATACAAACCACTATCTTATAAGGCCCTTACTAGACAGCCTAGACCTAAAGAAATACTATATCCTTGCTATATAAGAGCTGTATTATAATGCCTATATATAATTAATATACTGCCCCTAAGGATTCTAGCTCCTATATAAACCAAAAGTAGCTATACGCGTGTGCTTTATAATTAGCAAGGCTATTAGCCTATCCTTATAGTTATAGTAGGCAGTTAACCTAGATATTATAGTTATAACAATTTAGATATATAGGGGACTGGTATAGATTATTAATATATATAACCCTAAAGTTAAAGGGGTTCTATAAATAGAGAACATTATATTAGTAATAAGCTTACTAGGAACTAAAGGCATAGAGTTTATCCTATTAAGAGACATAAACCTCTACTACCTGTAGTAGGGGGGTATCTATATTGCTGCTAAATAATAGGTAAAGTGCCTACTAAGAGCTATAGACACCTAGGGCCTTAAGCTAGCCACCCCCCTAAGAGTAATTATATAGCAATAATGCACCGCCAAAAGTATAATTAACCTTATATTTATAGACGAAGGCCTATACTAGAGACTTAAAAGGTGCAACCCTAAAGAAGAATAGGCACTTGCTTTAGACTATATCCCTATCTAGATATAGCTAGATCTAGATATTAAGGCGTAACTAAATAGCAAAAGATACATAATAAGAAAGCTTAAGATAGATAGCTTCCTTAATATAGTTAAACAATAACTTTAAGACCTAGAAGAAATCCACCTAATATTAAATAAGTAAGGCTTATTAACTACCCCTAAGGAAATCAACTAAAGGCTAGAAAGGATCTAGGTAGCAATTAAAAATAGGCTAGAAGAGCACTACCTAGTCTTATAACCGGGCCCCTATACGTGACATACATAGTCTACACAATACGCGGTTTTTGTTACCAGCTAATAACGAGTAAGAAGAAAATATATAAGTAGCTATAATCCTAAAGACAAGAGACAATACAAAGACATAAAAAACCAGCTAAAGGATACCCTAAAAAAAGAAGTAAGGAATAGCTAGAGATGGTTTATAAATAAGTATACTACTAACCTAAGCCTCCCCCATAATAAAGGTCTTTAGAGGATGGCAAAATGGGTAAAGAGAAAGGCGGGACGTTTAGTAAAAGACCTATACCTTCTGCCCCTACGAAGACTAGGTAAATTACTAGCTATAAAAGATAATAATAAAAAGGCAAAGATCCTTATAGAAAGATTTTTCCCTTAACCAGCTTTAGTAGACCTTAGTAATATTATAGGCGAAGTACCAGTAACCTACCTAAGGGTTAATAGCAATATAATAACCAAAGAAATGGCTAGAACTATTAGCCGCCTTTTAAATAATACAGCACTAGGACTAGATGGGATCCTAAATAAAGCCCTAAAGACCTACGGACCACTAATAGCACCTTAGCTTACGGATGTAGCTAGAGTATACTTTATAATAGACTACTACCCAAGACTTGGAAGAGCTATAACAACGTTTATCCTATATAAAGAAGGTAAAGTAGACTACTTACTTCTAGGGAGCTACCGCCCTATTACCTTAGAGAATACCCTTAGTAAGATTTTAGAAAGGGTAATAGCGGACCATATAGCAGACACAGCTAAGGAATACGCCCTACTACCACAAAGCTAAATAGGGGCAAGAAAGAACCGCTTAATACTATTAGCACTTACGCTACTTACTACCACTATTAAATCTATATAGGCGATGCAAAGGGACTTTATAGTATTAATACTTAGCCTAGATATTAGTAGTGCCTATAATAATATACCCTATAAGCGTCTCCTATATATCCTTAGGGCAAAAGGCTTTCTAGAATAGATTATATAATTTATCCAAGGGTTTATAGGTTAAAAAGAAATATTACTAGCCTTTAGCGGATACCAAAGCCCCCCTATTATAGTTGCAATAGGAATACTATAAGGATTACCCCTCTCGCCTATACTCTTTCTTTTCTTTATAACTTTTTTAAGAAAGGGGCGACTTAGGGGATAGGCTTTATTAATAATATAAACCTAATTATATACGGGCCAATAGCCGTAGAGAATTATAGAACACTAGAGAAAGCTTATAATACCTATATAAAATAGGTAAGATAATATAGAGTCCAATTTTTACTAGAGAAATACCAGCTAATCTATTTTATAAGAAAACGCAACTAATCTGCAGATTTCTAGCATATAATTCGCATTTAAGGCTTTAGGGGTTAACCAGTTTAGGGCCTAAGAGTATTAGGAGTATAGGTAGATAGTAAGCCCCAGTAAAGCGTATATATAGCGCAAGCAGCCTGTAAGGGCTAAGTATAGTATATTATATTATCTAGGATTGTTAATTCTATATAGGGTCCATGCTTCTAGAGGTTACACCTACTATATATAGCAGTTATCTGGCTAACCATAACATATAGGTCCAGTATTTGGGCTATTAGAGAATCTAAAAAAGGCCCCCCTAAATCGCTTCTTAAACTACTCTAAAAGGTCTAAACAGCCTACCTTTAGAATATAATAGGCGGATATAAGCGAACGGCTACAGCACTGCTTAAAAAGGAAGCTAATATTCCCCCCTTATAACTATATATTAAAGCCGCTGCAATATAAAGGGCGTAAAAGGAATGTAACTCTAATATTATTAAGTATATCAAGACACGCCTAAATAAACTATAGAGGGACCCTAGGGCGCCTTATAGGAGAATAAACTAACAACCCTAAAGTAGGGAAGATATATTAGAGAAACAGGTAAAGAAAGCAGAAGAAAAATGGTACTGCTTTAGGGCCCAGGCCTATATAGAGGAGAAAGGGAAATGTATAAAAGGCCAGTAAGGATAATATTAAGAGAGAAAAAGGAGCTAAAGTAGAGCATAAAAGAACGCTAGGAAACTATCTACCGTAATATAATACTAGCTAGACCAACACTGGAGAGGTATATAGGAGTTAAAGGTATAGAGGCTGACTAAGGTAAAAGGAACCTAAGCCGTAGTATAGTTAACGCTATAGGGGGTAAACACTCTAGGGCTTTAAGAAGGCCTAACAAAGGCAGAAAATATAATAGTAATACTCTTAAGAATAGGAATAATAGGACTAAAAGACTGGCTCTACTAGGTAGGTATTTTAGTAGGTAGCCCAAGATGCGAATATGGCTGGCTAAGACAGACATTAAAATATATAATACTGTTATGCCCCTTACGTACTAATTAAGAGGCAATGCTCTTAGTAGCTAGTATAGAGAACTATAAAATACTACTCTTAATATAAAAAGGCCTTAAGGCGGTTATCTAGTAGCTTATTAGCCAAAATGTACTAAACCAGTTCTGGGTTGCAAAGGAAATGGCAATAGAGGGTAGGGGGGCGAGCGACGGGCGCCCCCTAATAACTCTATAGTAGTAGAGTAAAGTTTGCGATACTAGCGCGTCTGTAGGCTTGTTATGGCAGCAGTGGTTCCTAAGGAGGTCAAAAAGTAAGGTAGTAGGAGCACTATAGGTGACTTATAGGCGCCTCACAGGCGCCTTATAGGCGAGTCCCAAAAGGCGGGGAGATGGATTATGGGGTTTTCTCAAATAGAGTTTTCTCCCTATATGTATATAAGGAGTAGCCCGCGTGGGCCCAATAGGGGTCCAAATCGGACGTTAAGCAATGAATTATTATTATATTATATCTATCTAGCCAGAGTAGGCCGCGAAGGATGGTCCTTATAGAATTCTTTTACTAAGAAAGGCGCGTCGGCCTTAATCTAATTATAGGTTTCCTAGGTTTATATTTTATATCCTTCCCACTTAATAAGAAGTTTAAATTGTTTAGATTGTATTTTCCATTATATATTATTAATTAAGTTAATAAAGTAAGAACTATTACTATTATTAACAATTATAGGAGGTAGCAGCGGAATTTCGCAAGTTATAGGATCATCTTTTAAACGTTGCAATAAGCTTACGTAAAATATTAGGTGTATTTTTATCTCAGTTAGCAGTTTAAGCTTATAGGCGTACGGGCTTAGTTTCTTCTTAATTTAGTACGGGCTCGTAAACTTTTAGTTAAGTTTCTTTAAGGGCCGTTAAGTCTTTAGGTTTTATATATTTAGGTAAACTATATCACTTTCCTTAAAGTCCTATGCGGGAGCTTGTCCTTTATTCGCATGCCATTCCTATACTATTTAAGCGTACGTTAATTCACTTTATAATAGTTCCGTTAATTGCTTTATTTAATTAGCGAAGTTATACGCGTTAATTAACTGGATCTATTTAATTATAGGTCCTATTATGTTAATTTTGGGTTATGGTTTAAATCTAAGTTAAGGGTCTTATCCATAGGTCGCGTAAAACGGCATTACGCCTATTAATACGTTTATTGTATTATTAGCAGTAAACTCAGCTAAAGATAGCTATTTTTCCTAGTCGTCTTGTAGGTAGGAGTAGTATATTTATAGGTATTGTTTTATAATCGCGTTTATAATTTTAGTTTAACCATCTGTCTCCAGATAAAATATACTTAAGAGTTATATTTAAATACTTAATTATTTATATAGAGCTTGCCAGAAGTCTAAAATAAACTGGCTTCTATAGTTAGATATTATTAAGTTAGAAAGTCCGTATAGCTTAAAGATATGCTTAATAAAACATTCGGCTATTAATATCGCGTTAATTAAGTCCATGGGTATTATATATCGCTTTTTTATAAGACAGTTAACAACTACTATAATATTCATAAACCTATTACTATTAGGCAAGTTAACTATAAAGTTAATTAAGATATCGCGCTATCTTTGTATTAGAATTGGTAGCGGTTAAAGTACTTCTTACTTCTTTATATAAGAGGGTTTTCCACATACACACATCCTGTATGCTTAAACATGTTTTTATATATAGTTGTGTATTATAGGCCAGTAATATGCTTATTAAACAATCTTATAAGTCTTTATACGGCCAGGATGCCCTACTATAGAGAAGTTATATATAAAATTAAGTATCTTAAATTATAAAGGTTTGGAATTCGGAACTACTATCTTCTGTTAATAGTATAATTAATTATTTTAAATTTCGTATTTAGCGAGTATAATATCCTTATACTGTTATTTTCCTGTTTAAATTACTTTTATTATATTTATTATCTATATATTATTCTTATATTTATATTCTATTAGCTTATTAATTTCTATTTCCTATTTATTAACTTCCAATTTATTTCTATTAAGCTCCGTATCTAGGAATATAGGATATAGTTTTTTAAAATATTTAAGGGGTAATAAGATCTGTAATTAATTTATAATCCATTTATCCGAAGTGTTTGTAGGTAGATCTTATAATTATTATATTAATGCGTTAGGCTTCTAATTAAATTTACCTAGTTAGTATATAATCTTAAAGTTAAATTATAAGAGGTATTCGGCCTAATAAATTTGGCGTTGCGTTAATTGCTTTATAGTTATAAAATACTACAGGTTCTTATGGTCTGTTAATACGCGTATTAGGAATAATAATCCTTTAAGCTTAAGATGCCATTATTTAAAGCATCTAACAATTATAAGCAGTTCCTTATTATATATCTTATAGTTTAATTTAGTAGGGGCAAGTTTTTAGGGGAGAAAGGCTACTGGATATAGCTTACCGTTCTTATTATATTGCGATAACACTCCCCCTAGCATATAATTAGATAAGTCTGTTTTAATAATATATTTAAGGTTAGGGTTAAAGTAGGCAAGAATCGGAGCAGTTATAAAGTAATATTTTAAGTTATTAAAAGCTTGTTTATATCTAGCGGTCCATTTAAATTTTATATTCTTCTTTATTAGGTTTACTAATAGCTAGGTAATTTCTAAGAAGTGGTTAATAAATTAATAATAGAAATTTACGAATTCTAAAAATCCTTAAACGTCTTATATGTTACTAGGGCTTCCCTAGTTTATAATCACAGCGACTTTCTTAGGGTCCATTTTAATTCTATTATAGGATATAATTAAGCCTAAGTATATAACCTTAGGCGCGTGGAACTTGTATTTCTTAATATCGCATTATAAGCCCGCATCTTATAAGCATTTAAGGACTATTTTAATGTATTTCTAATATTTAGAAAGTAAGGACAAGTAGATTAAGATATTATTAATATATATAGTAATAAATATATTAAGGAATTTACAAAGCGTATTATTAATATATTATTATTATTCATTGCTTAACGTCCGATTTGGATCCCTATTGGGCCCACGCGGACTACTCCTTATATATATATAGGGAGAAAACTCTATTTAAGAAAACCCCATAATCCATCTCCCTGCCTTTTGGGACTCGCCTATAGAGCGCCTATAAGGCGCCTGTGAGTTACCTATAGTGCTCTACTACTTTACTTTTTGACCTCCTTAGGAACCACTACTGCCGTAATAAGCCTATGGACGCGCTAGTATCGCAAACTTTACTCTACTACTGTAGAGTTATTAGGGGGCGCCTATTGCTTACCTCCCTACCCTCTATTACTATTTCCTTTATAACCCGGAACTGGTTTAGTATATTTTGGCTAATAAGCTACTAGGTAACCGCCTTAAGGCCTTTTTATATTAAGAGCAGTGTATTATAGTTCTCTATGCTAGCTACTAAAAGCATTACTTCTTAGTTAGTGCGTAAGGGGCATAATAGTATTATATATTTTAGTGTCTATCTTAGCCAGCTATATTTGCATCTTAGGCTACCTACTAGGATACCTACCTAGTAGAGCTAGTCTTTTAGTCCTATTATTCCTGTTCTTAAGAGTGTTGCTATTATATTTTCTGCCTTTATTAGGCCTTTTTGGAGCCCTAGAGTGTTTACTCCCTATAGCGTTAACTATACTACGGCTTGGGTTCCTCTTGCCTTAGTTAGCCTCTATACCTTTAACTCCTATATACCTCTCCAGTATTGGCCCAGCCAGTATTATATTGCGGTAGATAGTTTCCTAGCATTCTTTTATACTCTACTTTAGCTCCTTTCTCTCTCTTACTACTATCTTTACTGGCCTTTTGTGTGTTTTTCTTTCTCCTCTATATAGGCCTAGGCCCTAAAGCAGTACTATTCTTCTTCTACTTTCTTTACCTATTTCTCTAATATGTTTTCCCTACTTTAGGGTTGTTGGCTTATTCTCCTATAGGGCGCCCTAAGGTCCCTCTATAGTTTATTTAGGCGTGTCTTGATATACTTTATAATATTAGAGTTGCATTTATTTTACGCCCTTTGCATTACAGTGGCTTTAATATATAGTTATAAGGGGGGAATATTGGCTTCCTTCTTAAGTAGTGCTGTGGCCGTTCGCTTATATCCGCCTTCTATTTTCTCGCTCTCTCACGGGGGCTAAGCCTAGATAGGCTAGCCTATATACGGCTTCACGCATAGGACACGGTGTTGGTGGATAACTTCGTTATTTGCGGCACGGAGGCCTCCGTAGGCCGTGCAGGCCCGTAGGCGTAGATCTTGGCCTCAGGCGTCGCGTCAATGAGG
>Ga0307507_10006004_pt1 | contig 19161 bp, 28 predicted proteins | sample 7_EM_MG_FD_207223 | JGI IMG/M metagenome (GOLD analysis project Ga0307507, IMG submission 207223) | Populus trichocarpa ectomycorrhiza microbial communities from riparian zone in the Pacific Northwest, United States - 7_EM | ecosystem: Host-associated > Plants > Roots > Unclassified | place... | reverse complement strand
AAAAAAAAAGGCATGGGATATGGGACTTTCATCAAGAACTTCATCCACAACGCAAAGGCGGGCACGATTGGCCCGGCCAGGTACCTTAACCAGGACCGAGCAGCTAGGCTTTCCAAGCAGGCCACTTCGGTGGTTGTCTCCGTTAACCCCGACGACGTTCCCATCCTCACCCCAGCCCTCTTCCGCTTCTCGAGGCCTCTCAAAGTCGAGAAGACTAGGCAAGCGAACCGCTACACCCAGTGCACCAACTGTTACAGATTCGGACACGCCTATGCCCGATGCACCCAGAAGCACCCCACCTGCCCCTTTTGTCCGCTTCATCATACTCGCTCAGCCCAGAGATGTCAGAACCCCACGTGGCCGAAAAGGCGGCGACTCCAAAGCCATTTCCGGCTGCTGCCCTACCTCCCCCCCCCACTGCCCAAATTGCGGTGACGACCACGATGCCTTCTGCAGAACATGCAGGGCTAGACCAGTCCCGCCTCCTCAACCTGAAGCCCCAGCACCCTCGGACGAAGAGCTATCCGACGCCTCCTCCGAGAGTGAAGAAGCCATGGCTGTGGGCGACGATCGCCGCCCAGCACCCTCTACTCCCGCAGCCTCTCCAGCCCAAACCATCGACCTTTCCACACCCAGACCGGCTGAACAGTCAAGAGACACTGGCGCCCCCCCTAGCAGGTCCCGACCAGCACCCACTGGCCAGGGCCTGCCACCGGCAACCCCTTATAAATCCTCGGGTCCGTCCCGGAAATGAATGAAAAACCTCCCTCAACCTCCCGCCAAGTACTGGCTCCTGCGACGAACCTCACCCTCGTTCAACAAAACAGCCTGGGTAGCTGGGATGTGTTTCTCTCCTTATTTTCCTCCCTCACGGAGGGCCCTTCCTGCGTTGATTTTGTTCTTTTGCAAGACCCCCCGTTCTCCAAAGGTTTCCTCCCTAGTTTCCGGGGTTTCAAATCGTTTGCTCCCCCTATCGCCAGGCCCAGAGTGGCATGCTATGTATCCTTAAATCTTTTACAGCAGTTTGCAGTTTTACCAGTTTTTCCCCCTGAGTCAGATGCCTTCATGGCTCTCGACATACACACCCCGAAAGGCTGTTTTGGCCTCAAAGCTCCCCTCTTTAGAATTGGCAACTCGTACGCCAGACCACTCCCTCCAGCCCCTCACTCCGTCTCCCCCGAGACAGCCCTTCCGCTCTTTGAGTTTCCGTATCTAATCGCCCGCGACTTCAACATCCACAATGCGGCTTCTGACCCCTCCAGACTCCTCTCCGCAAAAGAGGAGAGAGAAGCTGCCCCGTCCTTCGACCGCGCCTCAGATTTGGGCTACACCCTCCTTAACACCCCGGGCATCTATACCCGCTTCCCTTTCACTGGAACTCACAGGCCAAGTGCCATAGACCTGGCATTCGCCAACCCGCATATTTTTTCTCCTTTCCGCTCATGGGGGCGTCCACCCTACCCTCAACAGGATCGGACCACGCACCGATTCTGATGTTTCTACGTCCCCCTTCCCCCCACAGCGACAAACCAAGCCCGCGCTGGCAAGACGTTGACTGGCCTAGCCTTACCGAAAGGCTCAGAGATTGGCAAGTCCCTCCTCCCCCCGATGCCCCCTCTCCTAATCAACTCGACCAATGGTTCTCCTCGGCCCTCTCCACACTCACGACGACGATAGAAGCCACCGCGCCGCGCTCTCGCCCCTCCCCAAGGTCCAAAGCGTGGGGGACCCCGCTCCTAACCTCCCTTCGGAAAGAGTTCACGAAAGCTACCCGAAGGGCCAAGAAACTACAAACTCCGGACTCCTACACCATCGCGAGACAATCCAGGCTTTGCTACTTTAAGAGTATCAAGAGAGCGAAAGCCTCCTACTGGGCCGATTTCCTTGCGAAAGCATCCCCGAACAACATCTGGACGGTCAAGCAACTGGTCGCCCCGAGAAAAACTCCCAGATTTCCCTCCCTTCCCGACGCGTCGGGTCCGGTAGCAATCAACAATGCGCTACTGGACCACTTCTTCCCTCCCAAAGACCCTCTGCCCGGGAGGGGCGGCCTCAAGAGAAACCCCTCAGCCGCCCCTCTCACGCTGGAAGAAATCAAACTCGCCCTTTCCAAATCATCCCCCTCCTCTGCCCCTGGCCCTGACAGGGTTCCTTATTCCGTATGGAAGAAGGTCAACCTCGTCAACTCCACGATCATCCTCGAAGTCCTCTCCCCCCTAGTGGCATTCGGCTACCACCCTCCCTCTCTGAAAACCGCGAACGGGGTGATCCTCCACAAGCCTGGGAAGGCCTCCTACGACTCCCCCGCCTCATTCCGAATAATAGTCCTCCTCAAAACCATCTCAAAGATCCTTGAGCGAGTCATGACAGTCAGACTTTCCGCCATCGGCAGATCCAAGGGCCTACTCCACCACAACCAATGCGGCTCCCTACCGGGTCTCAGCTCCTCCGACGCCTGCCTCACTCTTACGCAGGAAGTGAGAACCCTCCAGAGGCCTAGGTTGAAAGGCTCGACCCTCTTCCTCGATATCAAAGCCGGCTTCGACAATGTCAACGTCTCCACCCTCAGAGCCAGGCTCCTGGCATCCCATGTACCTTCCTACATGATCGACTGGGTCTCCTCCTTCCTGTCGAAAAGGACTTGCACCCTAGTATTTCAAGGATCCCCCAACCTCTCCTCCCCAGTCTCAGTAGGCACCCCCCAAGCGTCCCCTATCTCCCCCGTGATTTTTCTGCTGTATGTTTCTCCCGTACACATGTCGATCCCCAAAGGACTCATGGGCTCATACGTCGACGACTTCTCGATCACAGTAGGCTCTCCGTCCCATAGAGGCAACATCCGCAGGCTGCAAGGCCTTTTCAACACGGTCGCCGCGAAGGGCCGGGACATAGGCGTGTCCTTCTCGGTCCCAAAAACGGAACTCATCCACTGGCGGACTCCAAGCCAGAGATCCCCCCCCTCAATGGCCCCCATCGAACTAGAAGGCCACCTCTTCCAACCCTCCAAAGTAGTGTGATGGCTGGGGTACTGGTTCACCCCGGCCCTCAACACTACCCACCACTTCAGACACAGGCTATCCCTAGCTCAAGCTATCTTCTCCTTCGTCAAACGCCTATCCTCCCCGGGTGCCGGCGTTAAACCCTTCCTATGCCAGCGAATCGCAAACGGCCTCCTCCTCCCCATACTCACATAGGGGACCGACCTCCTCACCCCAAACCCCTCAGCGCTCAGAGGCATGAGCAGTTCTAGCACAGAGTCCAACGATGGACAACGAACAACTTCTTTTCTACTCCCACCTCCATACTCTCCCGCGAAGCCTGCCTCCCTCCGGTGGTCTCATACTGCAGATACAGGAGACGTCTGGCCGCCCCCAGGATGGCCTGCACCCCTCTGTACGCCAACCCAGCCTCCGCTAGACTCCCGCTATCGTTCCCCTCTTTGTCCTCGTTCAGGGCCCAAGACTCGTCCAGGCACCTGACAGTAGGACTGTCCTCCGTTGACCTCCCCCTGAGCTGGAGAACCAAGACTCCCTCCCCACCCTTAAGGAAACACCTCCCGGTCGACGCCCTCGGGCACCGCACCCTACCGCTACAAGAAGGCCTCACACGCCTCCCACTCGTCCTGCACGCCCCTCCCCCTCTTGGGGCGAACATCCCCCCCCCCGAGCTCATGAAAAGAGCGTACCAAGCCCTGCGCACCCGCACCAGAAACATGTTCCTTCAAGATTGGGCCACCGACGCCCCCACCCCCCCGTACTACGACTTCCCCCCCTCGCTCACCCCGCACCCCTTCATGGGACTAGGGAAATTTGTCGCGGGGAGGATACATCAAATGCAAGCGGCAAAAAGTTACCTTGCCGCACACAGCTCATGGTTCGATGAGAACCCAGACCCGACCTGCCAGTGATGCGGAATGGAGCCTGAAACCTCCACCCATGCCGTCTTCAACTGTCCCGCTCGAATCAGAGCTCGAGACCTCCTGCTGAAAGAGGTCTCATCCCTCGGGCCCGACGCCCAGCTATGGTCAGACCCCCTCCTCGTGCGAGCCTTAGGCGAGTACATCCCAGACACGAAGACTGGCTTTGCCCCAGACATGCTCCCCGACCGCTAGTCAACCCCCCTCACTCCCCCTACCCAAGAACAAAGAAACATGGTTTCCCTGTGGTGGCGTCGTTTGGCTCCCTACTTTGTGGCTGACTGAATGTTTTATTTTTCCTTTATTGTATCCTTCCATGCAAAAAACGCGTAAATGAGAAGTAGTTTTAGCGTTGTAATTTCCTTATATTTTGTTTCCAAAGGGAACGACGGGCAAATGGTTTTGGCCTAAATAGTTTCTGCAACCGCGCTGGACTAGGAATAATGGTTTCTTTTGTTGTTTGCTTTGATTTATAGATTTTGTTCTTTCCATAGCTAGCGCTGCACGAAGCTTCTTGTACCTAGAAACAATGAACGCATGATAAAAAAAAAGAAAGAAAAAAAAAAGGAAAATGAAGGCAGGAGATTTGGGTTCTTCACGCAACCATCTAAGTGCTTTCATACACTATACTTTGAATACAAATATCTTTATCTATCACGCTTTCGGGAAAATCAAGACAAGACTGTCTTATATGAGCCTAGCGATCGATGTTGCTAGATAGAAGTCAACGGACTTAGCTATCGCACCAGCTATTGGGCAAAAACAAAGTGATCGTTAGGAAACTAGCGGTTACCTGCTGCAAGTATCACCCGGAGAGGAGAGGATTGTAACAACAGGCCATGTCTTGCCATCTTTCCTGATGCTTTCGTGGTCACTCTGGCCCTGGCTGATACCTTCTTAACTCTGACACCCTGGTCACTGGCACTCTGGCCTGCACTGGCCTGAACCTTGGGGAATCTAGTGATGAGATTCTCTTCGAGGGCGTTTTCTTGGGGTATCCTATATGCAAAGGGTCAACATTTGAGACACTTGGCCATACATCGGTCACTGTTAAATGTTATCCTTTTGTCATTCCAATCAATTGTTGGGTTGTGTTCTGTTAGCTATGGTATCCCAAGGATGACCTCATGGTGTTGGAGGTTTGCTACTTAGAAGGTTGCCAATTCCCTATGGCCACTAATGTCCATGGGTACCATCGTCCTATGGGTAATAGGGCCCATAGCCCTTGGTTTTGGGTCTGCGAGCTAAATCCCCATGGGGTTCATTGTTTTGATCATCTTGATCCCGTGTTGGTTGCAGACTTCTCGGTCGATGAAGTCTTATGTTGCCCCTGAGTCAATCATAGCGTTGATAGTGACTGACACCTTTCCGCCGTGTAGTTGTATTTTAACCATCAGATGGTCATGCTCATGTTCGAGGATTTCCGTTTAGTTGAATGCCGCTTAATAGTTGTCCATGATAATGAGTTTCCGTTCGGGCCTCTCCCTCACACGATGTCTTACTGGGGACATTCGTCGTTTCCTCACTTCTCGGCTTCCGGCTCCATCTCGATTTCCCTAATCTTAGGTCTGGTCTGCCACGGGATGGGTTTCTTCGTCGGGTGCCAACCCCTGGCTTGTGTGTTGAATGGTTTAAGTTCCTCTTTCCTCATCCAATTGCTGGCTAAATGTCCATGTTGTGCACATTTGAGACATAGTTGTTCTTGAATCCTACTTTGGAATTCTTCTCGCGAGATGTTGAATCTTGGTCGTTCCCGGGTCGCATCCAGTTCCATTGAGTGGCCCTAGCTCTGCCGTTATTATTCGTGGGTTTATATGTTCCGTCTGGGTTTCATGATGTGACGGTTTCCCTTTGGATATTCTCTGTAGATGTGAATCCTTGGATATGTCTGCCTGTTGCGAGCTGAGTTTCCTTCCGGATAGCCCCTCGTGTTAGGGGTTCAAGATCCATATATTTTTCTCTGGTGGCTCATCTTGCGTTTTTGAGGTCTGTGTTCATTCCTGCTCGGAGTAGTTCTCCTCCTGTGAAGTCGTGCAATTTAGCTTCGCTACCCAGAAGACGGAACTCATTCCAGTATTCTGTAACCGATCATTTGCCTTGTTTCATGTTTTTGGTTTGAACCTTGCTTCTCCTTTAGCGTCCATTATGCCAAGTTGCCTTGGGAATTTTGTTTTGAATCCTGCCCAGGTAACCCAGGTTGGGGTGATTGGTTCTTCTGCGTATAGTGTGATCCAGGTTCCTGAGTCGGCCCTTAGAAGGCTGGTTGCATATAGGATTTTTCCCTCATAGTGGCCGTTCTGCCACCAGACTGTTCGGTGGCATAGTATGTGCTGGGCTAGCCAGTGTTGAAGTTTGTGTAATTCTACTCGGTAAACCTGGGGTGTCTTGGCTTTTGGCTTTCTGGGTTATGGTCTCAGAGATGCGATGCTTTGTCTCATCTGTTCTAGATGTTGGATGAGGGTCGTGTCCGAGGACATTACCCCTCCCTGTTTTGCTGTAGCCGCCATCATGTTTCGTTGTATTGTAGCTTATTCTTCCGTTTACTCTGATCTACTTTGTGATGGTGGTTCTAGTCTTGTAAGGCTTAGTGCCCTCTCATCTATCAAGGCCGTTTCTAATCCTGCTCCTAGGGATAAAATGTCGAGATTCTCCGCTAGGGGGTTGAGGTTGCTTTCCTTGTTGGTCTACGTTTGGTCTGTTTACTAGGTGCTGCTGGATTGACGCAACCAAAGGTTAAAATCCTCTCCTCTTCAGGCTATACTTGCAATAGGTCACCGATAGTCTCCTAAGGATCACTTCTTCTTTGCCGGATAGTTGTTGCGATAGCTATTTCCGTGTACTTCTATGTAGCAACGTCGATCGCTAGGCTCATATAAGACCGTCATGTCGGATTTTCGGAGGCGTGGTAGACAACCAATCTTTGTACTGCAAGTATAGTGTTAGAAAGAACTTAGGTGGTTTCGTGAAAAACCAAAATCTGCTGTCTTTTTTTTTCCCTTTTTTTTTTATCATGTGTGCATTGTTTTTAGGTACAAGAAGCTTCATGCAGCGCTAGTATGCAAAGAACAAAACCTATAAATCAAAACATACAACCAAAGAAACAACTCTCGTATTCCTCCATAGTAACTAAAATTACTGTCAGGGTAAAACTGTCCACCTACTATTCCTTCCGGATTTAAAATATAAGGAAAACAAAAAGTGAAAATTACATCTTCTTCAGGTGTTTTTTGCAAGGAAAGATACATATGGGGAGCATAAAACAATTCAGCAGCCATGAAAGAAATAAACTCTGGTAGGGAAACTTGGTTCAGTCTTGGGTCAGTGGGGGGGGGAGGGGGTGGGGAAGTCATTGGGGATCATCTCCAGGGGGAAGCTGGTTTTCATGACTGTGATATACTCATGTAAAGCTCGTATAAGATGTGGATCGGTCCATAGTATGGCATCGTCTCCGAGGCAGGAGACCTCTTTCATTTGGTGGTCCTGGGCCCTGGCACAGGCGGGGCAGGTGAGGATGGCTTGCTGGAGCATCTCTGGTCCAGTTCTGCAGGGGGGGGCAGGTCAGGTCGGGGTTCTTGCTGGACCAGGAGGAGTGGGTGGTTAGATCGCTTTTCGCCGTTCGTATTTGGTGGATCCTCCCTGCCACGAACTTCCCGAGACCCATGAAGGGGTATGGGGAGCGGGAGGGGGGGTATTGGAGTATGGGGGTCTGGGGGCGTTGGCGGTCCAGTCTTGGAGGAGCATTTTCCTAGCTCGGGTCCGGATGGCTTGGTAGGTCTTCTGTATGAGCTCGGGTGGGAATTTTCATTCTGGGTGGGGGGGGAACGTGTAGGACAAGGGGGAGGCGTGTGCGGCCCTCCTGCAGGGGTAGGGTGAGGTGCGCCAGGGTGTCGACCGGGAGCTGTTTCCTTAGTGGTGGTGAGGGAACTTTCGTCCAGTAGTCAAGGGAGAGGTAACCAGAGGGGAGGCCTTTCTTCCGGTGTCCGGACGAGTCGTGGGCCCTGAAGTAGGAGAGGGAGGGGAAGGATGGGGGGAATCTGGCTGCGGCTGGGTTGGCATTTGAAGGGGTGCAGGCAATTCTGAGAGCAGCGAGGCGTCTTCTGTACCTACAGCAAGAGATAATGGGAGGCAGGCAGGCCTCGCGGGAAAGGATGGAGGTAGGAGTGGAGAAAAGGTTGTTCCTTGGCCATCTTTGAACTCTGTGCCAGAAGCTGTTCATGGCTCGGAGCGCAGAGGAGTTCAGGGTGAGGAGATCGGCCCGGTACGTAAGTAAGGGAAGGAGCAGGAGGGGGCAATCCGGGGGCAGAGGAAGGGCCTAACACCCGCCCATGGGTAGGATAGGCGCTTGGCGTAGGAGAAGAAGGCCTGGGCTAGGGATAGCCTATGCCTGAAGTGGTAGCTGGTGGTGAGGGTGGGGGTAAACCAATATCCTAGCCACCTAACGACTTTGGAGGGGTGGAAGAGGTGACCTTCCAGCTCGAGAGGGGCTGTTGAGGGGGGGGTCCTGTGGCTTGGGGTTCGCTAGTGAATGAGTTTGGTTTTATGCACTGAGGACGACACGCCTATGTCCCAGCATTTTTCAGCAGTGGTGGAGAAGAGTCTTTCCAGTTGGCGTATATTGCCCCTATGGGAGTGGGAGGCCAAAGTGATCGAAAAAGTCGTCGATATATGAGATCCTGAAAGCTTTGGGTATCGACATGTGCAGGGGGGCAACATATAGGAGTGGGAGCAGGGGGGAGAGAGGGGGCGCTTGGGTGTTGCCCACAGAGCCTGGGAAGGGCAGGTTCGGGAAGCCTTGGAAGACCAGGGTGCAGATCCTCTCAGACAGGAAGGACGATACCCAATCGACTATAGAGGAAGGCATGTGGGAGGCCAGGAGTCTGGCTCCGAGGGTGGAGGCATCGACGTTGTCGAAGCCACCTTTGATGTCCAGGAAGAGTGTGCAAGCTTTTCCATTCGGTCTTTGGAGGGTCATTACCTCAGGTCTTAGGGCGAGGCAGTCGTCGGTGCAGCTGAGTCCCAGCAGGGAGCCACATTCGTTCAGATTGAGTCGGCCCCTGGATCAGGCGATGGCGGATAGTTTGACCGTCATAACCCGTTCGCGGATATTTGAAATGGTTTTGAGAAGGAAAATCATGGAAAAGGAGGCCAGGCAGTCATAGGAGGCCTTGCCGGACTTGTAGAGAACGACCCTGTTTGCGGTTTTTGGCGAGGGGCGGTGGCATCCGAATCCCACTCGGGCGGAGAGGAGTTCAAGGATAATTGTGAGATTGATAAGGTTGATCATTTTCCCTACGGAGGAAGAGATCCCCTCAGGGACAGGGGCCGAAGAGGTGGAACCTTGAGAGAGGGCGAGTTTAATCTCCTCTTTGGTGAGGGGGAGAGCTGACGGGTTCTTCATCAGGCGACGTCTTCTAGCTAGAGGGTTCCTGGGGGGAAAAAAGTGGTCCAGTAGCGCTTTGTTGATTGCGACGGGGCCCGAGGCATGAGGGAGGGAGGGAAATCTGGCGGTCCTTTTTCGGGCAACCAGTGGTTTGCCCGTCCAGATGTTGTTTGGAGGGGTTTTTGCAAGGAAATGAGCGCCGTAGGACCCTTTTACCTCTTTAATGGCTTTGAAGTAGCCCAGCTTGAACTGTCTTGCTATGAAGTATGTGTCGGGAGTTTGGAGTTTCTTGGCCTGGCGGGTGGCTTTTCTGAAGTCCTTCTGGAGGGTGTTCAGGAGCGGGGTCCCCTAAGCCTTAGACTTTGGGGAGGGTCGTGAGCGTGGTGTGGTGGGTTTCATTTCTGTTGAGAGTGCGGAGGGGGCTGGGGAGAACCATTGTTCGAGTTGGTTGGGGGAAGGGCGGTCGAGGGGGTGGGGACTACCCAGTTTTTGATTTTATCAGTAAGCCTTGGCCAATCGGCTTCCGGCCAGCATGGTCTAGGTTTGTCATTATAGAGGGAAAGGGGGGGGTATCGCAATCAAAATAGGGGTATGCTGGGATCCCGTAGAGAGCAGGGACGACAGGTCTTCAAAGGGAAAGGTGGGAAAAAAATGTCGGGTGGGGAAGGCCAGGTCGATGGCACTTGGTCTGTGTGTTCCTTTGAAAGGAAACTGGTTGTAAATGCCCGAGGTGTTGAGAAGAGTGAAGCCTAAATCTGCGGCTCGGTTTAAGTAAGGGGTATACTCTCTCTCTTCCTTTGATAGGAGGAGCCGGGAGGGGCTGGTTGCCGAATTTTGGATGTTGAAATCGCCTGCGACTAGGTATGGGTCTTCGAGGTCCAAGAGGGACGACTTGGGGCAAACTGCATCAGGGCTGGGGGGAGTGGTCTGGCATAGGAGTTGCCAATCCAGAAGCGGGGAGATTTGCCCCTGAAACTGCCATGCCGAGCGAAAAGCTCTAGCGCCATAAAGTCACGTGTTCCGGGGGAAAAAATGGGAGTACGGCAGATTCTTGCAGAACGTTTTGGGAAATATAGGGGGCCACTCTGGGCTGAGCAACGGGAGGGACGAAGAATGTAAGACCAGAAAACCTACGGAGAAAACCCATGGAGGATGGGGGATCCTGTAAAATTACGATATTGGCAGGGTGGCCTTCTGTTAGGGAGGAAAACAAAGAGAGAAACAGATGCCAGCTACCCAGGCTGTTGTGTTGAATAAGGGTGGGATTGTTCACCAGAGCTAGACCTTGGTACGAGGTAGAGCAGGGGTTTTGAATCATCTCGGGGACGAACCTGAGGGCTTGGCGGTGTTACCGGTGGCGGGGCCTGGCCAGTGGGTGCTAGTCGGGACCCGCTGGGGGGGCCGTCAGCGTCTCTCGAGTTGTGGATGGGTCTGGGGGTGGAAAGGTCGATACTCTGGGCTGAAGGGCCTTCGGGAGTAGCGGGTGCTGGGCGGCCATCATCACCCACCTCCATTGTGTGTTTACTCATGGAGCAGGGGTCGGATTCTTCTTGGTCGCACCCTAGGGGCGCCTGGGGTTGAGGACGGGGGAGTGGTCTAGCCGTGCATTCCCTGGAGAAGGCATCATGGTCGTCACGACAGTTGGGGCAGTGGGGGGCGGAGGTGGTGCAGCAACGGGAGACAACCTTGGAGTTGCCGCCTGTGGGGCACGTGGGGTTTTGGCATCTCTGAGCCCAGTGGGTATGATGAAGCGACCAGTAGGGGCAGATGGGGCCTTTCTGAGTGCATCGGGCAGGGGCGTGTCCAAACCGACAGCAGTAGGTGCATTGAGTATAGTGGTTACCTTGCGTCGTTTTCTCGAGCTTGAGCCGCTTTGAGAAGATGAACAGGGCTGGGAGGAGGCTGGGAACGTCGTTGGGGTTTACAGAGACAAGCATCCAAGTTGCCTGCTTGCAGAGCCTAGTAGCTCGGTCCTTGATAAGCTACCGGGCCATGCCGATCTCGGCCTCCTTCCCGTTGTAGATGGAGTTCTTGATGAAAGTAAAGAGTTGTTCGTCGTCGTCAGGTAGGATGTGGGTCGGGATTGACTGAATTGCCAACTGTATGGCCGTTGGCGCCTGGGTAAACCTAAGCCAGAAATTATCCCCTACGGGTAAGGACTGGTTGAGGCGCCGGGTGAGAGCATTAAAATACGGCCTGTAGTATTCCACGGGGGTGTTCGGGTTAGTGCCTATGAGGGAGAAAGCGCCTCGGATGTGGACCTTAGCGATCAAGCCTTTTGGGAGGAGGCTGTTGGAATCGGTGAGGGTGGCAGCAGCTATGTCAGGACAAGGAAGCGGCTATATGTTGTGCAAGGGCATTGGGAGTGGGGTTGGTTCTAGCTCCGCAGAAATGTCTTGAGGCCAAGGGGACGGACAATAGGGTTTCTATTTCCTTATCCCCATCTCTAGTTACCTCTGTAGGCAAGGCTCGTTTCGTCTTTGGCTTTTTGTTTCCTAGACTGGAGCCGGCCACTTGTGCATCGGTGGGAGTCGTTCGCCGAGCTCAGTCCAGGTGGAGGGTGGCAGGGGTGAAAATGGACAGGTCATACGGACTGGCACGGAACCTTTCCGCTTCCCAAGACTCTGAGAAGGCTTTGGCATACAGCTCGGGCTTGCCGAACATTTTCTCGGGGTTGGTCTGGTAGAAGGGGCTGTGGATGGAGGGGTAGGTATTCCCTTGAGGAGGGGGTGGAGGATGGAGCAATGGGGGTGGTTGGGAGGGGGCACTGGGTGGGGGAGGTGGGCCACTTGGTTGGGCAGGATTAAGTGGTGACCTCTGGCAGGAAGAGATCGTGTTAGGGCCGTTGGGGCAGTGGGGCGAGCGATGATGGCCGAGGGGCGAGCGGTGGGGACCGTGGTTGTCACTCAATGTGACAGGTCACGTAGGACAGACTGTAGTGGCCGAATGTCCTCGTGGGTTGCTGATTGGTTAGCAACATAGGAGGAGAGGTCGTGGAGGTTTCAGGGAAGTTCCTCATTTTCCTTCAGGATTTCAGAGAGCTGTGTGGTGACAGTGTCTAGCTGGGTGGTGATGGCCACGATGCCAGAGACGGTGGCACAGAGGTTGGAGAGAATGGAGCCTTCACTGGCGTTGATTGTGTGGAGTGCATGGGAGGGGTCTTGGACCAACTCGGGGTTCAGTTTGAGGCTGGCCCTTGTCTCCGCGAGGATATCTGCCAGGAAGGCGAGAGGACGTGATGGTTGGGCTGAGGGGATGGGGCAGGGAGGTTCTTGAAGGCAGGGGTGATGGCACGGGAGATGGTAGCTGCCAAAGCTTGATTGCCTGGGGCGATTGCTTGGATCTCTATCGGGGGACGGCGTAAGGGGGCGGAGCGGAGTGTGTTGTCGTGTAAGCAAAGCAGGCTGTGCGTTTGAGTGGAATGTAGGGGGGGGGTAGTAGAGGGCGAGTAGCTTGACCAAAATCCCATGTCGTTTTTTTTCTCCTGTTTTTTTTTAATCATATTTTAAATTTTGTTTCTAGCTGAGGTCGAAGGCCCAAGCACCAAGTACAACAATAGCATGTAACTGTGATGGTTATGGCTGCAACAATCTGCCACCCAGTCCAAACCATTGTCTAAGCAGTTGAAACTCTGGGAGAAAAACCCCTGTTCTGAAACCCGCACCAAGGCCTAGGGCGCGGAAAACTACAACAAAATAAACCTAAAACTTATGACCAAAAGAAAGCATCGACCAAAAGCCCAAGAAAAAACCCACCAGTGAGAATGACCAAAAAAACTCATTGCGAAAAAAGCAGCATCAGACAAAGCCCATCCGCCGCGAAGGCCTTTAACAATTCCCAACTGCAAACATCATCGAACACAACTATACTTGAGGGTAATAGTACTGGGGCCATATAGACCAGATGGCGGGGCTGATGGTCGAAAGTGTGACGGGATAGACTTTTGAAATTCACGAGTCCTTGGTGGAAGCGTGGTGCATGGTGGCCCGACGCCAAAGCAAGCGAGCCTGATGGCGGGTGTTGGCAGTAACCGAGCCACAGGAAGAAGACCCAGTGTGAGAGAGAGGGGTGTGCCCAATGAAGTAGTGATACGAGGGAGGGAGGGCGGAGCAAAACGGGATAGTTGCTTTTCGACAATGCCGACCGTACTGAGCAGTGTTCCAAGGCGATAGTGCAATACCCGGGGGCAGAGCCACCGGGGCCACTACTTCAACAATAACCTGAGACCGCCACCGACCTATTGAAGAAAGAAAGGCCTTGCCGACCATGCAAAATGGTAAGCGAGGCAGAGAAGCAAGTACGGAGAAAGGAGGGAGTACAGCCAAACGACCACTAGAAACAAGGACGCCAGGGCCCAAGGCCATGATAAGGGAAGTATGGTCGGAGGGTGAGAGTGCAGCTCACTGAGGGTGCGGGTACAGCTCACTCAGAGTGCGGGTGCCGCTCACAGAGAGTGCTGGAGTGGATGTTAACGATCAATTCTGATGATGTTGAGATTTCAATCACCGGGTGTGTAGAGGAGATGGTTCGTGATGAATATCCAATGTCTTGTTTTTTTCTCTTTCTTTTTTTACTTCTTTGTTTATGCGGCGTTCATTGATTTTAGGTACTAGAAGCTTTGTGCAGCGCTAGCTATAGAAAAAACAAAACATATAAATCAAAACAAACAACCAAAGAAACCAATCCGATATATCCTGCTCGGTGACTGAAATTAGGCTGGGGCTAAAGCCTTTCGCCCAAGATTCCTTCCGGAAATAAAATATAACCAGATTTTAACGCAAAGTTACATCTTTTGCACGCGCTTTTTTGCAAGGAAAAATACATATAGGAAGCACAAAACAACCAGCAGCCATGAAAGAAATAAACTCTTGCGGGGAAGCTGGTTCAATCTGGGGTCGGTGAAGGGGGGAAGGCGGTGAGAAACTACTCGGGGCTCATATATGATGGGAAACTAGTCTTCGTGTCTGTGATGTATTCGACTAAAGCTCGTAAGAGGTGGGGTTTGCTCCCCAAGGCGGCGTCGCATCGGAAGGAGGAGACTTCTTTCAGTAGGAGGTCGCTGACCCGTGCACTGGCGGGGGACGTGAGGATGCCAGGCTGGAACGTTTCTGGTTTAGTTCGGCATCAGAGGCAGGTTGGGTTTGGGTCTTCGTCGAACCATGAGGGGTGAGCGGCAGGCAGGTTTTTACCGCTCACATGTGGTGGATCCTCCCTGCCATGAACTTTCCCAGACGCATAAACGGGTTCGTGGAGAGGGAGGAGAGGAACTTGTAGTAAGGGTGTGGGGGCGTCGGCGGCCCACTCCTGGACGAGCATGTTTATAGCACTGGCCCGAAGGGCCTGGTATGCTTTCCTCATAACTTCGGGGGGGGGATGTTCGTTCCGGATGGGGGGGGAGCGTGTAGGACCAACAAGAGACGTGTGAGGCCCTCTTGCAGGGGTAGCCTGAGGGGCGCTAAACCGTCAACTGGGAGGTGTTTCTGCACTGGCGGAGTGGGGACCTTCGTCCGCTAGTTGAGGGGGAGGTAAACGGAGGAGAGGCCCCTTGTGAGGTCCCTGGACGAGTCTTGGGCCCTGAAGCAGGAGAGGGAGCGGAAGGTTTGTTGGACCCTGGCCGAGGCTGGGTTGGTGCTTGGGGGGGCGTAGCCAACACTCAGGGGGGCTAGGCGCCTTCTGTATCTGTAGTATGAGATGATCGGAGGGAGACAACTCTTACAGGAGAGAATTGAGGTAGGGGTAGAGAAACAATTGTTTGTTGTCCATCTTTGAACTCTTTGCAAGAAGCGGTTCAAGCCTCTGAGCGGGGAGGAGTTCGGGGTGAGAAGGTTGGATCTGTAGGTGAGTATGGGGAGGAGGAGGCCGTTGGCCATGCCGTGGGAGAAGAAGGGGCTAACGCCAGCCCCTCGGCAGCACAGGCGTTTGACTAAAGAAAAGAAGGCTTGGGCTGGAGAAAGCCTATGGCTGAAGTGGTGGGTGGTGGTGAGCGCAAGTGTAAATCAGTATCCAAGCCAAGTTACGACTTCCGAGGGGTGAAAAAAGGGAGCTTCCAGTTCAAGAGGGGCTCTTGAGGGGGGGGTCTTCTGACTTGGGGTACGCCAGTGGATGGGTTCAGTTTTGGGGATTGAGAAGGACACACCTATGGCCCGGCCCCTAGCAGCGATGGTGGTAAAGAGTCTTTGCAGGTTGCGTATGTTTCCTCTGTGAGAAGGGGAGACCACAGTGATTGAGAAATCGTCGACATAAGAGACCATGAGTCCTCTATAAATTGAGATATGCAGGGGGGAGACGTATAGGAGGAAGAGTAGGGGGGAGACCGGTGACCCCTGAGGGGTGCCGACGGAAACAGGGGAGAGGAGATTGGGAGAGCCCTGGAAGACCAGGGTGCAGGTCCTCTCAGACAGGAAGGGGGATCCCCTGTCGACCATATAGGATGGTACGTGGGTGGTCAGGAGGCTGTCCCTGAGGGTGGAGGCATTGACATTGTCGAAGCCACCTTTAAAGTCCAGAAAGAGGGTGGAGGCCTTCAGTCTAGGTCTCTGGATGGCTTTTATCTCATATGTTAGGACGAGGCACGCTTCGGAGGAGCTGAGTCCTAGTAGGAAGCCAACCTGGTTCTGGTGGGGTAGACCCTTGGATCTAGCGATGGCGGACAGCCTGACGGGCATTACCCGTTGGAGGATCTTTCAAATGGTTTTTAGGAGGACGAGGATGCCGAAAGAGGCGGAAGAGTCCTTAGAGGCCTTGCCGGGCTTGTCGAGGAGCACCCAGATTGCACTATTCAGTAAGGAGGGGTGGTAGCCGAATGCCACAAGGAGGGAGCGGAGTTCGCGGATGATCGTGGACTTGATGAGCTAGATCTTTTTCCATACAGAATAGGGAATCCCGTCGGGGCCTGGTGCCGAGCAGGGGGAAGATTAGGCGAGTGCGAGTCGAATCTCTTTCTTGGTAAGGGGGATAGTAGAGGGGTTCTTTGTCAGGGGACCTCTGCTGGGCAGAGAGTCCTTGGGGAGAAAGAAGTGGTCTAGGAATGCCTTGTAGATTGCTACCGGCCCTTAGGCGTCAGGGAGTGAGGGAAATCTGGGCGTCTTTCTTCGGGCGACCAGTTGTTTGGCCGTCCAGATATTGTTTGCAGAGATTTTTGCAACAAAATCAGCCCAGTAGGAGGGTTTTGCCCTTTTAATGGCTTTGAAGTAGCCAAGCTTGAACGGTCTAGCCATGGTGTAGGTGTTGGGGGCTCGGAGTCTCTTGGCCCCTTGGAGTGGCTTTTGTGCATTCCTGCGAGAGGGTGCTCAGGAGTGGGGTCCACCAGGCCTTGGACCTTGGTGAGGGGCCTGAGAGGGGTGCCGTGGCTTGGATTGTTGTTGTAAGTGCGGAGATGGCTGAGGAGAACCATTGGTCGAGTTGGTTTGGAGAGGAAGCATTGGAAAGGGGAGGGAGCAGCCAGTCTTTGAGTTTATCAGTAAGGCTTGGCCAGTCGGCATCCTGCCAGCGTGGTCTAAGTTTGCTGTGATGGGGTGTGGGGGGGCGTATGGAAATCAAAATGGAGGTATGGTCTGATCCTGTGGAGAGGAGGGACTACGTGTCCCAAGAGTGAAAGGAGGGAAAGATATGTGGGTTGGCAAACGCCAGGTCGATGGCACTTGGTCTGTGGGTACCTGTGAAGGAAAACCGGGTGTATATGCCTGGGGTGTGGAGGAGCCTGAAGGCTAAATCTGGGGCTCAGTCGAAGTAGGGGGCGGACGCCCTTTCCTCCTTTGAGGAGAGGAGCCTGGAAGGGTGTGTTGCTGAGTTGTTGATGTTGAAATCGCCTGCGACTAGGTATGGGTATTGGCAGGGCCAAGAGGGATAACGCGGGGGAAAATGAATAGGTGGCCGGGGGGAGTGGTCTGGCATAGATGTTGCCAATTCTAAAGTGGGGGAATCTTGAGCCGAAACAGCCTTGTGGAGTGAAAACGTCTAGCGCCATGAAGTCCTCTCTTTCTGGGTGAAAGAATTGTAGTACTGCAAATTGCTGCAAGAACCTTTAAGATACGTAGCGGGCTACTCTGGGCCTAGCAATAGAAGGGGCAAAGGATTTAAAAACGGAAAAACTAGCAAGAAAGCCCTTGGAGGATGGGGGATCTTGTAAAATAACGATATCGGCAGGGGGGCCCTCCGTCAGGGAGGAGAACAAGGAAAGAAACACATCCCAGCTACCCAGGCTGTTGTGTTGAACGAGGGTGAGGTTGGTCGCCAGAGCCAGTCCTTGGCGTGAGATAGAGCAGGAGTTTTGAATCATCCCCGGGATGAACCAGAGGGCTTGGAGGGAGTTACCAGTAGCAGGCCCTTGTCGGTGGGTGCAGGCTGGGACCCGCCGGTGGGGGCCTGGGCGTCTCTGGATTGATGGAGGGGTCGGGGGGTGGAAAGGTCGATTGCCTGGGCTGGCGGGGCCTCGGGAGTTTAGGGTCCAGGGCGGACATTAGTGCCCACAGCCATGGCTTCTTCACTGGCTAGGCAGGCTTCGAATACTTCTTCGTCAGAAGGGGCTGGGGCATCGGGCTGAGGAGGCGGGATTGGTCTGGCCCTGCATTCTCTGGAGAAGGCTTTGTGGTCGTCACCATAGTTAGGACCCGAGAAGGGGGAGGTTGAGCAGTACCAGGAGACGGCCTGGGGGTCCCCACCCTTGGGGTACGTGGGGTTTCGGCATCTGTGGCTTGAGCGAGTGTGATGAAGTGCACAGTAGTGGCAGGTGGGATGTTTCTGGGTGCATCGGGCAGACCGGTATCCCAATCGATCGCAGTTGGTGCATTGGGTGTAACGGTTAGCTTGCGTCGTTTTCTTGACCTTCAGCCGTTGTGAAAAGAGGAAGAGGGCTGGGAGGATGATGGAAACGTCGTCGGGGGTTGACCGAGACAACCACCACAGTGGCCTGCTTGGTGAGCCTAGCAGCTTGGTCCTGGTTAAGGTACCTGGCCGTGCCAATGGTAAGACTTTCATGTTGTGGATGGAGTTTTTGATGAAGGCGAAGATTTGTTTGTCCTCATCCCGCAGGACGTGGGTCGGGATTGAGTGAATTGCCAACTGTACTGTGGTTGGCGCCTTGGTAAACCTAAGCCAGGGATTGTCCCGACCGGGCAGGACAGGTTGAAGGGGCAGGTGATAGCATCCAAGTACGGGGTTTAAGATTCTGGGGGGGTGGTGGGCTTGGTGCCCGTACGGGTGACAGTCCCTCGGTTATTGACCTTTGCCATAAAGCCTTTCAGGAGAGGACAGTTGGATTGGGTGAGGGTGGCAGCAGCTATGTCGGGAAAGGTGGCGGCTATGCGTTGTGAAAGGGCATGGGGGGCGAGGTTGTATCTTGCAGCGAAAAAACCTCTTGAGGCCAAGGGGAGGGACAACGGGGTTCTTATCTCTTTGTCCACATCTCTCGCTACCACCCTAGCTGAGGCTTCTTTTGTCTTTCGCTTTTTGTTTCCGGGCTGGAGCCTGCCGCTTGCGCATAGGTGGAGCTGGTTCTCAGAGCGTAGTCCGGGTCGAGGGTGGCAAGGGTAAAGATAGATTGCCTATATTGACCGGCACGGAACTATTCCGCTTCCGAAGAATGTGGCAAGGTTCTGGCATACAGCTCGGGGTTACCAAACATTTTCTTGAGGTTGTTGTCATAGAAGGGGCAGTGGATGGAGGGGTCGATAAGTCCTTGAGGAGGGGCTGGAGACTGCGCCTGTGTGGGGGGGTCAGAGTGGGCAGGGGGTGGGGGCCGGGGGCCACGTGGTTGGGCGGGGGTGGGGGGCTCGGTTCCTGGAGGGAGGCGTTCTGTTGGGGCCGTGGTGGCCCTGGGGTGAGAGGTGGGGGCCGTGGTACTCACTCGATGTGACATGTCAGGTAG
>Ga0307507_10006003_pt1 | contig 19165 bp, 5 predicted proteins | sample 7_EM_MG_FD_207223 | JGI IMG/M metagenome (GOLD analysis project Ga0307507, IMG submission 207223) | Populus trichocarpa ectomycorrhiza microbial communities from riparian zone in the Pacific Northwest, United States - 7_EM | ecosystem: Host-associated > Plants > Roots > Unclassified | place... | reverse complement strand
CTTTATATAGAGCTTCGTGTAGAGCCTCGTGCAGAGCCTTGTGCAGAGCCTCCAAGTAATAAGACTATATAAGATTGTATAAGATTATATTAGATAATATATACTAGTTAAATATATAATTGCATGTCAAGAAATATACAGTTACCTTTTAAAGTTGCTAAGTAGGTTAACTGCGTGTCAAGGAATATACAGTTAGCTTTTAAAGTTGTCAAGTAGGTCAACTGCATATTATTTAACTTTTAAATATGTTAAGTTAGTCAATTGCGTGTTAAGTTAGTTAAATTGCATATTAAGTTAGTTAATTGCGTGTTAAGTTAGTTAAATTGCGTGTTAAGTTAGTTAATTGCGTGTCGAGTTAGTTAAATTGTGTGTTAAGTTAGTCAATTGCGTATTAAGTTGGTTAATTGCGTGTCAAGTTAGTCAAATTGCATGTCAATTACGCAAAATGCGAAAACCAAAGTCTACTTGAATCTCATCCTGCGAATATTTTCCCAATGTAGGCGTGTGCCTCTACAATAAGCCGGGTCCGTAAATTTTGTTCCTTAGCTACTACTAGCCGTTTCTAGTGCTTAAGTAGTCCATTTTTAAGGGACCATAGGCCTATAGCATTTTTTACCTTCTTATAGTATTTCTGTAAAGAAGGGGCTATATAGTTTACTTATAGCAGTTTATTAATAAAGTCTAATCCTAAAGAATTAATAGGGCATATTTCAGCTTCTGCGGAGTCTATATTTAGTTCTACTTATATTTAAGGGTTAAGGTGCTCCAACTGTAGCAGCGTCTAGGTCTATAATATAATCTTTATAGCCATCTGGTTATTTAGGTCCTGTTTACGCCGTATAAGGGCATCTATACAGTTAGTTACGCCTGGCTTATATATAATTAAGAAATTAAACTAAGATAGAATGTCTACCTAGCGCGCCTACTAGGCTATAAGGGCTTTAGTTATTATAAAGTATTCTAAGGCCTTATAATATAAAACTACCTAAATAGGCTTAGGGGTCCCTTCTAGCTATACACGCCAGTGCTAAAAGCTAGAGATAATAGCCAGCATCTCTTTGTTATAAATGTGGTAATTTAACTCAGCATCTATTATAGTCTTTAAATAGTATATAATAGGGTGCTATTCTCTATCTAGCTATATCTAGGAATATACGGCAGCTATTACACCATTAGAAGCATCCGTTTCTAGCATTAAGGGCCATTCTAGGTAAAAATGGGCTAGTAATAGAGCAGAGACTAGCCGTTTCTTAAGTTTGTTAAAAGCCTGTTTACATACAGCATTAAAATAGAAGGGTTAAGTATTTTTAGTAAGGCGGCTTAGAGGCCGCGTAATTCTGCTATAACTTTTAATAAAGCGTTAGTAGAAGTTATAGAAGCCTAAGAATAACTATATTCCTTTTACGGTCCTTAAGGGTTCCCATTAATTAATTACAACCGTTTTTTCCAGGTCTGCCTTAATTCCGTTTATACTAATAATAAACCCTAAATACTCAGTGTCACAGTGCTGTAATGCTAATAGGCTAAATAACTACATTGTGGTATAAAGAGAAGAAGGAGGTAAAAGGGGGTATTATACATAAATAGTAGGGGCAGCCGCCAAGGCGCTAGTGGTGGGCCAGCCAACAGTAGGAAACAGTACGAGACAGTATATATCAGGACTGTGCCGTGACAGTACTCCCCTCCCCAGAAGGTTTGGTCCCTAAACCAAACAAGTAACCTATTTTCGCTACAAAGATGTCACTTCTACTTACCGCCCTTAACCGAGCTAATAGCGATTTTCCATACCGGGTATAGAAAATCTTAATTAGTTAGCTTAATAAATAAAATTAGTAGAACTCCACACCGCTACCACATAGCGCTTCTTGGCAAAAAACTAACTAATTAGACAACTTTGACCGGCGGTTAAAGTTCTATGAAATCTTAACCACCACAAATTACCTTCGTGGTCGGCCACGGCCTTAGCGTAACTCTCCCTTATCTCGTGCCCAGTCTGGGGGTCCTAGCTTCTTAGGGTATTATTTATAGAACCTTAATAGTGCACGCTCGCATCCTTTTAGGGATTTCTCGGGTTCCTAGGTTTTCTCATTATAGTATTTCCATTTGATATAGTATGTTAAGCCATGCTCGTCCATTTGTTTATTATATACATTAAGAATCTTTTTAAATTTCCACTTGTCCGTAATATTGCCGTTATTATCCCTTTCGGCTATTCTACCTGTAATATTATAACGTTCCTCTTTATTAATGCGTGCTTAATTAGAGATCTCTTTAGGGAACCAGAGGCGGACTTTTAATAGAGAGGTCTATTTTTAGCGAGTTACGTGGCGCCGAGAGATCCGGAAACTCTGCGACTCTTAAGCTTGATTATATATTAACCTCTATACTAAGCTTAATTCTCAACGCTATAACGGCTCTTATAGCTTGTTTCTATCGCATACTCTTCTACGCGTTACCATGAATCGCTAGCTAGTCGTTAATTGTATATTCCTCCCTCTGCCTATATAAACTCCTCCCTTCCCGCCCCAAACTCTCCCCTAATACTAGCTATCACTATAACTAGCAACACGTTATTAAATATAGAGTAGGGCAATAAGCGGCCTACAGCTGCTATAAGCCGCTATATAGGCGACCAGATTAACCTAGCTATGCTAGCGCTTATGCCAGAGGCTATAAAGTTAGAATACTTCGCCACGCTCCTAGAGGCCGTAAAGGCCAGCAGTAAGTGGACGGCTAATAAGCACCTAGATATGACGCTTCATCAGAAGCGCTTAAATCTTAGTATTAAGGAAATAGGTAAGGCTTTAGCCCCTCCTACCGTCTTATTAGTGGCTACTAGATTTCTAGGTATCCCCTAGCAGATTTTACTGTAAATATATAACCACAAATTCTGGCTAGCTAAGCAGCTTTCACTCCTTTGCTAGGCTAGGCAATATTAGGCCCTATTTAGTAAGGAGGCTCCGCCCAATTTAAAGAAGGAAAAGGCCCTTAAGGACTTCGGGGCCTCTTATGCCATATAGTCGTACTGCTTTATTATATACGCCCAAATTATTGCCCGATTATTTCTAGATCACCACACTATTGTGCCTAAGATATTGGCCTTCTATAATATAGTTCTAGACTGGGCCCAGATCTATAAATAGAAGAATACAGTACTTCTATACGCCGTATAATGGCATTAATATATAATCGATACTAATAAATTAGACTCTAATTGGACAGCCATGCTAACCTAATTTAAGGACTCCTTCTTAACGCTAGATAAGATCCTTCCTGCTTTGGCTATAGCCAATATAAGGCCACCAAAGAGGGAGAGTTATACACGCTAGGCCTATAAGAGTAATATTAAGAGCTAGGTCTGTAATAAGTTTAACGCTAGCACCTACTTCTTTAACGCGTGTAGAAGGAAGCACGAGTATAATAAGTGCGGCTCCAATAAGCACGCCGCTATAGTGTGCATAAAGAAGTGAAGCTAGAGCCTTGGCGCGGACGATAGTGTAAACGTTAACTCTATAGACAAAGTCCACCCGTCCGCGCTAGGCTATGGCCTCCTACCTATTAAGGCCCCAGAGCTAACCCTAGTATGCTAACTCGCCTAGGAAGCGACTATGACCGCGCTTAAAGCGCTTAAGCTGCCGCCGGAGCGGCTAAATATATATCTGTTATTTAATACCTATAACAACTCTAAGCCTCTAATTTTGAACTTACCCTCTCTACTATACGCGTTGGCCTGGGTAAGGCTACTTGTAACATACCCAGGCGACCTAAAAACGCTACTGCCCGCAATTATTATATTTGGCGCCTAAATAGGATATATAGGGCCGCTGGCCTACTCCTATAGCCTAAACCACCCTATTAACGACCCAGCAGTGATTATAGATAAGCCATGGAGTAACCTCTTAGCTAAATAGGTCCAGATTTTAATAACTAATACCTTTATCTTACCACTTGGGCTAGTTCTAAAGTATAACGGCGGCTGGCGTCATATATATAACCTATTACACCCGCTAGGGTGTGGAATTAACCAGCAGATTCCTTGCCACTATAGCTACCTCTTATACCTATGACTCTAAGAGATCTATGATATAATTATAGCCTCCAGAAGAGGCTGCCTTATTATTAAGCAAGATATTAAGGACACCTTTTATATAGTGCCAGTTACACCTTACCACTAACCGCTACTTGGCTTTAAATGGGACGGCGTAATATATATTAAATATTACCTCCTATTTGGCCTAGCTACTGCCCTATTTCTATTTAACCTCTTTGCGGAAGGACTATAATGGATCTTTGCCGCGCTGTTATCTAATTAGTCCGTTAACTACTATCTAAACAACTTTATCTCTATTGCCTACTAGAGCAGCTCTTAGCTGAAGCTCTAAGAGCGCTTTAATATAGTCTACCGCGCTATTATAGATAGACTTAGTATCCTATGGAACAACTCTAAGGACAAATAAGGCACCTATATTATAGTCCTAGGCATAGAAATTAACAGTAAGGCTATAGAGGCTAGGCTTCCCATAGATAAAAAGCTCTGGGTCTTCTAGGCCGTAGCTAATGCACTTAATAGAGGCAGCCTAATACTAATAGAGGCGTAGTTGCTTGCTGGCTACCTTAACTTCTGGGCACAGGTAGTGCTCCTTAAAAGGACCCAGCTATATCCACTATTTACATTTATTACGGCCTTTCCGCCTATAGCCTGTGTTAGTTGGCGCTGACTGCTAGCAGACCTTATAGAAGACTTTAAATAGTGGAGAGACCTGCTACCACAGTTTAACGGAGTCCGCTTCCTTAACAGTGCTGCTAGGCCGCTAGTGCACGTTATTATAGACGCCTTAGACGCCGGCCTTAGCCTCTTCTACTTTAAATTGTTAAATATAGATGCCTTCTGGTAGGACTACGCCTTATACCTTCTACTAGCCCACGCTGTGATGATAGCCGTTAAGCTAGAGCTTAAGATGGCCTATATTAATGTTAAAGAGGCGGAGGCAATCCTTATTGCTTTCCAGCTATTTAGCCAATCGTGGCATGGCTATAAAGCAGTCCTATATACTGACAGCTCTACCGCGCTCTAGGGCCTCTAGAAAGGATATATTAAAGACACAGCAAACGCCCCTTTTAAACAACTCCTCTTACTTACGGCCGCGTAAGACATAGACCTATACCTAATATAGCTCTCCTTAGAGGATAACGCGCTAGCAGATACTCTCTTACGTCTAAATAGGAAGCGGATTGCTAATATAAGCCTATAGTTAAGCAACCTCTTACCCTTAAGCCGCCCAATTAGTTCCAGAAAGAGAACAAGACCTATACCTTTAGCAACACCCACCTAAGGCTACTCTAGAACGGCCTATCTACCGGCACGAGGCTATTATATAAATCGTACTAAAACAGCTATAAGAAACTCTACGCCTTAAATAGAGTTGCCCTATGGCCGGCCATAGCAGACTTACTAGCTAGATAGGTTACTGTATAGCTATTTAGGTCCTTATTATAGAAGCAGCTATGCCCTAACTCTATACTCTAAGGACTCTCCACCCTCCGCTTAGTGTATATAAATAGACGCCTCCTGCTAGAGGCCTTTAATAATAAGCACATCCGCCGCCTTGTAGACAGTGGCCGCTGACTATTTAAGCAATAGGTAACTAGAGAGAGATAGCCTCTCTTAAAGGCCCTAGTATCGCAGCTATTAAGCTACCTCATGCCACCCTAGGCCGGAGGCCTCAGCTATAGACCGCCCCGGCCCTTAATTAACAATATTAACTTCGCAGCCGCCTGCCGAGTCGCCTTTGCCGGCTTTATAAGAGTAGGAGAGTTTACCTATAATACAGCCGATAGGAAGGACGATAAGACCTTCGCCGCTATAAAGCTTATAAGAGGTGACGTACGCTTCGCAGCTAACTACGCTAGGCTTACGCTTAAGTGTAGCAAGACGGATAGAGCTTATAAAGGCGTTAATATTATACTGGCGAGATCCAGAGACAGCGCCTACTTAGTAGAAGCGCTAGAAGCCCTCTTTATACTAAACCTATGCAAGCTAGGCCAGCTGCTCTTCCGCTTTAAAAGGGCTATTTTTAACTAGAATAACTTCCTTAAGCGCCTTATAACTGGGCTGCTGGACCTTAGGGTTAAGCCTAGTAGCTACCTTGGCTATAGCTTCTATAAGGGCGCCGCTTAACACGCCTACAATAGTAGTATACTTAACAGTTAGATTTAAACGCTAGGCTAATAAACCTCTGATACTTTCTAGGCCTACTTCTTAATAAATCCAGCTGTGCTATACCGCCTTAACCACTAGTTCCTAACTGGAACTCCACTCCCCTTCTCCTCCACGGCCTTAACGGCCCGTATAGCGGCCTAGGCGTGACCTTAACACCACATACACCCTAGGTTTAGCACGGACGTTATCTAGGGGGTCTCCTCCGGTACGTGCAGCTGGCGGAGAGCTAGGCCTCTAAGCGGCTTAATTTAAAGGCTCTATAGCCTTATTAACGCGACGCCTAAGGCCAAGATCTACGCCTATGGGCCTATACGGCCTACGGAGGCCTCCGTGCCGCAAATAACGAAGTTATCCACTAACACTGTGTCCTATACGTAAAGCCGTATATAGACTAGCCTATCTAGGCTTAGCCCCCATAAGAGAGCGAGAAAATAGATAGAGAGGTCTATTTTTAGCGAGTTATATAGCGCCGAGAGATCCAGAAACTCTATAACTCTTAAGCTTAATTATGTATTAACCTCTATATAGAGCTTAATTTTTAACGCTATAATGGCTCTTGTAGCTTGTTTCTACCCTTCTACCGTCCCATAGATAGTTGCCTCTTAGGAGTACGTTAGGGGGTCTCCTCTAGTACGTGCAGCTAGCGGAGAGCTAGGCCTCTAAGCGGCTTAATTCGAAGGCTCTATAGCCTTATTGACGCGACGCCTGAGGCCAAGATCTACGCCTACGGGCCTGCACGGCCTACGGAGGCCTCCGTGCCGCAAATAACGAAGTTATCCACCAACACTGTGTCCTATGCGTAAAGCCGTATATAGACTAGCCTATCTAGGCTTAGCCCCCGTGAGAGAGCGAGAAAATAGAAGTATAGAAAGACTTATTAACACGGATGTGGTCTAGGAGGTTAACTATAACTACTCCTTTATAGGTAGCTAGGACGGGCTAGGGTCCATCCTAGTTATTATTCTACTTCCTCTTGGGCCGGTTGGTCTTTATATTTTTAAGGCTAACTATAACCATATAATCCTTTTTAAATATTATACCTTTGTCTCGTTTTATATTAGCGTTGTCTTTATATTATCACTAGGAGATACGAGCTAGGGCTTTAAGCTAGGTTAAAATGCGCTCGAAGCGGTTAGCAATAGTATCAGCTTATAGGTACTCCTTCTTTGCATATATAGATAGGGCTGATGGCTAGGGGCCTGCTGGTTTGACGCCTAGACATAGGTTATAGCCATAGTTAGCAAAGAATGGTAAGATTCTTATGGTCTTATTAACCTGGTTATTTATAGCAAACTTAGCAAGGGGGAGCCAATCTACCTAGTCGTCTTAGGTGAAGCTCACAAAGGCGCGTAGGTACTTATTTATTGCTGCATTAACAATCTTAGTTTGACCATCCGTTTTAGGGTGCTATGCGGAGCTAGGGCTTAGGGTTACCTTTAGGCGCTAGTTTAGGTGACGCCAGAAGTCAAAAACGAATAAAGAGCCTCTATTAGAAACGATGGTATTTAAAGCGCCGTGTAACTTATAGATAGTATAGATGAATGCTTTAACAAGCTCCTTAGTATCTAGGCTAGTGACAGGAATAAAGTGTCTTATCTTTATTAGGCGGTTAACAACGACAAAGATATATCTATATGTTTTGCCGTTACGAAGGCACTTAGGCAGGTTGACGACGTGGTTAATAGAGATATCGGTCTATAGGCGGACTGGTAGTTCTAGTAGTTTTAGGAAACCGGGCGGTGCTAAGCATAGGGTCTTTATATAGAAGCAAAGAGCGTAGTCTTTTATAAAGGTAGCCGTGAACTGTAAAATACCTGGCCACTAATATATTTAATTAAGGAGGTCTAGTGTCTTAACGCGGCCTAGGTGACCTATAGGGCCCGAACTATATATGCGGTATATAACTTCTAGTTAGAGTTTATATAAATTAGGAACAAATACTCAATTCCTATAGTAGATTAGGCCGTTAACAATTAAATATTTAGATTTGTTATAGCGGAGCAGCTTCCTAATCTGCTTAGGCTAACGGCGTGCTTTATAGTCTTCCCGTTCGTGTAGTATAGCTAACATATTCCTAGCGAGTTCGTTCTCTTTATAGGCATTCTTAATAAGCTCCTTAAGGGGTTTTTTCTCAGGCTCCGGGTCTATTACTGCAATAAAGTCTTCAATGCTCTAGTCTTGGGATTTGCTTAGTAGTTCTTCTAGGATAGTAGGGTTAACTTTCTTTAGTAGTAAAACAACGCGGTCTTGGTATTATAGACGTTTGTTATTAGCATTAGTAGGTATAACACCTAGGAGGCGGCTAAGAGCGTCCAGGATTATGGCTTTAGTGCTGGGCCTATAGGTAATAATAAAGTTAAATTAAGAAAGGAACTTAGCCCAGCGGACTTAGCGCTAGTTCAGTTATTTCGTTGTTATAAAGGTCTGGAGGTTCTTATAGTCTGTAATAATTTTAAACGGCTGCTTAGTTCCTTATAGTTTAGGACACTATTCTTCTAGTGCCTTAATAATTGCCAGGAGCTCCTTATTATATATTTTATAGTTGCATTTAGGGCTAAGTGCTTAGCAGAGAAGAATGTGACTGGCTTAAGCTTGTTACTTTTATTGGCTTAATAGAGCACTCCACCTAAAGCCCAGTTTGAGGCGTCTGTCTCTACCATAGTCTTCTTTGTGTAGTCGTAATACGCTAGGACCGGTGCTTTAGTAAACGCTGTTTTTAGGGTCTAGAATGCCTATGCTTAATTAGGGCCCTATAACTAGCTAATACTCTTTTTTAGTAGCCTGGTTATGGGCTCAACTACCTTAGAATAGCCTTAAATAAATCATTAATAGAAGTTTGCGAAGCCAAGAAATTGCTGTAGTTCCTTAACTAACGTTGGGTCCTTCTATTCCTATAAGGCCTGCACCTTCTCAGGGTCTATGGTTATGCCATTAGTCAAGATAATTAAGCTAAGGTATTTTATTTTGGTAGCATAAAACTTAGACTTATTAATATTAATCTAGAGTCCAGCATTACCAAGTCTTTAGATAATTTCATTTACATATTTTGTGTGCTTGGCGCGTGTTTTTAAGAAGACAAGGACATTATTAAAATACGCAGTGCAGTAGTTGTTGAGGGCGTTGTGTAAAACATGGTTAATATAGTTTTAGAACATGGTGGGCGCGTTATAGAGACCAAATGGTATAACTAGCATCTTATAGAGTCCAAACCGGGTGATAAATGCTGTAAGCCATTTATGGCTTTCCGCGATCCGGATCCGGTTAAACGCAGCAATTACATCAAGCTTAGTAAAGTACTTAGCACCGCAGAGTGCGTTAAGTGTCTTGCAGACTAGTAGCAGTGGGTATTAGTTCTTAATAGTAACTATATTTAGGCCTTAGTAGTTATAGCAGATTTATATACCGCCGCCAGGTTTCGCTATAAGGAGAAGTAGTGCAGTAGCTGGTAAGGTCGATTTGCGGATAAAACCCCTATCTAGTATCTTATCAATCCACTTCTTTACATAGCTGAGTTCAGCGGGTAAAAGTAGTCTGTTTTTATAGTATAGGGCCTACTTTCCTGGTATAATCTCAATTTTGTAGTCCTATAGTTGGTAAGGGGGCAGCTTGTTTACGTTCTTAGGGAGGAAGTGTTTAATATATTTATAAAACTCTTTTAGTAAGCGTTATAAAATATCCTTATAGGTTAATCCTGGTTTGCCTTTTAGGAATTTCTTAATATTAGTGTCGACTATCTTCCGGCGTAGAAACTCAGACTTAGTTTTTAGGTTTATCTTAAGGAAGTTATAGAAATAAGGGGGTAGCGCTTTATAGGCTTCCTCCATTATATAATCGCCTTCTATTAGCCGGTAGAAAGACCTTTCTAATAGGTTTAGTACTTCTATTAGGCCTATAGGTAGCTCCTTAAGCAGCTATCGGTGTTCTTCTTATTTAATTAGTTCTACTAGCTCCGCCATATAGATCCTTATTACCTTTACGCCTTTTTGTTTACAGAACTAGGTAAAATTAACGGCATAAGTGTATTTAATGTTGTCTAGGTTAGGGCGTGTCTGGTTTTCTAGTGCTATAGCTAGGCTAGCACGGCTCAGTTAGCCCAGGGGGGCGGAAATAAGGCGGCGGCCTTGCACGGTACGCGCGGGAGATAGGTGTGAGGTTGGGTATTATAGGGGGGAGGTCTTAATTGCTCTGGTTTTAGTCTTAGCTATAACGCCCTTAGCTATTATACGTGCGGTTATATATACGTACGGTAAATAACTTAAAGTTAGGTGTCTTATTAGCTAACTTAGGTTAAGCGGGTGTATGCGGGGGACTTATAGTTCTAGCGGTATTTATTTTTTTGGGAATAGGGCGGTAGTCCAGTCTTCCAGAATCTCTATTTCATTTACTATGTATATTGGCTTACCAGTATTAGGCACCTCTTCTACTATCAGCTAATGGTATCTAAGCGTTGGCCGTGCAATGCATCCACGTGGTGCTACTCGGTTACAGTTAGGAATATATCATAGGAGACAGTTATAGGCACAGTAATTAGAGTTAAATTTGAGCTCTAAAGTAGGGAAGTCTAGTTTTAGGTTATACTTTTTAAGCTAGGGCATTCCAAGAATTACTAGTGTCAAGGGTAATAACTTTATAATATAGAAGAGTATGGATTCTATATAGTGGCCAATTATTATTCTTGCTGTAAAGTAGTGGGTAATAAAGCTAGATGGGAGTCCATTAGCAAGGCGGAGTGGTTTTAGGACTAGGAGTCTTTTTGTTATAATATTATGCTTTTTTATCAGTAAGTCTTTATCTGTAAACGCTAGTGCTATACTACCACTGTTAACAAGGCTTACTATTTTAATGAAAACTTATAGGAGTGGGTTGCGCAGTAAGGAGAGGTAGATCTAAATAAGGATGGCATTTCTATCATTATTTACTATTCTAAGGTTAAGTAATAGCTGACTTAAAATAAGATCTAACTAATCTAGTAGTATAGATCTAATCCTTTTATCCTCCTCCCTATATAGTTCTAACCCTTAGAGGCGACTTAGTCCAAGGGTTAGTCTTTTAATAACTAAATCGTGGGGCTTAGCTAGTGGCTGTAGTCTTGGCTAGTATATCCTAACATATCGGTCTCCGACGGTGTATATATACTAGGGGGTACTTTACCGAGGACATAGCCGGTCTTACGGTTAGTAGCGGTATGGAGCACTTGTCCGTAGTTTATATACGGGACCATCGGCTAGGGCTATATTAGGGAAGGGAATTGTGGGGGCGGGTCTTTATATCCAAACCCATATCCCCGTCTGTGGTTGTCGTTTTGGTTACTAATCCCTTTGCTAAAGAATCCGCCGCAGCTAGAAAGGGGTTGGCGCGGTAGCATTAAAAGGGGATTTAGGTTTGTTTTAGGGTTATAAGCATCTTTCTAGTGGCTAGGTTAACTATATACCAGGTAGAGTCTGTTATCCATATAATGTCTTCAAATATTATTAAGGAGGCTACTACTACCACCACCGAATTTAATGGCGTTAAGGTCCATTGGGTCATTCTATGGTACTAGTGCTAAGGTGTTGTTATTAGGTAGTATAGGTCAATAGCCGCCAGCGGTACTTAGCTTAGCGGTATTTAGCTTAGTATGGTGGGCGTAGTTCTATAGGTTATAAGCGAACACGTCTATTTGCTTACTCCAGCCCTTATAGTCAGCATTGTCAATTTTGCGGCTAAGGGTAAGGGCTAAGTCCTTTATCTTAGACGAAATATTCTTCCTAAGTAGATCTACCTTTTGTTCCTTAGTCTTGTTTGCTTTTATTATTAACTTATTAAGCTCTGCTTTCTAGGACCAGCAATTATGCTTGCCTTAGTTTAAGGTGTCTAATTTATTTTTAGCCGCTTAGGTTGTATCTATGGTCTTATTATAACGGGCTTGTATAAATGCTTCTGAACCAAAGCTTGTAGATTGCTACTATACAAGAATACTAAGCTAAGGAGAAGAAGAAGTCTGTTAGAGACTGGCAAGATATAAAGGGGTCGCCAAGGCGCTAGTAGTAAGCGAGCCAATGGCAATTTTCCATCCCAGGGATGGAAAATCCTGATTGGTTAGCAGGAGTTAGGGTCTACTAAGTATAGCAGGTGGCGTTGCCCCAGTACCGTCATATTACCCCCCCCTCCTAAAAAAGCCTGCCCTTAGGCGTTGTCCGAGCTCCTTATTATTATTTAAATTGTTATAGTTATCCACCCCTTTTTCCTAGCATTTAATCCAGCTTTCTAATTGGCGTGGTGGTCTAGGGAGGTTAGGGTAGGCTAGGTGGAAGTCCCGTAGCTTATAGGGAGAGTACTTAAAATTAGATACGGGGTACTATTCTAGATCTTCGTCGTGACCTACCCAGCTTGCATAGTATTTTAGGGTACCACGGTCTTTCTTAACTGCTAAAATCTCTTTAACTTTCTATTTCTCATCCTCTGCAATCTGAATTGGTAGTGGGGGGTCATTATACTGTCTAGGCAATAGGTTGTCCGCGGCCTTCCACAGTTAGTCTAGAGAGAAGATAGGGTGGATCTTTATTAACTCTAGTAGCTTAACCTTAAAAGAGTGCCCTACCTTCTTAGGGATCTTATAGGGGCCAGCTATTTAGTGGTCTAGCTTGCGGCTTGGCCTCTAGGTTTTCTAGTTCTTTATTAACACCCATACCTTATCTCCTACGTGGAAGTCTACCTCGTGATAATATTGGTTTACGTTAGCCTCTTTCTTCTCTTGTGCTTTTTTTATAATTGCTTGGGCAGTCTTCTAGGCTCTATGCATTCTTTTAGCGAATATCTGGGCCTCTTTGTAGCTGAGGCGTTCGCGGGCCATTATAGGTTCTATAGGTCTATCCCAATTAAAGGATATTCGTGGCTTGTATCCATAGATTAACTTAAATGGCAACATTCCTATACTATTATAAGGGAGCGTAAGCTGTGCGTAGTCTATTATAGGTAGTAGTTCCGACCAGTTGTCCTAGTAGTAATTAACAAAGGGGCGAAGTTGTTAGTTAAGGTACTGGTTTATAATCTCGGTTTGGCTATTAGTCTAAGGGTAGAATGCGGTAGAGAGCTTAATCTTAATCCTAAGGATGCGGTAGAATTTATCCCAGAAGTCTGATATAAATTAGGGTCTATGGTTAGAGATAATTAACTTAGGAGCGCCATAGATCCGGTAAATGTTATTAATATACATATAGGCTATATCTTTTGCGGTTATAGTCTTGAAGCAGGGAAGGGAAATGGCTTACTTGCTTAGTCGGTTAACTACCATAAAGGCCATATTATAGCTATATTTGTCCTTTAGGAATGATTTAAAGTCCATTATAATATACTGCTAAGGGCGTTTAGGAACTGGTAGTGGTTATAACTATCTAGGGGTTTAATCCCTGGGGGTATCTACCTATTTGTAAGTATGACAATTCCTAATAAACCGTTCTATATCGGACAGGAGTCCTTGCCAGTAGTAGCGAGGCGCTAGTAGTTGGTGGGTCTTATCTTAACTAGGGTGCGCTATAGAGACTTAATAGTGGGCTTTACAGATCAGCTCCGTTTATAGGTTGTTAACATCTGAAACTATAAGCCGTTCTTAGTATAAGAGTAGTCCGTCTTCTATTTCTAAATTAGGGTTGCCTTCCGTAGCTTAGTCGCAGAGGGCTTTTAGGGATTTAGCTGTGCGGTTCGCAATTAAAATGCGGTTAATTAATTCTATTAGTTTATCTAGGATCTCTCCTTTTATAGGCGCTAGCTTATTCTGTTTAGAGTTTAGTTCCTTAAGGATACATAGGTTGAGCTATTTGGGACGGAGGAGGGCACGTATCCAGTGCTAAGCCTTTAGCTTATTCTGTAGTTCTACGTCCTGTTCTCTCTGGGTAAGGGCATTAGCTTTAGAATTTTGCCTACCAAGGCAGTATATAATCGTAAAGAAGAATTAGGAGAGTATTTTAGCCTACCTAGCCTGTTAACCAGTAAGCTGCTTTATTATCATAAAATACTTAAGGGCTTTATAATTAGTATAGATTTTAATCTAAGAGTCTATGCTTCTAAGCTCTACGCGCCACTGGGATAATAATTGTATAATAGCCAGCATTTCCTTATTGTGTACCTCGTAGTTATACTTGGCTGGGGCCATTATCTTTAAGAAAAATGCTATAGGGTACCACTCGCCATCTAGGTATAACTGTAAGAGAACTCCCACTACTACTTTATTAGAGGCGTCCGTTTCCAGTATTAATTTAAGGTCTAGGTTATAGTAATAGAGAATTAAAGAGTAGGTAAGTTGGTTCTTTAACTCCTTAAAAGCTTCTATATAATTATCATCAAAAATAAAAGGCGTGTTATTCTTTGTTAGTTATATAAGAGGCTTAGCTATAACCCCATAGTTATAGATAAACCGATAGTAGAAGTTACAGAAGCCTAGAAAGGACTAGATGCCTTTTATAGTATAAGGGGGTTTCTAGTTGCGTATTACCTTAACCTTTTTAGGGTTAACTTTAATTCCTTCTATGCTAATAATAAACCTAAGGTACTTTGTTTGTTTTACTCCAAATTTATATTTTTTAATATTGACTTATAGGCCTACATTCCGCAGCCTCTCTAGGACCTTTTTAACGTGAACTTGGTGCTTAAGTTTATTATCTGAGTATATAAGAATGTCGTCTAGGTATACCGTACAGAATTTGTTAAGGTAGTTAAAAAGAACATTATTTATATACCGTTGGTATATAGCTGGCCTATTTATTAGTCTAAAAGGAAGAACTTTGCATTTGTAAGAACTATAGCGGGTATAGAATGTTGTTAGATCCTCTAATACAGGGTCCATCCTAATTTGGTAGAAAGCTTGGCGGATATTAAGCTTAGTAAAGATTTTAGCTCAGCTTAGATGTGCAAGGGTCTCATTAATTAGGGGGAGAGGGTAACAATCTTTCTAAGTAATAGCGTTTAGTTTTTAATAGTTAATGCAGAAGCGGAGGCCTTTATTAGGTTTCTTTATAAAGAGGATAGGGGAAGTAAAAGGGGCCTAACTTGGCTTAATAAACCCCTTATAGAGGTTATTGATTAAGTACTACTTAGTTGCTTTTAGTTCCTCCATAGTTTGCTAGTAAAGGGGGCTGTAGCCTAGAGAGTTATTGGCCTCTAGTTAAATCTTATAATTATAGGTTTGGTAAGGGGGCAGTATATTTAAGGCTGCTTTTAAGAACGCGTCTCTGTGGTCTAAGAGGTATGTAGGGAGGAGGCGCTTAACTAACTCCTTGTTAGTTTCCTCTACTAGCCCTTCTTCCTTCTTATTAATAATCCGGTTAATTTTATATAAGCTGGTTGTAAAGACCTCGTTGTCCTTTTAATATATATTAAAGTAGAAACCTATAGCGCTAATTGCCGTGATATTTACTATAGGGGGGTTATATAGTAATAGGGGTGTCCGCAGCCTTGGGGGCTTTTGGTGTATTGGTGTTGTCTTTACTCCTTTTAGCTCTCATTATATCTTCTAAAGGTTATCCTCTAAGTCCTATTAGTATGTCCTCTTCCCTATTGGCCGGATCTCCGCAATTTGGAAGTTGTCTATATTACTGTCTGTTTTACTTTTGTAAGTAGAGTCCTCCTTGACTGTAATCCTTTGGGGGAGTATCCTTATTAGTATAGATTTCTTACTAGCCTTATAACGGGCATCTTCTTAAGCAAAAGCTAGGTTGCGGTCCCTAACATCCTACTAGTAGGTAGGATTAGCCTTCGCGGCTAATATCTTATGGTCGGTACAGATCTCTCTAATAAAGGAGGGTAACTTTGGTCTACTCTCTGGCCAGATAAACTATCTTTATTAAACGTTTAGCCAAATATTAAAGTAGGATATCTATTTTCGGCTGAGGATTATGTTATAGGACCCTAGGTCTAGGATATAAAAGGGGATGCTAAACTGGCGTCGTCTATTAATAGTAATATGTAGCTTTAAGATATGGGTAACCGGCTTACTAGCTTGGCCGTTATAGCCTTTTACTTAAACAGGCTTCTTTAGTTAGGTAGCATTTATATTTAAGAACTTAGTAACGTTATTCGCATAAGCAGTGTTTATAAAGGCAAAGCTATTTGCTCTAGTGTTAACAAGGGCAGTTATATTAACTCTATATCCATTTTAAGATACTGTACATGGAACTATAAAGTGTTTTCCACCTATTAGCTGACTTAGATTAATCTCTTTAAGATTAATAGGATACCCTAGGGGGGAGTCTTTCCCTAGGGTTCTTTTTTTCCTAACTTATTAGGCGTTTCTTCTTCCTCTATCTCCTTGATATTACCCGTATCCTTTAGCTTTAGGTAGGACGTGGTAAAGTAACTATCCTTTCCATAATTAAAGCACGTGACCGTGGCAGGGTTAATTAGGGTGTTGCGATAAGTATTAGTTAAAGGTATGGTATATAGTAGGTTAGGCGAGGTTCGCTAGTAGGCAGTTATAACCGCTTTTAGTATAAGGGCGGTTGTGGTTTATCTTCCAACACTAGCTCCCATTAGTGTAGCGGATAGGTTACGGTTGCTATAGGACCTCTTTAGTCAATTAGAACGAGTATTAATTTGTTTTAGTTCTAAATCCAGCGACAAATATTGGGCTGTAAGTCTTTGGTAGGTTGGTAGGTCGTCTAAGGCTACCGTAATCTTCTCTTATAGTTGGACTATTAGCTTGTTGTATAGGTCTAAATGATAGTTCTTAGGGGGGACCTAGCCTTCGCCTGCTAGGTGTAAGAATTGAGTCTGGAACTTAGTAAAGGATTAGTTTAATTTCATTATTAGGCAATTATAGTTATAACGGACATCCCGTACTTTATTTGGATTGATATAGATAGTAGCCAGGTACTGTATTATCTTGTTAATAGATGTAAACTAAACAGGTAACTTATCCTTGAACTTGGCCTAAAGGTGTTGCTAGGCGTCCCCAATGGTTTGACTAAAGAGGTAGAGCATTTTAGCTTCTTTAGAGGGGAAATGGTTGTGGTTAATATAAAGCTTTCCTTGCACCTAGATTCTCTAGTTCTTAAAGGTTGGGTCTACGCCGTCTAATAATGGTGGGGGGTTAGGGAGCTTAACGGACTTTAATTGCTTTATTATTATATTCGTACTCTCTAGTATATCGCATTTAGTAGAGCGAATGGGTTAACTAAGGCTTTGTAAAGGGGAGGCTGGGCTATTTTATAAGGTAGCAAGGCTTTCTAGGATCTCCTTTAGAGTCTCTTATATACTTTGGGCTTAAAGACAATTGACCTTCTAATTGGCTATAAGGGCACGAATCTGCTTATATATACTTGTAACGTTGTTATTGTTTTTAATTTCTAATCCCAACTAGACCTCGTGTTCCTCTTAGGTAAAGATAGGTCTTTTAAATAAGCTTACTTTAGGTGCCATTGTCGGCTTCCTAAGGTTTGTTGGAATCATATAATTTGGTTTCGATTCCGGGGTTCTTTTATAGGTGCAGGTTAAGTACAGTCTAGCCTATAAAGTGGGATATTATTAGGGCCTTTTTAGGCGTAGTAGTGTGGGTTTTTTAATATCTGAGTATAACGCGTTAACGCGTTGTTGCAGACAAAGGTCTTTTTAGGGTGGGATATTATTGAGGCCTTCCCAGGCAATGTAGGGAGAGCTTAGTATAATATAATAGGCTTGTATAAATGCTTCTAAACCGAAGCTTGTAGATTGCTACTATACAAGAATACTAAGCTAAGGAGAAGAAGAAGTCTGTTAGAGACTGGCAAGATACAAAGGGGTTGCCAAGGCGCTAGTAGTAAGCGAGCTAATAGCGATTTTCTATCCCGGGGATAGAAAATCCTAATTAGTTGGCAGGAGTTAGGGTCTACTAAGTATGGTAGGTGGCGTTGCCCCAGCACCGTCACACTTATAGTGCTTCTTTATATACGCAAACATAGACTCTTGGTTAGAGAAGGCCCATTTACTTAAGTTGTTTGGGTATATATATAGCATATCAAGGCCATGCTTAATATAGTTATAAGCCTTATCTATTAGCATGTCTGACATATAGAGGACTTTGTCTATTAGGGTCTTAAAGCACTTTATATCTCTATAGAAAACGCCTTGGATCTTTATTTCCCATATTTTAAATTTTTCTTGCTTTTTAGTTGGCAATCCCTTGCCATTAAATAGGGTAGGGTCTTTTGCTTTATGCTTTTTTCTATAGGGCTTAGCTAGGGGAGGAGAGCCAATAGCAGTGTTCTTATCGGCAATAGTTTAGGTAAGTGTAGTAATTTAAAAGCTTAGGCTTTATATAGTCTCAGTATATACCAAAGCTTACTGTTTATATTGCTTTATATATAGTTTAAGTATCTTAAGGGAGTTAATTCTGTGTTAAGCTTCTTTAAGTTAGGACTTTATAGTCCGGCCTTTATTATAGACTGTTTGGAGACCGCTCTTAACGCTAGTTAAAAGGGTTATATATATAGAGAGGTGCTGAAATGTTCCTACCATATTAAGGTCCTTAAGGTACTCCGGACCACTCCTAATTGCCCAGGCAATGTTAGTATAGGAGGTATTGAAGAGGCGGGCGAGCGCTTCGCGTATATTCGCCAACGGGGTATTCTAGTTACCCATTTTAGGGGATCTGGGTAGGGTAATTAAAATCTATAAGGCTGGCTATAATGCTAAAATTATTTAGGATAATACTAAGATTGTCTAGAACTGTACTAAGATTGTCTAGAACTGTAGTATAGTGGTATCGGTCGCGCCGGGTCGCGATTATACTGGGAAAATAGAGACAGTAGACTGGGGAGAATAAAGATCACAATGGGGCGTAAGAGGAGATACCACAAACTGTTACAGTACTGTAATGCTAATAGGCTAAATAACTACATTGTGGTATAAAGAGGAGAAGGAGGTAAAAGGGGGTATTATACACAAATAGTAGGGGCAGCCGCCAAGGCGCTAGTGGTGGGCCAGCCAACAGTAGGA
>Ga0307507_10006002_pt1 | contig 19176 bp, 29 predicted proteins | sample 7_EM_MG_FD_207223 | JGI IMG/M metagenome (GOLD analysis project Ga0307507, IMG submission 207223) | Populus trichocarpa ectomycorrhiza microbial communities from riparian zone in the Pacific Northwest, United States - 7_EM | ecosystem: Host-associated > Plants > Roots > Unclassified | place... | reverse complement strand
AGATGGAAAACAAGTTCCAACACGGCGCAGGTGCAAGGGGCTACAATAAACCTGCCAACATCCCAAGCGACGGTGGGACCCAGAGGGGGCAAACCCAAAAGTAGAAAGAAGTGCGGAATATGTGGATTCCTTATGCAGAGAGACAAGGTGGCTCAAGAGAAGCATGCAAGGACCCACGACCCGACTTACAAAAGAAAGAAGAAAGGGGCAGGGGGGACGGCTGCCAGCTGAGAAGAAAGGCGGGGCCCGGCAAGCTAGGGGCATAATGCTAGCTGGAAGGGGAAATGATGTCCTTATGTACACGACCACTGGGCACGGAGGTGACGGGGTGGGTTTCTTTTATCAGAAGGAATTTTCCTTATATACACGAGCACCGGGGGCGGAGGCCTGGGGGTGTGTTTCCTTTGTGATGGAATGCTACTGGAGCGGCTGAGGAGAAGACGAAGGGGGGAGGGGAGTTTCCTTACATACACGACCACTGGGCACGGAGGTGACGGGGTGGGTTTCTTTTATCAGAAGGAATTTTCCTTATATACACGAGCACTGGAGGTGGAGGCCCGGGGGTGTGTTTCTTTTGTGACGGAATTGTTTTCTGAAAGTGGTTGAGGAGAGACGAGGACGGGAGAGGAGTTTCTTTTGTAAAGGTCAGGCTAGGGGATGACGAGATAGGCACACGGCGGGGAGGTGGATTTTTTTTGGTTAAAAAAGGGGGCCCGAGGGCTGGGGGGAGTATCCCACGCCGTTAGTTCATATACGATTTAGTTCGTGAGTAGCTAGAAGAAAGAAAATAAGGTTTATCCATCCATCCACTCCTGTTTGTGACCGTGGTGTGCGAATTTTGTTATTAGAGGGTATCGGTTGGATTTATCTAGGATAATACATTGAATTGACGTCCACTCCAAAGCTTCTGACACATTCCACTTTCTGTGTCGTAGCCTACACGCAGACATGATCGAAGTTTGGAGGAAGGCTCCATTCGATACAAACATCATTATACGGCTCTGTTCCATCAAAGCGCCATAGGATCGTAGTAAACGATGTGAGACTTTTGAACCACAGTCTCCGGAATAAAGCCATAATTACCACAGTCTACCCCCATTTCTCCCTGACTCTCTACCAGTAAATTTCCCACCTGCTGCATCCCATGATCCAATTATTTGTATAGTCACACCCTCGCCTCAGATCCAGATCAACCCCACCCTACGCCAGTAATACTCATGCCCCCAGCCCTAATGTCTAAAGTCCCTATGCTTTTTTGAAGCCCCGAGGAAAATTTTGATATTCGGGGTGAGTGATTGTGGCAGGCCTCATGCTGTGCTTGGAGGAGGGGTTAGACTATGCTACGATAGCTAGCAGGCTTTCGGGGGGGCAGGGGACATCGCCGCATCGCGGGAGTTTGGATAAAGGCCATCACTCGAATGCCACTTATTCCAGCTTGAAATAGATAGAGGGCAGGGCAACTAATGATATCATAAGACGCTGGGGCTGGTGGCCAACGACAATCACCCGAAACCTTCTAGTATAGTACTAGTACACCCGCAATACCGTATCGTAGTATGATACCGGTAGAGTTAGACTAATTATGACACTTTGCCTGTATTGTACAAGTATCGTGATGCCACCCCCCATCCTAACCCCCATCCTATCCGCCTACCGGCATCCATCCCACCTCCTTCCAGCCTCCCACCACCACCGCCACTTTCCAACTCACAACCCCACAACTAACTTACCCGCGACAGCCACCCCTCTACCCAACAATACGAATACCGGTACGATACCTAATGCACCTACAGGGATCCCACTAGCGAGACAGCGCCCCATAAAACTTCTCCCACCCAGAGCAAAAAAAAAAAAAACCAAACACCCATCACCGGTACACACAATGACTACTAAACCTACACCCACCCCCCCACCAAACAGTGCCACAAACAGAAAGCCAAAACTCCTCTTCACTCTGGACACTCCCTTCCCAGCAATACAATGGTCATTCCATCCCCTATAATACCTACCCTCCACAACCCACTAACGCACAACTACAGGCCAACAATCCCCCCCACCGCCCAAACCGCAATCCTAGAACACCTCAGTAACATCCTCTCCCCAATCGGAGCGCGCAAGCGCCTCCTACCGCCCCCGCCATCCACAATAAAACGAAACAGGAAGCGCAAACGCGCTTCCGCTCCCTCCCACCCCCCCCCAACAACTACAACAGCTATACCACTACCGCCAGCACCAGAAATCAGTGAGTACCTAACCATAGGCTTAAACTCCACTACTGCGTATTTGGAAGGGCTAGCGGGGGAGAGGAGGTCGGTAGCCTTCGCGCCACCCGCAACGCAAGAAGGGAAGGAGAATAGAAAGGCAGCGATGAGGGCAGTGTTCGTCACCCGCGCGGACTCGCAGGCTTCCTTGCTACACTCGCATATTCCTCTACTTTGCGGGCTGGCTTCGGGGGAGGGGGAGGGTGGAGGGGTTGTAAGGTTGGTGCAGCTGCCGAAGGGGTCAGAGGCTAGGTTGGCCGATGCGCTGGGGATTGCGCGCGCGGGGTTTGTAGGGTTACTGGAGGGAGCACCGGAGGAGGTTGTTGCGGGGTTGATGGAGGTTGTTGAGGAGTATGTGCTCCCTGTTCGCGTGCCATGGTTGGAGGAGGAGCGGCGGGGGGTGGGGGAGTATAGAGCGGTTAATGTTAAGGTCGTCAAGACGTATGCTACGGTGCAAGAGAAAGGGGGGGGGAAGGTTAAAAGTTCTGCACCGGCTTGAGCTGTGTATGAATGAATGGATGGATAGACAGTTGCGTTTACTGCATATGAAACATGAACTTGTGTGTGGCCATCCCATGAAACTCGACTCTTTGTGTGGAATCGTTCTTGTGCTGCTTGCGCAGTCGCAACTGTATCGCTGCACGTCTATGAGAAAACACTGCTTGCGCTGCACGGTGATTGAGTAACCATTTCATCTATTGGCGCTGCAACTCCACTGCAGGGTATACAGAATCAACAAATGAGACGCTTGTGACCAGTCCAGTCAAGTATATCTGCCCAACCATATATAGGTGCTCCACACACTCTCATATGCTTTCAACCATCACTCCAAAAGGAAAATAGATATGGAAGATATGAAACATTGAAACTGCTGTAAATGAAATGCACCCATCACTCCAAGCAATTAAAGATATTACTACCCATATAGAAGAAACCCCTAAAAACAAGAAACTATGCAAGAAATTTTCAAGAATACACCACACAACGCTAGAACAGGGTGGAAGATAAGCATGCACACGAATGTAATAAAGAAAGGAAATATCTAGTCTCCCAGCGACCAATAGATACCGAGAACGTAGACATAAGGAATACCTCATGCCCACATAGGATAGTCAGCATCAACGACAAGTGTTCGCTGGAGGAGGGCGGCGAGTGGACCTTGGTGGCTGTTGAGTTCCTTGCTGGTTCTGGGACTGGTTCTGGTTCATCTGTGTATTCTGGCGCATCTGTTGTTGGGCAGCCTTTACTTTTGCTGAAGTTGCCTGGGCTCTTTCCCTCTCCGCTCTCTCTTTAGCTTCCTTCGAGAGTACAGTGTCACACCATCCACGCTTCTCAGGGATCCGGCCAATGGTCTCATCGAGGATCTTGATCCAGCCCTGTTTGTCTGCGGCAGAATCGGCGTAGAAGTCGATTACTTCGCCGTTTCCGAATCGTATTCGGAATCCTTCCTCGACAAACATATAGCCTTCCTCGTCTTCCGAAAACCCAGACTTTCTTCGGGTCTTGCCCGGGCCTTTAACCTCAGGGTCGACAAGAACCTTGCGATCATATATAAGCTTTGACGCCTTGCTAAGATTGATGGTCGCTCGTGGTTGGCGAGTCGCCTCGTGGTATGCAGTCAATCTTGGCCCCACTAGCTTGAAGTATCTTCGTCGCCAATACTATATGACGGTTAGTATTCAGACCCATAAACACTGGGACAACGAGAAAACTCACTGGACAATCGCCACCTTGTTGCGAAAGGTTTCCTTCCCAGGTTTTGGTCAGGGTGCTTTCGGCTTCCCGAAGCTCGCGGATGGCAGCGTTCATGCTCTTTGGGAGATCCTTCTGTCCATTAGTTAGGATTGTATCGCTCAATGAAGCCAATGGGTACTTACATCGGTTGCTCCCTTAGGTTTTGGAACAAACATAAGCTGTACTTCCAGTTTCCCGATCTTGTAAGGGGCTTTTCGAGCAGGCTGGAGGGATCCATGGAGACCCTTCTTGCTCTTGACACTTGCAGTATCTACAGCCCATTCATTGAAACAGTTGATATCAGTGGTGAACGGACGGCCAAACGCTTTGCTCTCAAAGTCCTTAAGACAAACGTAAGATCGAGCAAAGGACCCATCGCGAGCAACAAGTCCATGCAACAAGTCCCATGCCGTGACCGGCGCGGGTGGCTCTTGCCTTTGCTGTTGCTGTTGTTGCTGAAGTTGCTGCTGCTGTTGCTGCTGCTGCTGTAGCTCTAGCTGCTTCCGCTTCTTGGGAGAGGTAAACACCCTGCTGAACGTGGATTGTTTTGGCTTGGAGGGAAGTGCTTTCACGACAGCCTTGGGAGGGGGTGGAGGTGGCTGCTCAAGCTTGGTTTGAAGTGTCAACTGGAACTCCAAATCGTTGAGAACAACGCTGCTAGAGTTAGTGGGTGATAGTTCACATATGATCACTCGGGCACTCACAGTTCAAATTCCTGGCCGATAGGTGCATTCTTAGCTAATTCCAGCCACGATGTGGTGACGCAGTGAAGCCCATTGTCCAATGTGAGGCAAAAGTAGGTTGGTTGGCCTAGTGGTGGTTAGTAAAGGATCCACTCAATAAAAGAGGAAGTTTCTCACCTTGAGGAAGCGGCAAACCTAGGTCTTTGACTCCAATCACTTTCACAAACAATCTTCCTCTTTCAGCGCCATCATCTGGCTGCGGATTGAGGCTTGCTCGGCCTTCGACATCGTTTTCGTCCACTATAGGAAGGGGCTTCCCATCCTTACCCACTGGTGGCATAGCACCGATATTTGAAGGCCTCTTCCGGACACTCCCGCCGAGTGAATCGCGCGTGCTACGCCTCCTAGTGGATGCTCGCCATGGCTCAACTGACCAAGATTGGGTCCGTGAGTGGCCTGGTTTCGAGGGACCAGCTACGTCATCTTCAGGATCTCTACTTGAGGCATGGATAACTCGAGTATTTTGGCGCATTAGATATCCGCGCTGGCCACTGTTAGAATATTCCGATTTGGAGTAGCGTTTCGAGAATTCTACCTTCTGTGCCTCGATAACTCGGTCAAATTCCTCTGACAGGTCATCCAACTTGAGGTCAAACTCGAATTCTCCTAAAGCGGGAAGTCCTATAGACTTCCTACCAGAGGCTTTCCCTTGGACCTTCTCAGCATCCCCTCCCTCGTCACTTCTTTCATCCTCGCTACCAGACAGTGGATCGCCTTCACTACGGTAACCATCAGGTATCCGGGGAACGGGGGGGCAGCCTCCACTCATATCACCACTGACTTGCCTGCGTGCGGCGGCCATCTGTGCCATATCTGCGGGTGTTGCACTTGCTCTCGTCTTCAACTTTCCTCCTGGTGCTCTGATTGTTGCAATAGACTCGGCCACGGGTGAGGGAGATCTATCTTCTTCCCGTTCTTCTTGCTCCTCCTCCAACCCTCTTCCTTCGCGCTCCTCATGGTCTGTTTCAAACGTGTAATCACTACGGTCATCCTCATCATCTGCTTCATCATCATCCTCGTCGGAGCGATAGATCTTATGCCTAATAACCGACCCGGTATCCTCGTCTTCATCATAGGTATTGTCCTCCTCCTCCTCCTCCTCCTCCTCCTCCTCCTCCTCTTCTTCTGCAGGGCTTTCCGCTCGTTCGGCAAGAAGATCGCGAGCGATACTACTTGATGGAGCAAGCTCTTGCGTAGGAGTTTCGGGAGGAGGAAGCGGAGAAGGAGTCATGTATTGACTAAGCCCTAGGCCATCGCTATTAAGCATGGATGTAAGGTCAGGAAGGCTCATTCCAGCCTCGTCTTGGTTATGCTTCTGTGGTTCTTCGAACTTAGGTTCTTTGGGGATAAGAGGGAGTGAAAGGGATAGATGGGGATTGGTGGGTGTAGGTGTAGATTCTTCCCTGCTCGGAATCTCTGGCTCATTTTCCTCGTATTCACTATACTTGGACTCATCATCATCATTATCGTTTTCACAATGGGAAGCTTCCGAATCAGTCGTAGTATCATGATCTGGTGATCTCGTGGCAAACCGTGAAGCAGGACGCTCTGGAACCTTGTGAATCTGCTGCACTTTGTATACGTTTATTCCCTCGTCGTCATCAGATGCTTCCTGCTTGATTTGAACACCATCGTCCACTTCCGAAGCAGTCTCTTGGTCACAATCATTATGTTCGGCTTGTTCGCCACGCGGGTCATCCTGAGGGGGGGTAAGCTCTGGTTCAAACGAATTCTTTCTCCGAGCCTCCACTTGTCGTCGAATGGACTCTCGGGAAAGGCGCGGTGGAGGAGGCTCGTATTCCGACGCGGATTCATACTGACTGGAGGAACCACTCTCATGGCAAGCATCTCGATTGGGATTGTGGGAAGGTTCTCCGTCGTCCGACGCAGCATTTTCTGCGAGTTGGACTGGGCTCATGCTCTCATCCCGCCCATCAAGCGGCCTAGTATTCTCCTTCTCATTAATGCCCATGCTCTCCAGCATCTCCCCGAGCTCGTCACGCTCCTCATGAATTTCCCCCGTCTCCGTTGAGGATCTTCGAGAATGTTCCTCATGCTCTTCGTAAGCTAACATTAATCTCATCCTCTCCTCAAGCGGCATTTTCTGGATATTCTGAAGGTCCGCCTTAGTAACGGGTAAGCTAGGAAGCGGCCTTCCCGAGGAGGGGCTGCTACTTTCCTCTCGCGAGATGGAGGCTCCTGGAATTGGGGGGAGCGGTCGTGCGGTAGGGGATGGTGTGGAGCGGAAAGGGTCATCAAGATGTGAATTCATCACGGCCTCTGGAGTCATCCCTGCCCACTCATCAGGCTCAATAACAGGAGTGTTCTCCAGTTCATCTTCATAATCATCTTCATCCTCGTCTGAATCATAATGCATTGGTGAGGAGCCGTCAACTGATGGATCCGGTGTAACCATTTCATACTGAAGGACCTCGGGGGGTTCCTTATCGAAGGTAACAGACTTTGGTCGCCGGCTTGGGCTGCGATTGACGTTATCTTCACTATCCGAATACCCTGTAAAATCACTAACATAAGCGTTTGTCTTGTAGGCTGATACCAGAGATGATTTTGGCATCCTACTACTGGGACTCGTGAGGATGGACGTTAGCTTGGCCTTCCCCCCGGGCGGCGTTTCGGGACGAATGGATGAAGCGTCCGACTTCCTTGGAGATGGCAATGGAATTTTAGATCCTCGGCCAAACTGCGGGCTAGTATACGGAGACGATAAACCCGGACTGTAACTCAGCGGCCGTCCCGAATTCGGAAGATTTGGACCACCAGGCTGGTTAAAGAGCTTGGTGTTATTTTGAACACGAGAGGCTCGCTTCAATCTCTCCAAGGATGACCGACGGCCTACATTAGGAGAAGAGCGTGCATTATCTTGGGCATGTTTTCCTTCCCAGAAGGCACGGGGTGAGTTCGCTTTCATCGGACTAAATGGACTTGTGGGGAAAGGTGAGGATGTCGGAATGTCGTCATTTGACTGGTAACAGCAAAGCAAATTAGCTTAGCGCGTAAAAATTCCACCAATCGATTGCACCGTACCTTGCGCCCTCCTGACGAGGCGCTATTTCTCCTTCGCTCCATCAGACTAATGTCTACCAACGGAAGGCTGAACGGGAGACTCGACTCCTTATCTGAGGTATCCGAACCGGAAGAGATAGAACCCTTATGTATTCGTAGTGGAGTGACCTTGATTCATGTATGAGCACTAGGATCTCGAGTGAAAACAAACAAGGAAGGAGAAATCACGCTCGGGCCTGAAGCCATGTAAGGGAATGAGCGGGTCACAGCTAAGAACAGAAATGTTGTTGTTGACAGCTCAGAGAAAGCCGGATGGTAAGTGATCTATGCCGAAACACAATGGAAGTGGATTCGGTTCTTGTTGTTATTTTTGTTTTGTGCTTAGAAAGAGAGGAAAGTAAAAGAGTGATGTTGATGGTGGTATTTGGTAGAAGAGAGTAGCGAAGGACGAAGAGAAGGGTAGAAAGGAGAGAACAGGAGGTTATCCTAAAGGTCGAGCGAATAAGGGCTTTTTTGGTCCTTTCGTCACTAATTTTCTTTTTTTTTTCTTTTTTCCTTTTTTTTTTTTCCTTTTTGATTCTTCTTGTTCCGTTTCACCCTTCCACCTCTACCGCGAGTGGCATGCAACGTAGGAGAGAAGGAGAGTATGAGTGGACGAACAAGAAGGATAAGTGAACAACAAGAAGAGGGGAGGGAATGGTGGAGATGGACGGCGTGCGAGAGGGTGCAGGTACTGTACAAGATAAGTAGTTGTCGCTGCGACAGCTGGTCAGAGGTGTGGATGCGGTTCTCGATGTGACAACAAACATTGCACTGGTTGCCGTGGTAACCTTGGAAACGCCCCCCTGTTACTTGACTCTTCCTGCCCCTCATGCACGCAACCAGACTCTGCAGCCGAATCCAACCAAAATATCAATGCCAAGAACAAAATCCCGTGAACTGATTGGCTCCGGGGACTTGTTCAATTAACCTTATCCCTGCATTTGGCATATGGGGCTCTTCATTTCTCACTCGATTTTGCTTTTTCTCTCTAAACTTTCCCTCTTGCCCTCTTGCCCTCTTGCCCGCCTGTCCCCTTCAGGGCTCCCACGAGTCTCCAGCTGCCTTTTGCTTCGGGCTTCACTCAATTGAGTCCGCCATTGTCCTACTTTCCCTGCCTATCCTTGGGATCTCGCCCGGAACAGCCTCGCGGTCAATTCTCATCAAGCAATTTCTTTCGTCATTCGCCTTGCACCGGGGCCATCATCCCGCCGGTTCACCTAGATCAACCCTGTGTTTACCCTCTATCTCAGACATACCGCAGTCCTCCCCACCTCTGTTTCTCCTGCCCCCACCTTACTTAGCCGCAGCACTGACCATTGTGGGACTGCGCATATTTTTTTGTTTCTTGTTGTGATTTTCCTTTTGCCCCTCCCCCTCCTCGCACTCCCTTTTTTGGTCCTTCCTGGTCCACGGTACCACAAACTCCCACCATCTCACTCCCGGGTATCACCAAAGTTACCAACAATAGCAACAGCAGCAACAATGATCCGAAATCGACCTGCATGTTTGTTGTGTCTACATGGGCTCGGCGCTCTTTCCGCTTCTATATTCTCCCCCCCAACATTATCACGATGTGTAGCTAGTGCTTCGTTAAGAAGGCGTCCTTCCCGTTTTACTCTTTCTAGCCGGGTTTCTGAGAGGCCCGTCGAGGGGAAGCGGAGACCAGAACCAACGCATGGAATGAACCGAACAGAAGCTAATATCCCCCAACCACTGTGGAGAAACAGACGGTCTTCGTCCGGGGGGTATGGTCAGGTTGAGGGACGGTTCTCAAAAAATGAAAAACTTGACCCCAAACATATGAGAATGGCACAATCCCTTGGGGTCATTTCAAGAGCACAAAGAGGCGAGGTCAGATCTGAGGTTGACAAGTGGTTTTCGTTTGACGACTTCAATTTACTACCTTCTATAAAAGAAGGTATTATAAAAGGAGCTTTGAAGGGGTTGGATACCATTGAGCCTTCCCCGGTTCAGAAGCTAGCCATTCCAGTCTTGACAGGGCAGACCACGAGGCGTAAGCATACAATTACTGACAAGAATCCTTACGAAACCTTTCTTATTGCGGCCGAGACAGGTTCCGGGAAAACACTTTCATACGTTGTTCCCATTCTAGATTACCTCAAGCGGAGCGAAGAAGCTTCCCGAAAAAATGGTAGAGCAGAAGCAAAGGTGGAGAGAGCCCCTACCCCGAAGGCTCCTCCTGTCAAAGAACTATTTGATCTCGAAATACCCACCATGGAGCCAAAAGAGGACAAGGAGAACCACGGAAAGCCTCAAGCAATAATCCTAGTCCCAACCTCCGAACTCGTCACCCAAGTAGCAAGCGTAGTAAAATCCATATCCCACATCGCCAAATTCCGCACAACAATGATATCCAGAAGCTTTACCGGCACTGTAATCCGCAACCGCCTCTTCTCCGGCCCCTTAGACGTCTTAGTATCAACCCCGTACCTCCTCTCTAGCCTCGCAGAAGCCAGCCCCAAAGTCCTCTCGAAATGCACACATCTGGTAGCGGACGAAGCAGACTCCCTCTTCGACCGCGAGTTCGTCCAACTCACCACATCAATAATAGAGCGCGCGCATGCACTGAAGAAGCTGATTCTCTGCTCAGCCACGATTCCAAAGTCCCTTGACACACGACTGCGCAAATTCTATCCGAGCATGCAACGCCTCGTGAGCCCAAAAATCCACACGGTGCCCCGAAGAGTGGTCCTGTCAGTGGTAGACGTGGACCAGAACCCCTACCGCGGCAACAAACTCCTCGCCTGCGCCGACACACTCTCGAAGATTGCAAAGGAGCCCAGCGAGGAAGGCTTCATCAAGAAGGTCATCGTCTTCGTGAATCGTCGCGAGTCCACCACCGAGCTCGTCTCCTTCCTTCGCGACAAGGGCTTCGACGCCGCGAACCTTAACCGCGACACGGATGACCGCAGAAACACTGCCGTCGTGGAGTACTTCACTGGCCCGAAAGTCTGTGCAGATCCGACGGCTCGCGCGCTCGAGAAGATGAAGGTCCTCGTCACCACGGACATCGCGAGCAGAGGCGTTGACACCAAGACCGTCAAGAACGTGCTTCTGTACGATGTCCCGTACAGCACTATCGACTTTATACATAGGCTTGGACGGGTCGGTAGGATGGGGAAGAGGGGGAAGGCGGTGCTCTTCGTGGACAATGATACGAATAAGGCTTGGGTTAAGGAGATTAGAAAGTACCGTTCCTTTGTTCCTCTTGCATTCTTCACCCCTCTATAGTTGCTGTTCTGGCGGTAGGTTTCAGGGCTAATTCTTTTTTTCTCTACGCAGAAGTATGTTTTTGGGTGGACCATTACTATAGATTTGGCACGGCACGGGGTTGTATATGTGGCAATCGCGGCAACGTGGGATGTGTCACACATCTAGATAGACTCGAACTTGGTGGGTGGTCGAGGACTCGGCTGTTCGGTTTAGAGTACCCGCGTGAAGTGCCGAGTGATATCCTATGATTGCATCGTCTACACATAAAAACATCCGGTGATCCACCATATACGTCGGAATATCACTGGAGGAAAGGAAGCAAAATTAGGACCTCAGATATCAGAAAAATCACGTAACCCTTTTGGTAGAGGGAGTAAATCTATGATGATAGTGATGAAAAAACGCCAATCTATCCCCGCCCTTTTTGTGTAAACCCCTCCCCCTAGTCGTGGTATATACGCAACACGCAGCAGATATCACAACCCCATAATTGCCACTACTGCTGTTGTTGCTGCTGCTCCTCCACTTTCTTATCAAAGAAGGCGGTGTTATCCCTATACGCGATATACTCCGAATCTGCCCCACTATTGATTAGCCCTACATTCAACCGTCAAAGCAGATGAATAAAAAGAGAAGAAAGGAAACTGAAATACATACCAGCATACCCCAATAGCTCGTGGATCTTAGAACTCTGCTGTCCCATAATCCTAGCGATCTCCGTGGAAGAGTAATTCACCAACGCCTTTCCCACCTCCGGCCCCTTAACGACGTACCCACCAACGGCCCTCTGAACAACAACCAAGCTGACAGCCTCCTGCTGCGCGAACGTCCCTGCGACATCTACCACCCCGACCGGGAGCAAGCCGGCTTTATCCCTACGGGTGAGAGCACCGTACGCGCCCTCGTCGATGTATATAGTCCCGTGTGGGGCGAGCCCGTGGAGGATCCAGAAGTAGCGGTCACGGAGGGCACGAGGTTTAGGTAGGAAGCGGGTGTGGAGAGGGTGTGGTAGGGATGCTGCTGGCTGGGGGGTCGGGGAGCGGGAGAGCGCTGACGTCGAGAGGCGGGGTGCGGTGGAGAGGAGTGGCGAGGGGGTTATTGTGCTGTCAGTGGTGGTGGTGGGAGCGAGGACTGGAGAGGTTTTGGTTACGCTGGGGGTTTGTGGTTGAGAGTTGGGATCAGCTTCTTTGAGGGATTGGATGTACGCGAGTATGTGGAAGATGTTGCTGGGGATCGAGGAGCGGGTGATTATTGTGGTTACGCCAGCGGAGGTGGCTAGGCGGGCCGCTGTGAGTTTGGTGGCCATGCCGCCGGTACCTAGTGCCGAGCCAGTAGTGGACACTGTACGTTGTCAACATTAGTCAAGCAGACATGCCTGCAGCCTTGAACAGAGAAATGTATATATACCATCAACTTCAAGAGTGGAAATATCCTCCACAATCTCAATTGGCTGCGCATCCGGATGGGTTCTTGGATTGTTCGTGTACAAACAATGCACGTCCGTCATAAGGAATAGATAATCGGCATTGACCATGCCAGCAGTAATTGCAGACAGAGTATCGTTATCGCCGAATTTGATTTCCTAAATCCTGAACTGTTAATCACCTTCCCACCGACAAGCAGCCGCCTGAGTAGCTTGAGCATACATTGACAGCCAGAGTATCGTTCTCATTGACAATAGGAATAATGCCCATGCTCAGCAACTCAGCAAAGGTGTTCGAAGCATTGAGGTACTGAGTTCTCTGTGCCATCCCAGAGTAATTGCATCAGCCTCGTGCGATCCCAACAGCAAGACCTCCAAAAGGGAACAAACATCAGCAATATCATTCCTCGTCAACAGTACTTGTGCAATCGGCTGCCGAAGCTGTTGGAACAGCCCATCCCAAAGCGCAATCAATCTGCATTGGCCGACCGCCGCGATAGCCTATCATACACCATCAGCTCCTAGCTCCCCATAGAGAAGAATCGGAGCAGACCTGCGCAGCAGAAAGATGTTTCGGCCTTTTCTCAATATCCAACCTCCTAAGCCCAATCCCAATTGCCCCGGAAGAGACCAAGATAACCCTATGGCCATCTCTCCTAAGCCTAACTGCCGTTTCAACTAGCAGCGACAGGTTCGACAGCAACGGCTCGTGAGTCCTTTCGTCGCAGATAGACGAAGTTCCTGTAAAAAAGGCATTTCCATTAGTCAGTCTCCTAGAAAAGAATAGGGAAAGAGTTAGACAGAAGATGAGAGAAGACAAACCAAGCTTGATAACAATCGTCAAAGCACGCTTTCCCTTCATGTTCGTCGAAGATCCTCCAAAGCGATTAAATTCTGAAGAAGGATTCATAACGGCTAAAGCAAAAGCTATACGAAGGGCCCTAGGCAAGGGTAATTAAGTTAGTTAGCGCGATGCATTAAATAGGCCCTGACCTGATGATAGACTAAAGCAGAGAGAGAAAAAATTTGCCCTTGCTCGAGTATAGTGTAGCACAAGCATACCGTAGTACTGGCAGTTACCAATAGAGTAAGGCGCTTTGGCGCTCAAGAAAAATGGCATTTCCCTCACCTTTTTGATTATAGCTCAATTTATAGGCCTCCTAACAGATTTTCATTTTGATTACAATAGTCAGACTGGCAATTACTGCCTGGATATCGATCTTTTTATACCTGCTGGCCAAAGGGGTTTGAGTTTTACGATAGCAAAAACAAAACTTTAGGAAAAATAGCATTTTTTTTATACTTGTATGGTGGAGTGCCAAACAGGGCCTAATACAAGTATGATACTTGTATCTTTTTTTTCTTTTCATCCCTGGCAAAACTCTAATCGAGCCGCAACACAACCCCACCACCAAAAGTACAAAGCCAAAACCAAAACCAAAAACTAAGCTCACCCACTCATTCATTCACCCAATGCCCGAGCAATCAACAAGACCGCCACCCCCAACCCCCACAAAAGGCGACCCAGAATGGTGGAGGAAGAAATTCAGTGGGCTCACGGGTCTAGGCCTAAGCGACGAGGAGCGGGCCGCCCACCGCGCGGAAGCCGAGTGTCGGAAGTGCGAGAAGAATAGAGACTACCTCATGAACTACAGTTCCTTCCCCTTCTCCTCCCCCCCTCCAAATTCCAGTCCAGCCCAATTAACCCTGCATAACCTAATAGGCCCCATAGTCCGCTTCATGCTAGAAAACATCACAAAATTAAACGGCAAAATGGACGATTCAAACATAAAGTGCATGCCCTGTGAGAACTTCCAGTCCGGCGGCTTCTCGCCCGAGTATGGGGTCCTTCTCTGCCAGAACCGGTTGCGCGATAGGGGGCATACGGAGGATACGCTCGCACACGAACTCGTCCATGTGTACGACCACTTGCGGTTTAGGGTCGATTGGGAGGAGTTGAAACATCATGCTTGCTCTGAGGTATAGATACCCCGGGAATGCGAATTTCGGATCGTTAGATGGCCCGGCCCAGAGGCTAATCCATTTTTCTCCATCGGCTGGATGCAGATTCGGGCGTCAAGTTTGAGTGGGGAGTGTCGGTGGACGAGGGAGGCGTTTACGAGAGGCGTTTTCGACTTCACAAAACAGCACCAAGCGTGCGTTAAGAGACGGGCCATTCTGTCTGTGCAGAACAATCCAAAGTGCAAGGATGAAGCAGAGGCGACCAAGATCGTCAACCAGGTCTTTGACTCTTGTTTTGCTGATACCCGGCCCTTTTCTGAGATCTACCGGTAACGCCTGTCAACCCCCCAGCCCCCCCCGGCTCGTATCGTACATACCCACCTCGCGTTTGCCATCATGGGAGAGAGGGAGCAAGCGTAGCGCTCTCCTACAAGGCTCATGTATTTGTATAATAGTCTCGCCCTTCTTGCTTTCTCGCTTTGTACAACATAGAACTATCATTGACCTTTAACCCTAGAAGGATATATGAACCCATACACGCCGAAATACAAAGTAATAACGAAAAGCAAGAGACGCAGTATAGATGAAAATAATCCCAAATAAAACAAATCTCCCAGGTCTCCGATCCTATTCGATGCCTTCCCGTCTTGCGATTAAAATGTCAAGATTCGGAGGACGCAGCAAGCAGAATAATTCGTGACTCGCAAGCTATCAGCCACCCCCTACATATATAGGAAAAAATTTTTTATTCCGCAAGAAAACCCCCAGGCAAAATAAACACAAAATTGAAAAACCGAAAAAAAAAGCCTAGAGGGCGGTTGCTATGGCAGTCGGCGGTAGTGGGGTGGTGAGGCACGACGGTTGAGGAACGGCCATGGTCGCGCCCGCACTCCTAATACTTAATTTGCGCCTGAGCATGACTTTTCAGTGCTTCCGCCTGAGCGCTTTGTGATATTAGCTCCAGGTTTTGGTGCACAGTGCTTCAAGATCCATGGATGCTTTGCAACCTCATCCAATGGGATCCGCTGATCAGGTTTGATGACAAGTAACTAATGTAATGTTAGTATACAAGGCAAGGCCTTCAGACTTAGCTACACAAAAATACCTTCTTAATAAGATCGCCCGCTTCTGGGCTGACGAAATCGGGGATTTTCATATCAGCCTTGACGATTCTCCGCTGTGTCTCCACAGGTGAATCCTCAAACGGCGCTGCCCCAACCAAGAACTCGTATGTTAAGACACCAAGAGACCACAAATCTACTTTCTCATTGTGGTAGTTGCTGCCGTTCAACATCTCTGGTGGGAGATAATCAAGAGTTCCGCACATGGTGGTACGTCTATAGTATTCAAATTCAGTAATAGACCAAGAATAACGTTGAGAGAGTAATCATACCTTGAATTAGGAGCGTGCACACTCCAGCCGAAATCGGATATTTTGATCTCACCATGTATTCCAACAAGGATGTTCTCAGGCTTGATATCACGATGGATAACATGCTTTTTATGGAGATACTGAAGAGCAGCAGCCATTTGAGCTATGTACTAAATACGTCGACATGGTCAGCTAGAGGCATCATATAGGGGTTCGCAGCAACAACATACCTCAGCTGCACGCCTTTCAGAGAACCTGCCAACCTTCCTCAGCATCTTATAGAGTTCTCCTTGTCCAGCAAACTCAAGGATCAAGAAAACCCTCTTCGAGTCATGAAAATGCCCGAACAATCTCAGGATATTGGGATGTCTTAGGTTTGACTGAATCTCAATCTCCCTTCGAAGCTGTTTCTCAACCTTCCCCTGTTGTAGCTCGCTCTTATGTAGAACTTTCAAGGCACAGACGAATCCATTCTTGCGTTCTTTAGCAAGATATACACGGCCAAATTTTCCTTTACCCAAGGGACGCCCTATTTCAAACATCCCAAGGTGGAATTCGCGCGAAGAGGGCATAGACCGTGGAACAGTCAGAGCATCCGAGTTATTCGACTTTCTCTGCTGTTCCGATAGAGAATCTTGAGCCTTGCGAGGGGGGGATGGAGGTGGCATCTCCGAAGGTCTCCATTGGTTATTTGCATGGTTCTGATTGTGCACAGCAATTTTCAGAAGAGGATGCCGAGGGGGGCCGGTTTGCTGACTTTGCTTGTCCTGTAGCGAGTTGCTAGTAGTGCTTGGTGCTGCATTGGCCTAGACAGAATTGGGTCAGTAAATATTGCTCTTGTTGAGGCCAGAGTACGATGCGCACCTTTGCTTTATGAAATCCAGAGGACGGATTGAGGTTCTCCTCGTTGACAGATATCCCAGCCAAACGGGCCTCGATCTCCCTTAGAGACATCTCTGAAGCTTCCACAAAAGACTAGGGAGTATGTGCTGGGTGGTTTTTTTGTTTCGAAGTTGGTAGTGTAATGAGAAGTCAAGGATTGATGAAGAGACGAAGATTGGGGGGAAGAGGAGGACAGAAGTCTGTGAATGTTTAATGGCTGTGGACAAATAAATGACAAAGCTACATGTCGTTACCCCGACAACCAAGATGACTAACATTGACATGCAGGCGCTTCCATAGAACAACACCATGTGCCACACAACACGCAATGAACAGGAGATGTGGCTATTATTTTTAGCCCAACCCGTGTCAAAAAGATAATGGGTCACGCATCAGTGGATTCACCTCCTGGCTTGCCCCAATACAATTCTCGTCGGGCCATCTTGGGCTTCGGGTGATTGATATCGACGACGATGTCTTCCTCTCGCCCCAGCTGGTGTTTTTTTTTTCGCCTAGACCGCTATACCGATAGCAAATCCAACTGCGGTAAATTGGGGCACTGAAGTTTTTTTTTTTAGCCCAAAAATATCAATTCTAAGTTCTCTGCGATGAACACTCATGATACAAGGCTAATCATCACGGGTCACTCGCATGCTTAAATGATGCTTTAACGCTTATCAACATCTACTGTGTGCGGGCATCGTATTCATTTCATCGGATATAGTCTAATGGCAGTATTTGCCGACGTATTGATACCGTGGCTCAAGTCCTCGTCCTCTACAAGCGCCACCGTAACTCCGGTGGAGCTGTCCGGGAATGGCCCTTGAGCACGACAAATCGCGCTCTGATGTGCTGTGCTTGCGCAACATTTGAGCACTGATAGGCTGAAGTTTACGGATGCAGTTTACTAGCGATTGGCTCCCACTTAATGTCCATTTCCATAAGCTACGGGGAAGCGAGAGCCCATCTGTGGTTTGTTTGGAAACCTAGTTGACAACCAAATCATAAAAGCAGCCTATGCCGCATGGGGAATGCAGGTAATACCGGTACAGTCTCCCATGGGGTCGTGACGAATATCAGGAGGTGACGAACAGGGGTATTTAGCAACAAAAATCAAATTCGTCAAAGTAGGGTAATACAAAAAATACCTGCTCCTAATCCCTGTTCATCACCTCCTGATATTCGTCAAGACCCCATGAGAGACTGTATGGGATTAAACGAACAGCTCGTTACTCGCTCGGCAACCCACTCCAGCATACTGTATAGCAACGGTTTAGCACGACAAAGTCACTTGTCAAATCTCAGCCGTAAAAGAGCGATGGTGCGAGTGTAACGGTTTTTTCTGTATTGGGGGCGCGAAGTGGCAGGAGTGAAGGGTGATGGGTATTTGCAAGCGCTCGGATTTCACTCTCCGATTCCCTCTAGAACAAGCTATTTGTGTTTTGGCAATGGGGGAGGCCGGAGGGGTGGCTTTCATTGCGGTAAAATCTGGGAAACAAGCCACACTTGACCTGATTGGGTCTAGGGAGCTCGCTAGTGGAATGAGGCTCAGAAAAGGTAAATATTTTGACTGTTTCAAGCATTGGGGTTTTGATTTTTTCGTTTGTATTCTGATCACTGATGTTTCATCCGTTATTTAAATTCGTCAGAAACCTTGCCGGTATTGTTTATGTGCTGATACAGGTAATTGATAATATTTAACCATCAAGCGTTCCATTTCATAGATACAGGAAGGGGGACTCTGTCTGTAGGGTTGAGATTGTCGGGGGGTTGGCCTGTAGTAGCAGTTTTGTGGAATAAGGATGGCGGCGAATAAAGAGCAAGATGACAGTGGGGGGACTCTAGGTGGTGATGAATGCTGGATCCTTCCAGTGGAAAAGGGCAGCCGGACAAACAGTCCCCCCCCCAGTTTTGGCTGGCTTGCCTGCATGCAGGCAGTACGGTAGGGATTGTCTCAAAGAGGATGGACTCTGGAAGGTAACCACAACAAGAACACGATACAGTACGGTGCCTTCATTTCCATACATCCATTGAGGGAAGAGGTGGTGGGGGTAGGTAAGAAAGAAAGATACATGATTTGAGGCTTCACAGCATGGAATGGTATTGTATTGAATCATATGAGGAAACACAGGATTATTTCCAGAAATATGGGCGGAGGTTTTCGTCCTGGGCAAAGAGTCGCGCCGTTGGGTGTGGGGAGTCTGCTGGAGTCGGGCGCCTTTCTGGAGGGGGAGGAGCCATTTGGTTTCCAATGCCTCGAGGGGGAGAGTCTTGGCAGCTTGGCGGGATGTGTTCTTGGGGAGAGAACCTTCGGCGCACACCCTGTCCGCCGCCTCCTTAGCTAAGTTGCGCTGCGCTGCTGCTCCTCCCACACAGTTATGTAGCAGCAGCAGCAGCAGCAGCAGCAGCAGTAGTGGTGGCAGTCCTCCTCGAAAAAAAAAAAGATGTCCTCCCCGTCTGCCCTTCCGCGTTTTCTCACCCCCCCTCGCCCTCTCACCC
>Ga0307507_10006001_pt1 | contig 19185 bp, 15 predicted proteins | sample 7_EM_MG_FD_207223 | JGI IMG/M metagenome (GOLD analysis project Ga0307507, IMG submission 207223) | Populus trichocarpa ectomycorrhiza microbial communities from riparian zone in the Pacific Northwest, United States - 7_EM | ecosystem: Host-associated > Plants > Roots > Unclassified | place... | reverse complement strand
TGTGTGTTTTGTTGAATACAACTATAGATATTTGTAAATGACATATTTCTAGTTGTATTCAACAAAACACACACACACACACACACACACACACATATATAATATTTGTAAAACACAATACTTCCGTCATTATAAGTGATGCTATTGTTCATATTAGGAACAATAATACCACCATAATGACATAAAATAAACAAGTTGGAAGATATGTTTAGTAAAAGAAGAATATCAATTTCAATCAATTGCATGAAAACATGCTTAATCACATCAATTAAAACTTAAATTATCTCAATTCAAACAAAAACTTAAATTACAACAATTTATCCGAAAACTCAATGCAAATCTAATTGCTATGATTTTTGACCTAATAGTATGAAAACATAACTAATTGCATCAATTAAAACTTAAATTATCTCAATTCAAGATAAATTCTCAATTATAGCAATTTATCCCAAAACTCAACGCGAACCCTAATTGTTAGATTCTGACCTTCATAACATCAATTGCATGAAAGCATACCTAATTGCATCAATTAAAACTTAAATCATCTCAATTTAAGCAAAATCCCCAATAATAACAATTTATCCCAAAACTATATTCAAACCTCAAAATTCAACACAAACCCTAATTGCTATGATTTTGACCTTCATAATAGCAATTGCATCAATTAAAACTTAAATTATCTCAATTCAAGTAAAATCCTCGATTATAGTAATTTATCTCAAAACTCAACGCAAACCCTAATTGTTATGATTTCCACATTCATAACATCAATAGCATGAAAACATATCTAGTTGCATCAATTCAGACTTAAATTATCTGAATTCAAGCAAAATCCCTAATTATAGTAATTTATCCCAAAACTCAACGCAAACTCTAATTGCTATGATTTTAACCTTCATAATATCAATTGCATGAAAATATACATAATTGTATTAATTAAAACCTAAATTATCTTAGTTCAAACAAAGTCTCCAATTACGATAATTTATCTTGAAATTCAACGCAAACCCTAATTGTTTTAATTTGCAAACCTTAATTTATCTATTCTGACCTAATTGATATCATAAATCACATCAATCGCATAAAAACATATCTAATTACTCTAAATTATCTTAATTCCAACCAAATACCCAGTTATCAAACACCACATAAACAATAATAAATCAAAACTAAAAATCTCACAATTTAACAATGAAATTCATATAATTAAGAGAAATGTAGTGTTTTTACCTTGATGGAAACTAAAGGGGGAGATTGGGCTCGTGTTTTTTTTTATTTAAAAAAAACACTACAAAGATGCATGGATACGAAAGGGATCTGATTTTGGTGTCTCGGTGAAGAATAAATAGTTGTTTTTGATGAATTGGGGGTGGAGAAACTCTTTTTTTTTTTTTTTTATAGAGATGTAAGGCGACTATTAGAGAAAGAAGAAGAAAAGGCTAGGTTTTGTACTAATTGAACACATGATTCTGAATTGCAATTTTGTTATGTAACCGTGATTAGGGATCACTAGTTTTATTTAAACTATATTATTTTTAAAATACTTTTTCAACCAATATTATTTTGCTACATTTTTACTTTCAAAACAATTCTTTGATTTTATTTTAGTGAACCACAATGGTCTATTTTTCATGTGAAAACGTTCAGGCTAAAACAAAGACATGGTTTAACGGGGCTCACCTGTTGGCATTCATTCGTCTTTATACCGAAGTCATCATGTGAAGGATTGAGGCTGGTGAAGAGAAAAGGTAAAACCCAAAAAGGGATCATTGCTGTGTTTACGATCTATAATTGGTATGGTAAATAAGGTTAGACCATAACAATTAACTAGCAGCGGTGATGGTGCTTTGTTCTATGGTGAAGGTGGTCACTTCGGGGGTGGTTTCAACGTTTCCTCACAACATGAACCCCTGGTGCAGTCGCATTACGAGTGTTGTCTACTAAACCAGATATTCTGGTTTTTCCTTCGTTTGCTTCAAGATTATCGCGAAGAATCACATGGAAACTTCCCAAGTGCACAACTGCTTCTCACTTGCAAGTTGCAACAATACCTGTATCAGCTGCAAGATGAAAACTACCTTTCATCTGGCCAAAGACAAAGGTTCCTGAGAAGCTTCGCCTGGCACTCAGAAGCTGATAGATTTTAAACATTTAAATGATTTAGCAGCCCAATTACCGATGGAAGAAATTTGCAGGTCTGATCATCCTGGACCATTGCAGTTAGATCAACCACGCTGCTGTGAACATTTCATGTCTAGAGGAGCTTTACTACTAAGGGAAAACCAGACCCTCAAGTTCTGATACAGAATCCACATATAGTTGCGTAAATTAAGACAAGTCAGCATATCAAATGTCTGTATCCAATTACAATATAATTCATAAGAGCTGAAAATTTATTACAGGAATTGCCGAGGAACAAATAGTTCTACAGCTTGCAGAAGAGGAAAAGGAAACCCCATCAGCCAAAATTGAATCCTTCACAGTTCTTACCCTAGTAGATTTAATTTTGTTTAGTATAAAACTCGTTCCTTTTCTTTTAAGAAACTATATTAAAAGAGAAAATTATATAAAAAACAAAAGGTAAAGCTCCTAATAAAGCCAAAATTTTCTATTTCTGACTCTACAACAATGCGATCCTAGGTCAACTGTTTAAGAACATCGAAGATCACATAAATATCAATAATAAAAAAGTAGCAGATTTCAACTAATGACACAATCTTGGTAATACGGGTGGCTCTGATTTATGTACCTTTCCCAAAGAGGCTTGTATCTGCCAATGGCCAATTTCAACCATGGTTTCATGTTCCCGTTAAAGTGAATAACTGCAGCACTGTCAATCAGCCTGTCATCAATGTTCATGTCATATCCCAATCCTAACACATGCCATCTCCGATCAAGTGTCTCGGTCAGTCCATAAAATGCTAGAAGGGCAGGGGGGAGTGTTCCCAGTTTCCACAGCATCTGATCACCATTCTGTTCCTGCCAGTAATGATACCGCGCAGTCACATTTTCCTTCCTCCATGCAATCAAATCAAAAACGTTCATTCCAAATGCCCAACCACATGCCTGCGGGTCGAATTTTGAGCTGATGACTGGGTTAGAGAAATTGATATACTTGTAATATCGATGAAATGCTTCAAGACAGGTTTCCACAGCTCCATTTACATTCCCATGCAAATCCAAAGAAAACAACCGGGTCAGATCCTTCTGGACAACAACATCATCATCAAGGAAGACAACCTTTTCCAAAAGTGGATAGACCTCAGGGATGTAAAACCGGAGGTGATTGAGCAAAGACATGTGCTTAGGGTTCCGCAGTTTTGGCTCAACCTTCATATCTTGATATGCCCCAAAGTAGTAGGCCCTTGAATCTTGATCAAGGAGCCGTTTGATAACAGGAGCATAAGAAGCATTCAACCAGGTAAACTCCTCTATATTCTGCACTTCTACAGTGGCCCCTTTGAAGTCATTAGTTAGAAACCAAACCTGCATGGATCCATAGCTAATTCCATTCGTCACTATGTGGAAGACAAGCTGTTTTGGATGGTCAGCATTGGAGATTGTGGAGTTGACCACCACAGAAGTGGCAAGCACATTGTCTGAAAATATGCAGAAATGGTTGAGATTATTGTCGATAACTCGAGGGGAATTTCTCTTCTCCTCCACATGGTTTTGGAGGGGGAGCTGCTTAAGCCAGTCATTTGTGAGCTTTACTTTCAGGCAGTGAAGACTCTTGGGCAAAGCCTCAGCCACCAACTGACCAAAGAGTGTGCTTTGAACTGTTGCTGCATTTGTTCGCTCTTCTAGAGCTTGGATATGAGATTTCATTGTCATCATGGTGGTTGAAATATCATAATGAGCGTCTTGTGCCTTGAAAATGAGATATGATAAGCTACTGATTATCGGCTCAGCTTCTTCTACTGTTATGGACTCCCCTCTCTTGGCAGCTTTAGAAAGCAAAAGTTGGCAACTCCTAATCTTATTACTCAGTTCCCAAGCAAGATGAAGATTATTGTGCTCCTTTGCTATAATGACATAAGCCTTGGCAAGTGTCATTTGTTCTGCCAACTGTCGTGAAAATGAACTGGCACTTAATATTTCCTTGGTGAAATTTAAACCCTCATGGTTTAGAGGCTCTTTTGTCGCATTTTCACCCTGGACAAGAAACATCAATATTCAGTAAGTTGATAAATGTTAAATAGAGCAATGCCTGTGATTACTGACATATGACTTGAAGTGTCAATGTATTGTGATAATGTGTGCAATTTACGTTTTGTTGCAAACTTCTGTTTATCTGTCTATAATTGATCATTTAGAGACCACTGTTTTCCATCCAAAAATAAAGGATACATTATGAACACCTTAGAAAAAACAAATTCTGGTCATAAGGTGATAAATTGATGCCCACAGATTAACCAGATGCCTAAAAGACATATTCTCAATACTACAGGATTAGCTGTTTAGGCCAAGGTCAACCTTACGCTAAGATGGAGTGAAAATGAAAATAAGGCAATTCCATGACTTGTTAAGAAACATAACATTTGTAGCCTCTTTTGATTTCAGGCAATTCATGTTTACCAAAACAGAAACTATTAAAATATATGCCCAGCATTCTCAAAAGAATTATCTGGCAGCACTGTCTATAAAACCTATGGATGTGCTGTAAGATTAAGATTTTAAAATAATCAATTGACTAATGACTCTTCTCATAACATCTGGTCCCCATGGCACGATGAAGGGAAAAAAAGGCTTTACTTAGTAAAGTGCAGGACTTCAAGATGAAAGGGCACAAAACTAAAAGTTGACGCATTTAATCATTGAAATTTAAGCCCTGGGGCATCTACTTCCAGCATTTAAAGTATCAGAAAGACATTTCCACCATTTACAGTATTCTTCAGTATGTGAGGAAAAGGAAATGAAAAGATCCAGGACTAGATTACTTGCATAGCATGATAATCATAAAGCAATTTAGGGGAAAAAAGATACCATTAGCTTCAGTTGTGCAACAAAGTGTAGTGTAAATGCTCAGATTTGAGGGCACAAAAGAAAAGGGATAAAGAACCAATGCCACATGTTGTCTTGAAACTCTCAGCATAACTCACCCAGTCATGTAATTTATTAATCAACAAGAAAAGATTAAAAAAAGGGAATTTCCATGGACTCCATCTTTAATGAGCTGGGTTTATAAGAAAATTACACATCTTGTGATTAAGCATCCACGAGCCTTTCATGTTGATCCCTATGTAATGGTTGAAGAACTTCTGTTGGAAAAAGACCCCCTATCGCTGGTTCCCAATAACAGATTTTAGCTCGTTATGTGAGATTAATATGTTATTTCCCCATAAACCACTTTGTTACAAAATGCTTAATTGTAGTGTTGTCACCACATAGCAAGAAGGTCATTTATGATATAAGCAGGTTCTCAAACAAGAGAGCATATAGAACCACTTTTAGTGAAACAATTGTTATCACAGTAGTAGATATGGCAAGATGGCATGTCTAAATTCATCAAATATATAAATGAATTTTAGTTGTTTCTTTACTCCATGACAACAACCTTGACATTATTATATGAGAAGCATCTGTAGCTGATATGAAAAATGGAAAAGAAAATTGCTTCTTCTATCAGCACATACTTCTACAGGAAAAGTGTAACATTTTCCAAAAACTTTGCAACAGTTAATTTGAAACCTAACAGCAGGATACAGGAGCTATGACAGACGAATAAGTTTTTGGTAACGCTTGTTAGGAAAAGTAGGTAAACCAAGTAATGTAATAATCTATGTTTACTCCAATTATCTTCAATCTACCATAAGAATCTCTAAACAGCAGAATGTGATTATTAGAAACAGTAAACTACAAGGGTCCACATCCTTTTGCAAAGGAATACAAAGGTAATTGTGAACATTATTATCCAAGAAGTTTTCATGAGATCCTCACTCCTTTCTCTTTGGAAAATACCAAACACATGGCTGCTTCATGTTTTCCTAAATAAGACTGTTAAGCACCTGTTAACTACCATCAGAACACCTCAACGCAACACTCCAAAATTCTATAGAAGTAAAACCAGCTATATACTTGGCAACAGCCACCCAGATCCAGCTAAGTGTATGACAAATAGGCCTAGTGAGCAGCGGGAATGAAAATCACATATATAAGCTCATGAGCGTACTGTGTGCCACTCGTCTTGGTGTCTAACTTCTGAGTAAAGTGCAAACCACAGAAATGATGAGAACATCTATGTCTGAAAAAATAATCATCATTTTGAGTAGAAATGGCATAAAATTTCACCACCATTATGCAGCTAACGGTAGCCTACAGATGAGTTCTGAAATTAATCCATATCATTTTTTTAACAGAACTCTTGCATCAAAACACTGAAAGTTTACTAATTAATAATAACAAAAGAAAGACTCATTTTATCCCTACAAAAGTCATTTAACACAAATAATAATAATAATAATAGTTAGGGGCAGTCAATGAATCCATTTAGTAATTGTAACTCACACTGAATCACATTATTCAAAGTTCGATATGATTGAAACAACAATTTTTATCAATCAGTTACAGTTATTAAAGCTTCTGGATCCATAGGGTGTCGACAAAAACGACTGAATTTATCAAAACGAAACACAATTAAAAATCAAACTGATAGAAACATACAAGATCATATAGACATATGGAAGGGGTAAAGAAAAAGGGATTCTTATTATGGAAGTAAATCTTACCATCATTGGCTGCTTGACCTGATCTTCATGGTGATTGTGGTGAAACACAAACAATACCAATCCTGCAATCACGAACATCCCGAGAAGCGCCAAGATCCACTGCGATAACCTCCTTCTAACTGGGCGCCGGTACTCTGCCGGTCGCCTCCTCATCTTTCTTCACGATTCACCACCAAAAAGAATCAAGATTTTATAAATACACCCATCACCCACGATTGAAAATACATGCAATGAAAGGAAAAGAATGATTGTGATCTGGCTTTTACTTTTACTGTTTTGTGTGTGTGTGTGTGTAAATAGGAAAAGGATAAGAGAGAGGAGATTTTCAACTGTCTGCTCCTTTTATACTTATATTTGAAATGAAACGAGGGGCTGCCTGGCTGTGGCTGTCTGTCTATGGAGAGAGAGTTATACACCGGGAAAGAAACTAGCAGCAAGGAAATCTTTTTGGCTTTTCTTCTTCTTCTTCTTCTTCTTAAAACAATACACCAAGTGTAAAATACTTACCCCGTCTACGTTACCTGGCGTGGAGTTCCAACCTTGCGATACCATTTACCGAAATTTATCCCATGTCACTTACACATATTTTAAAATCAAATCATATCCTAAATTGAATTCAATTATTTAAGTTTAATTGATATTCTATTAAATTCTTAGGTTTAAAATTAAATATAAAATTATATAATTAAATTTAATTATACTATTTAAAATACATGTGGAAATGAATTGAATTAATAATATTAATATTGTTGCTCTTAATTTAGAAATTATTTCTATTAAAAAAACCGATTTATTTTACAAGAACTCTTATATTTATTTAAAATGAGATAAAATATAAGTATTTTAAAGAAAATATAAATAGACATATTTCATATTACTTAAAAAAAATTCTAATATTTTACTCAAATCAAACTTAAGTAAAATAAATATCAATGCAAATCTCATTACCAAATACAAAAGTTAATGATTAATATAATTTTAACAATATTAATAATTCAAAAAGATACCACAACTCTTAGTTATAATTTTAAATACTACTTTTCAATCTCTACTTATTTTTAATTCATACCAATTCACACATTAATCAACCATCATCCATGCATATTACAAAAGAAAAAAACTCATCATCCACGCATAATTGGTTGAGCTAAACAAAAGAAAAATTGAAATAAATAACTCTTGCAAAAACAAAAACAAAAACAAAATAAAAGAAAGAAAAAAGGAAAAGAAAGATTAATAATATACCTGATGAAGAACAAAAATATCTTGACAAGAATTTATGCTAAGTAGAGAAAGAAATGATAGTATGCTCTAAATGGTTTTTGGAAAAAAAGAAAGAGGCATATTAAAAAGAGCAAAAATAAAGCTTACATTAACATGTGAGTATTTTTGAAATATTGTTTTCAAAGTTAATTTAAAGAGAGATTGTAACAACCCTAATATCTAGGACACTTTAAAAACAATAAACTCAAAGAAAATTGAGGTGATTTTTTTTTAACATGTTCCTTTTTCAAGATGAATGTTAATTCTTTAAAATTAACATGTACTCTACCGAAATTTCTTGTAACAATCCCGATTTCTGGGATAACACACAACAGGTAACTGGAAAATTTAGGAATTATTTTTTAAATCCATTGAAATTTCTACCGAAAAATCGGTGGAGTCTCCCATATATCAAGAGGTCTCAAGTTATCGACAATACCAGATTTACACTTCTTATATCATTTCACAACTCTATCCAATCATCATGGATCTCAACTAAACTCATCATCATCATCATCAACACAACACATCTTATTCAATAATATTACAAAATTCAAGTTCACAAAAGAAAACAATGCATAATTCAATTGCTACATATTATCATTACATAAACTATATCATGCATATTAATATCATATAATGAAATTCATGTGAAAGATCCAATTTCAACTATAAAATATGCATGGTTAAAATATGTACTTAGAATTACATCATTAGATCAAAGTTATACATCTGAATTTACGGGTCAATACTATATTTTAAGTTTAGGAGATAAGTGTCTTGAATTACAACATAATTACATAGCAAAAGATAGCTAAACTAAGATCACTCCTGATGTGACCTCGATGGACTTGAAAATAACAAATAACATTTACATATAAATATAAAAAGGTAATAACAATAATAATAACAATGATAGGTAATAATTTTCATGGCATTTCTTTTGACGCATAAAATTTAGACATAGATTTCTTTACAATATGCATTTTCCATCTAATATCCTAATCAATTACCGAGAATAATTTCATCTTGGAAATCACAATACGACTAAAATGATTTTGAACACCATCTCTTTATGGATCAATCCTCATTTGATACCAAGATGTTCTTCTCTCAATATCATTAGCTTATCCCGTTCTTTCAAAATAACTAATTAACACTTCTCATCCCATTCTCTAGAAATTAATTGCCGATACTAATGAATATCATTAGTATCATTAGTCTCTCATTACAGGGTTAGACTAATCAATTCCATTCAAGTACTGATATCAATACAATCGATTGATATCATTAACTATTCCTAACCCATAATAGTTAATCAATTCTTATCCACATTTGGTTTACCATCTAAGTTACAGATGTCAAGAACCCTTGATATCATTAGCTTCCTTACCCGGAGTAGCTAATTACACTAGAAATGGTTACCGATACCAATGCGACCCATTGATATCATTAATTATTTCCAATCCGGAATAGTTAATCAATTTATCTTTCTCCCTTAACTGGGAGTAACCATGCTGGTGTTAGTAATCTTTACTAACATCATTAGTCACCCAATTACCCGGGATCGACTATTCAATTAAGGAATGTCGGCACCAATGGAGCCCCATTAATACCATTAGCTATCCAAACTCGGATAAACTAATCAATGCCATCACAACATTTTATTCATATTGATCACGCAGACATAGACTATTAAATTTAAATCATATATATAAATCACAAAGTTCAAATCACTTATATACCTAGCAAATTTTGTCAGCGCACAGAGTCCTTATTGACTCAGAAATGGTCACCGAAATTGCTTTCATAGTTGACACATGGATTTGTCAACGCCCACAGCCACTGTTGACTCTGAAATAGTAAAGGAAAACTACGTCGATGCCGACTCAGAAATCGTCAACGAAACAACTTCCACAGGTGACGCATGAATTTGTAAACGTAGATAGCCCCTGTTGACGCATAAATAGACGAAGAAAATTGAGTCGCTGCCGATTAAAAAAGGGTCAATGAAACAACTTCCATAGGTGACACATGAATTCGTTAGCGCAAACAGCCCCTATTGACTCAGAAATAGTCAAGGAAAACTAAGTCGTTGCCGACTAAAAAATGGTTAATGAAACTACTTCCATAGGTGACACATGAATTCGTCAGCGCACACAGCCCCTGTTCACTCAGAAATCATCAAGGAAAACTGAGTCGCTGCCGACTCAAAAATCGTCAACGAAACAGCTTCCACAGGTGACGCCTGAATTTGTAAGCACACACAGCCCCTCTTGACGCAAAAATGGTCAATGAAACTGCTTCCATAGGTGACGCATGAATTCATTAGTGCATACATCCCTTATTGACTTAGAAATAGTGAAGGAAAACTGAGTCACTGCCGACTAAAAAATAGTCAATGAAACTGATTCCATAGGTGACGCACGAATTCATCAGCACACACAGCCCCTGTTCACTCAGAAATCATCAAAGAAAACTGAGTCATTGCCGACTCAGAAATCGTCAACGAAACTACTTCCACAGGTGACACATGAATTCGTCAGCGCACACAACCACTGTTAACTTAGGAATAATCAAGGAAAACTAAGTCATTGTCGACTCAGAAATCATCCACAAATCTGCGTCCCCAGCTAACGCATGGGTTCGTCAGCGCACACAGCCATTGTTGACTCTGAAATAGTAAAGGAAAATTGCGTCGCTGCTGACTCAGAAATCATCAACGAAACAGCTTCCACATGTGACACATGAATTTGTAAGTGCACACAGCCCCTGTTGACTCAGAAATAGTCAAGGAAACTGCATCCACAAGTGATGCATAGATTCGTCAGCGCACAAGGCCCCTGTTGACTCAGAAATAGTCAAGGAAAACTAAGTAGATGTCGATGCAGAAATCATCAACGAAACTACTTCGACAACTTACACAAGGATTCACCAGCGCACACAACCACTATTGACTCTGAAATAGTATAAGAAAACTGCGTCGCTGTCGACTCAGAAATCATCAATGGAATAGCTTCCACAGGTGACGCATGAATTTGTAAGCGCAAACATCCCCTGTTGACGCAGAAATAGACGAGGAAAACTAAGTCACTGCCGACTAAAAAATGCTCAACAAAACTGCTTCCACAGTTGACGCATGGATTCGTCAGCGCACACAGCCACTAATGACTCTGAAATAGTCAAGGATAACTAAGTTGTTGTCGACTCAACAATTATGAACGAAACAACTTCCATAAGTGGTGCATGGATTCGTCAGTGCACACAACCATTGTTGACTTAGAAATTGTCAAGGTAATCTATGTCGTTGGCCACTCAGAAATCGTCACCAAAACTGCTTCCACAGCTGACTCATGGATTCGTCAGCGCACACAGCCTCTGTTGACTCAGAAATAGACAAGGAAAATTGAGTCTATGCCGACGCAAAAATTGTCAACCAAACTACTTCTATGGCTGATGCCTGGATTTGTCTGCCCACACATCGGTTGACACAGAAAGAGTCAAGGAAAACTGAGTCGTTGCTGACTCAAAAATCGTCACTGAAACTGCTTCCAGAGATGACGCATGAATTCGTTAGCGCACACAGCCCCTGTTGGCTCAGAAACAGTCTAGGAAAACTGCGTCATTGCCGACTCAGAAATCGATACCGAAACTGGTTCCAGAGCTGACGCATGGATTCGTCATCGCACACAGCCCATGTTGACTCACAAATAGTCAAGGAAAAAAAAGTTGCTGCCGACTCAGAAATAGTCACCGAAATTGCTTCCACAGGTGACACATTGATTCATCAGCGCACATAGCCCCTGGTGATTCAAAAATAGTCAAGGAAAACTGAGTCGTTGCCGACTCAGAAATTGTCAAGGAAACTGCATCCACAGGTGATGCATGGATTTGTCAGTGCACACAGCCCCTGTTGAGTCAGAAATAGTCGAGAAAAACTAAGTCGTTGCTGACTTAAAAATCATCACCGAAATTGCTTCCAGAGCTGACACATGGATTCGTCAGCGCACACAGCCCCTGTTGGCTCAGAAATAGTCAAGGAAAACTGAGTCACTACCGACTCAAAATCATCACCGAAACTGCTTCCACATGTGACGCATGGATTCGTTAGCGCACTTAGCCCCTGTTGAGTCAGAAATAGTCAAGGAAAACTGAGTCACTGCCGACTTAGTATTCATCACCGAAACTGTTTTCAGAGCTGACGCATGGATTCGTCAGTACACACAGCCCCTATTGACTTTGAAATAGTCAACAAAAATTGAATAGTTGTCGACTCAGAAAAAGTCATCGAAACTGGTTCCAGAGCTGATGCATGGATTCATCAGCGCTCATAACCCCTGTTGACTCAGAAACAGTCAAGGAAAACCGAGTTGCTGCCGACTCAAAAATCGTTAATGAAATTGCTTCCATAGGTGACGCATGCATTCTTTAGCGCACACAGCCCTTGTTGACTCAGAAATAGTTAATGAAGACTAAGTCGTTACCGCCTAAGAAATAGTCACTGAAACTACTTCCACAAGTGACATATGGATTCGTCAGCGCACACAGCCCCTGTTGACTTAGAAATAGTCAAGGAAAACTGAGTCGCTGCAGACTCATAAATCATCACTGAAACTGGTTCCAGAGCTTATGCATGGATTTGTCAGCGCTCACAGCCCCTGTTGACTCAGAAATAGTTGACACGATCAAAAGATTGATGTCTTATCCTAAGTGCAGGAGTGTTGAAGTAATAAATAACCCGACAAGACCGGGGTCGAACCATAAGGAGGTGAACTCTATAAAATTATAAACAACAAATGAAAAGGAGTTGAAGAGAACTTTTGAGATGTGATATTGATTTGAGTATTAATCAAAGATAAAAGCAATTGTCAAGGTTAAAGGATCCATTAATAGTATTAGAAATAAGTATAGTATAAACTCTTTTTATTAATCAACTGGAAACCACACACAAAGGAGGTTCCAATCGGATGATTTATCGTTCATTATAAATTTTTAACATGATCATATTAATTATCTTATTTTAGTAACACCATACTTTTAAATATTGTCAGGAATTCATGATGTTAGCTTATGTTAACAACTAATCAAGTTCCTTTCATAGCACAGGTGTCGGTTACCATATAGGCTATGAAAGTGCCAAGTATTTGTTGTACCAAGGATTGTACAACACAAATCTAGATTAATCATTTAACAACCAAGGTATTAAGAATTAGTAAGATAAAAAGATAAGACATGTTAATAACAAACTTTCTTGGATATAAACATTGAAGTCCATGTTGAGTTTATATTATACCTATTCTAATACCATTAGTGAAACCTTTTCACCTTGACATAATAAACTTAGCTAAACATTGTGAAGAAGAGAAACATAAATAAACTAGATAAGAACATAGTTATGATGAAAAGTGTTGTAACCCATTTTTGGGTCCCTGCACAAAAAATAATAAAATAAAAAAAAATCAAGAAAATATTATCAAAAAATAATAACAATGAGAAGAGGATGCCAGAGCGCCCTAAAAATGGTCAAAAATTGGTTGAAGAGGTTCAAAATTACAAAGATTAAAATTTGGCAGTATTTTGTTGATTGATGAGAGTCCTGTTAACAAAGAAAATTCAATTTGAGGAAGAAAAGTCCAAAATCAGATGTTTATGGACTCAATTAAATTTTATTGAAGTTTAATTGAATTTATGGAGGTTTTGATTGCAAGAAAAATTGATTTTGGAGTTAATTTGGGCTTTAATTGGAAGAAATTCAAGTTCTGGGGTCAAAATATAATTTTTGAGAGTTAATTTGGTCAAATTAGGGGCTTAATTGCATAAATATTGAAGTTTGATGGCCAATTAAGTACTTAATTGAAGAAATTCGAGACCAAGGACCAAAATGCAAAACACGCGCAAATTGAAGGCCTGATTTTGAATCTGACGCGTTTTGGCGCCAATTCCCATTTAAATGAAACGACGCCGTTTCAGACACTGTTCACTTATAAAAAAAAAAGAAAAGAGAAGAAGCAAAAACAATGCCGTTTTGAACGACACCATATATCATCTTCTTCCTCTGGACGCGTAGAGAACATGGGAAGAAGATTTTTTTCTCTCCTCTGTTTCTCACCGACTCCCTCTCTACCTTAAACCTCAAAAAGACGCCAACCCAACCGGTGGCCTACCACCCCCCAGCTGGCGCCCCTATCTACCCTGCCCTGTCCCCTGACCGGACAGAGGCAGGGCATTTTCACCGCCCTTCTTTGCCTATAAATACAGAGGCAGAGAAGAGGCACAGAGGGGTGGGAAGAAGAAGGAAGGGAACGAGAGGAAAGAACAGAGGAGAAGAGAAGAGAGAGAGCGGAATAAAGGAAAAAAACCGAAAGAAAAAAAAAGAAGAGGAAGAAGAAGCAGAAAACAACGAAAAACAGAGGAGAGAGAGAGGAGAAAAAAACAGAGCACCGCCGGCCACTGCAGTCCCTCCACCGCGACAACTGCGCCGCCGCCGCCATCAGCACCGCCTCAATGCCACCGCAGGTCAGCCTTCTTCCCTCTCCTCCTCCACCTTCGTCTTCTTCTTCTGCATTTTCCTCTCCACTGTTCACGTAGCATGTGAACAGTGGAGAGGCCCACTATTAACACGGGATGGGCTCATGTAGTTGGGCCAGGTTCGGCCCAGCCCATGTATTTGGGCCTGACTCGGCCCATTTCAAAAAAAATTCAAAAATATTTGTTTCAGAATTTTACAATTTTCCCGTGTAGTTTTTATGTCATTTTGATTAATATCAGGCAGTATTTTATGTCGTAAAAATACGAATCCGGTATTAAAATACCCGGTTTTTGTCAAAACTTCCAAAAAAATACAAAAAAAAAATTTGAAAAAAGAAAAAAAATGTTTTTGTGCATACGGCCAAGTGTCTCAAAGCTAAAAAATACTATTGTGTTTTTCATACACCAAAAAACAATGTTTTAGCATGCATTTTGACTTTAATAACCAGTTTATTAAAGTCAAGAGAACACTGGCCAAAATTTCAAAAACAACAAAAATCTTATTTTGTTTGTCTTTTAGTATCCGGGATACGACATTACACGTAATACGTATTCTGAATATTAAATTCTGTTTTTTTCGGACGCAAAACGGTTAGGTTTTACTCCATTAAGATAAGAACCTCCTTATTAAGGAGGGCTTTTCTTGAACCGTAGACAGATGGACAATGAGAAAACACAAAAAGACCTTAGATTTTATCAGATATTAAAACAATGCAGCCTACCTGAGGTAAGGTGTATTTGGGGTGCTAATACCTTCCCTTTACGCAACCAGTCTCCGTACCTGATCTCTGAGACCAGTTAGGGTTCCCAGTGACCAAAATACTAGGTGGCGACTCCCAGTCCATATTTTACTGATAAGAGACAAGAATTCCTTGTCTCTTCATATTTGCCAGATAGACCTTACCATTTTTCCTTGAGATGGTGGACGATCGTCGCGACGCCGCACACGTGCGACAAAAAGCATAAACAAGAGATTAATGAAAGCAAAACTTAAACATTACAAAAATACAAAGAAAGAAAGCAAGAATATGATCTTGATCAGAAAATCAAGATGTCTAAATGTATGCCAAATGCCTCCTTTTATAGGCTAAAATTCGGAACTATTGATTTAATGACTAATTATTGAGTGGTTGGCCACCTGTTGACTTGGTGACAACCATTATCTTCTTTTCAGAACAAAACATCAGTTTTCTTTTCTGAACAGATACTCTTCATGAAAATTCTGGGCATTTGTCTCAGCTTTCCAACAAAACAAGAATAAGTTAAATTGGACTTCTAGAACTTGAGATATGAGCTGCAAAATGAACAGTGTCCACAGGTGACGCATGGACTCGTCAGCGCACACAACCCCTGTTGACTCTGAAATTGTCAACGAAAACTGAGTTGCTACAGACTTAGAAATCGTCACCGAAACTACTTCCAGAAATGACGCATGGATTTGTTAGCGCACACAACCCCTGTTGACTTAGAAACAGTCAAGGAAAACTAAGTCGCTGTCGACTCAGAAATATTCATGAAAACCGTTTGCAGAGCTGACGCATGGATTTGCCAACGCACACAGCCCCTATTGACTCAGAAACAGTATAGGAAAACTGCGTAGCTGCCAACTCAGAAATCATCATCGAAACCGTTTCTAGAGCTTATGCATGGATTTTTCAGCGCACACAGCCCCTGTTGAGTCAGAAATAGTCGAGGAAAACTGAGTCGTTGCTGACTCAAAAATCATCACCGAAACTGCTTCCAGAGTTGACACATGGATTCGTCAGCGCACACAACCCTATAGACTCAGAAATAGTCAAAGAAAACTGAGTCGCTGTCGACTCAAAATCATCACCGAAACTGCTTCCACAGGTGACGCATGAATTTGTCAGCGCAATCAGCCCCTGTTGAGTATGAGATAGTTAAGGAAAACTGAGTCACTCCGACTCAGTATTCATCACCAAAACTGTTTCCAGAGCTAACGCATGGATTCGTCAGCGCACACAGCCCCTGTTGACTTTGAAATAGTCAACGAAAACTAAATAGCTGTCGACTCAAAAAAAATCACCGAAACTACTTCCGGAGTTGACGCATGGATTTGTCACTGCTCAGAACCCCATTGCCTCAGAAACAGTCAAGGAAAACTGAGTAGCTGCCGACTCAAAAATGGTTAATGAAATTGCTTCCATAGGTGACGTATTTATTCATCAACGCACACTGCCCTTGTTGACTCAGAAATAGTCAATGAAGACTAAGTTGTCGCCGCCTTAGAAATAGTCACCGAAACAGCTTTCACAAGTGACGTATGGATTCGCCAGCGCACATAGACCCTGTTGACTTAGAAATAGTCAAGGAAAACTGAGTCGCTGCAGACTCAGAAATCGTCACCGAAACTGGTTCCAGAGTTGATGCATGGATTCGTCAGCGCTCACAGCCCTTGTTGACTTAGAAATAGTTAAGGAAAAGTGAGTCACTGCCGACTCAGAAATGATAACTGAAACTGCTTCCACAGGTGACACATGGATTTGTCAGCGCACACAGCCCCTGTTGAGTTTGAAATAGTCAGGGAAAACCAAGTCGATGCCGACTCAGAATTCAGCACCGAAACTGTGTTCAGAGCTGACGCATGGACTCGTTTGCGCACACCGCCCTTATTGCCTCTGAAACTATCAATGAAAACTGAGTCGTTACAGACTCAGAAATCGTCACCGAAACGGCTTCCAGAACTGACGCATGGATTCGTCAGCGCACACCGCCCCTGTTGACTCAGAAATAGTGAAGGAAAACTGAGTCGCTACCGCCTCAGAATTCATCACCGAAACTGGTTCCCGAGCTGACACATGGACTTGTTAGTGCACACAACCTTTTTTGACTCTGGAATAGTCAACGAAAGCTTAGTCACTGCCGACTTAAAAATCATCACCGAAACTGCTTCAAGAGCTGACGCATGGACTCGTCAGCGCACACACCCCTGTGCACTCTGAAATAGTCAACGAAAGCTGAGTCGCTGCTGACTTAGAAATCATCACTGAAACTGCTTGAAGAGCTGACGCATGGATTCGACATCGCCCACAGCCCCTGTTAACTCAGAAACAGTCAAGGAAAACTGAGTCGTTACCGACTAAAAAATGGTTAATGAAACTGCTTCCATAGGTGACGCATTTATTCATCAGCGCACACAACCCTTGTTGACTCAGAAATAGTCAATGAAGACTAAGTTGCTGCCGCCTTAGAAATAGTCACCCAAACTGCTTTCACAGGTGACGTATGGATTCGCCAGCGCACACAGACCCTGTTAACTTAGAAATAGTCAAGGAAAACTGAGTCACCGCAGACTCATAAATCATCCCCGAAACTGGTTCCAGAGCTGATGCATGGATTTGTCAACGCTCACAGCCCTGTTGACTCAGAAATAGTCACGAAAAAGTGAGTCGCTTGCGACTCATAAATTGTCACCGAAACTGCTTCCACAGGTGACACATGGATTCGCCAGCGCACACAGCCCCTATTGAGTTTGAAATAGTCAGGGAAAACCAAGTCATTGCCGACTCAGAATTCATCACCGAAACTGTGTTCAGAGCTGACGCATGGACTCGTCAGTGCACACCGCCCCTATTGACTCTGAAACTGTCAACGAAAACTAAGTTGCTACAGTCTCAGAAATCATCACCAAAACTGCTTCCAGAACTGACGCATGGATTCATCAGCGCACACAACCCCTGTTGACTCAGAAACAATCTTGGAAAACTAAGTCGCTACCGGCTTAGAATTCATCACTGAAACTGGTTCCAGAGCTGACGCATGGACTTGTTAGTGCACAAAACCTTTTTTTGACTCTGAAATAGTCAACGAAAGCTGAGTCGCTGCCGACTTAGAAATCATCACCGAAACTGCTTCAAGAGCTTACGCATGGACTCGTCAGCGCACACGGGCCCTGTTGAATCTGAAACATTCAAGGAAAACGGAGTGGCTGCCGACTCAAAATCATCACCGAAACTACTTCCACAGGTGATGCATGGATTCGTCAGCATAATCAACCCCTGTTGACTCAGAAAGAGTAAAGGAAACCAGAATAGCTGCGCACTCAGAAATCATCACTGAAACGGCATCCAGAGCTGACGCATGGACTAGTCAATGCACACAGCCCCTGTTGACTCTGAAATAGTCAACAAAAACTAAATCGCTGCCGACTCAGAAATCGTCACCGAAACTGCTTCCACAGATGACTCATGGATTCGACAGCGCACACAGCCCCTATTGACTCAGAAACAGCCAAGGAAAACTGAGTCGCAACCGACTAAGAAATCATCACCGAAACTGGTTCCAGAGCTGACGCATGGATTCGTCATCGCACACAGCCCATGTTGACTCACAAATAGTCAAGGAAAACGGAGAAGCTGTCGACTCAGAAATCATCATCGAAACTGCTTCCATAGGTGACATATGGATTCGTCATCGCATACAACCCCTGTTGACTCAGAAATAGACAAGGAAAACTTTGTCGCTGCCGGCACAGAAATCATCCTTGAAACTGTTGACTCTAAAATAGTCAATGAAACATGAGTCTCTACCGACACAGAATTCATCACCGAAACTGTTTCTAGAGCTGACGCATGGATTCGTCACAGCACATAGCCCCTGTTGACTAAGAAATAGTCAAGGAAAACTGTTTCGTTGCCGACTCAAA
>Ga0307507_10006000_pt1 | contig 19187 bp, 2 predicted proteins | sample 7_EM_MG_FD_207223 | JGI IMG/M metagenome (GOLD analysis project Ga0307507, IMG submission 207223) | Populus trichocarpa ectomycorrhiza microbial communities from riparian zone in the Pacific Northwest, United States - 7_EM | ecosystem: Host-associated > Plants > Roots > Unclassified | place... | reverse complement strand
AAGTAGTAATAGAAGTAGTAGAAGTAGTAAAAGTAATAAAAGTAGTAATAGAAGTAGTAGTAATAAAAAAAGTAGTAAAAGTAGAGGTAAAAATAGTAATATTAGATTAAATAGTAAAAGAGTTAATAATCTTAGTAGTAGATTAAGTAAAATAGTATATAAATAATAGTAGAGATAATAGTAGTAATTAAGGGGGGTAATAATAGGGGTAAGGATAATAATAAAAGTAGTAGTTATAGAAATAAAAATAAAAGTAGTAATTATAATAATAGAAGTAATAATAAAAGAAATAAAAGAAAATAGAAATAGAAAAAAAAAGAAAAGTAATAAAGAGAATAAGTTAAATAGTAATTTTAGCTTAAGTAATAGTAGGGGTAAAAGTAAAAGTAGTAATAGTAAAGATATTAGTAGTAAAAATAGTAATTTTAGTAGTAAAAAAAGAAGTAGAAAAAATAGATTAAGTAGTAATAATAAAATAAAAAAAAAAGGAGTAGTATTAGTGTTAGTATACATACTTTAATCAACGGGCATAAATATTACTGTATAATATATATGCGTTGTTAATTATTAGATAATTTATTATCTAGAAGTAAGGGGTTGCTCTAAGGTTAGGTTAACTAGCCTCGCTTTATAGTTTTATAACTATATCACATAACTAACATTCCGACAATTAGTAATAGAAGTAATTATTTAAAAATTAGTAGAAATAAATAGAATAGAATAAATAGATTAAGTAATTACAGTAATAGTTAATAATAGAAATAATAGAAATAATAGAAATAATAAAAATAGTAGGGGTAGTAATAGAGGTAGTAGTAAAAGTAATAATAAGGGTAATAGTAATAAAAGTAATAAAAGTAGTAATAGTAGTAATAGTAGTAATAGTAGTAATAGTAGTAATAGTAGTAATAGTAGTAATAGTAGTAATAGTAGTAATAGTAGTAATAGTAGTAATAGTAGTAATTTTAGTAGTAGTTTTAGAAGTAAAAGTAAAAGGTAATAGGGAAGGTAGTAGAGAAAATAAAGGGGTAGTTTTTAAAGGTAGGGAAGTAGTAATTTAGGTAGTTCAATAGTAAATTTAGTAAAAGGAGGTAAAGGGGTAGTATTTTAAAGGTAGGGAGGTAATAAATTAGATAATAGTTTAAGTTATAAATTTAGTAAAAAAAAAAGAGTAAAAGAGGTAGTTTAATAGTAAAAAAGTAATAAAGAAGTAGTAGGGAGGTAATAAAAGAGGTAGTAAAAGAAAGAGTAAAAAAGGTAATAGAAAAGGTAATAAGAAAGGTAGTAAATTTAGTAGTTTAGTAGTAATTTAAATAATTTAATAATAAAAGAGATAAAGAAGTAGTAAAGAAAAGAAAAAAGTAGTAAATTTATTAATAATAAAAAAGGAAAATAGAGAATAAAAAAAGAAAAGTAGTAGTAATTTAAGTAATTTAGTAGTAGTAAAAGTAGGGGATTAATAGAGAAAATAAGGGTAGTAGTTTAAGTAAAGAAAATAGGGGTAGTAAAAGTAGTAAATAGTAATAGTTTTAGTAAAAAAAATAGTAAAAAGAAAAGGAGATTAGATTAAAAGTAAGTTATAAAAAGTTAAGTATAAGTTATTAATTAAAAAAGTAGATTAATAAGGTAGGTATAATATAATAAAGTAATAAGTTTTTAGTAGGTAATTAAGTAGATTAGGTAGTTATAGTTATATAAAAAAGGATTATTATAATTATTAAAGATAGGGAATTATTAATAAAATTAAAAAAGGAGATTTAATATAAAAGAAGGTTAGTATTTAATAAAGTAGTAATTAATATTAGATTAATAAAGAGAAATTTAATTAATAGTAGGGGTAAGAAATAAATAGTAGAATAAATTTAGGGGTAAAAGGTATAATAGTATTTTAAAGTATAATAAAAGGGTAATTTTAAGTAAGTAGGTAGTAGTAATTTAAGAAGTAATAAATAGGTTATAGGAATTTAGGTAGATATAGAATATTAAAAAAAGTAGTATATTAGTAAATATAGAAGAAATTAAAATAAAAAAGTAGTAAAAGCAATAATAGGAGTTATAGGTATATATAAAGGAAAAAGAAATTAGTAATAATAGTAAAGGGTAAAAGTAAAGAAAAAATAATTTTATATATATAGAGAGAGAAAAGAGAAAAAAGTAGTAAATATAGGATTATAAATTAGGAATAAAAAGGATAGAAAGTATTAATTAAAAAGAATAAAAATAAAAATAAAAAGAATAAAAATAAAAAATAAAAAATAGAAAATAGAAAATAAAATAGAAGTAGAAAATAGTAATAAAAGTAAAAGTAAAAGTAAAAATTAAAATAATAAGAGTAAAAATAGTAATAATAATAATAATAGAAGTAGTAGTAAAGTAGTAAAAATAAAAGTAGTAGTAAGAGATATTTTAAAAGTAATAGTAAAAAGAAAAGGTATAAAAGTAGAAATTATAGTAGTAGTAGATTAAAGGATAATAGTAAAAATAGTAGTAGTATAGTAATAAAAAGAAGAATAATAGAAGTAGTAATAGAAGTAGTAATAGAAGTAATAGGAATAATAGTAGTAAATTAAGTAATAAAAGAAGTAGAAGTAGGAGTAAAGTAAAAGTAAAAGTAGGAGTAGTAGGGGTAATAGGGATAGTAAGGAGAATAGAAATAGTAAAAATAGTAATAAATTAAGTAGAGATAGTAATAGTAGTAGTAGAAAAAAGAGTAGTAGAAATAGTAGAGGTAAATTAAAAAGTAGTAGTAGAAGTAAAGATAGATTAGGGAGTAAAAGTAATATAGGTAATAGTAGAAGTAAAAGTAATATTAGTAGTAATTTTAGTAGTTATAATAATAAAAGATTAGATAATTTTAATAGATTAAGTAATAGTTATAGTAGTAAAGGTAATAGAAAAAAAAAGGAATAGTAAAGATAATATAAGAAATAAAATTAATAAGAAATAAAATAGAAAAATAAAAATTAATAGATTAAGTAATAAAAATAGAAATAAAAATAATTTAGGTAAATTAAGTAGTTATAAAAAAAAGAAATAGTAGTTAGTAGTAATTTAAATAATAGTAGTAGTAAAAAGAATAGAAGATTAAGTAATAGTAGTTTATAGTAATAAGTTAGGTAAAAGATAGTAATTAATAGTTTTAGTAATAATATTAATAAAAATAAAAATAGAAAATAAAGAAGGAATAAATAGAAGTAATAATAATAAATAAAAGTAAAAGTAATAGATTAAGTAATAGTAGAATTAATAATAGTATTAAAAAAGGTAGTAAAGAGAATAAAAAAGGAATAAAAAAAAGAAATAAAAAAAATGGAATAATAAAAAAAATGGAATAGTAATAGATTAGGTAATAGAGGTAATTTAAAAAAAAATTTTTAGTAGTAAATTAAGTATAAATAATAATAATAGAATAGTTATAATAGTAGATTAAGTAGTAATAGTATAAGTAAAAATAAGAATAAAAGTAGTAATAGTAAATTAAGTAAAAGTAAATTAAGTTTAAATAGTAGATTAAATAATAATAAAGGAAAAAGAAAATAAAAGAAAATATAAATAAAGGTAGTAATAAAAAGTAATAAAGGTAAAAGTAGTAGTAAAGGTAGTAATAGAAGTAGTAAGGGTAAAAAAGGAGTAGTAAAGGTAAAAAAGAAGTAGTAAGGGTAAAAAAGAAGTAGTAAAGATAAAAAAAAAGTAGTAAAGGTAAAAAAGAAGTAATAAGGGTAAAAAAGAAATTATTAGGGTTAATATTAGTATTAGTATAAAGAAAATAAAAAAGAAATAAAAAAGATAAAGAGGTAGTAAAAAAAGTAAAAAAATAATAAGGAAAATAAGAGAAGTAAAGAAAATAAAAAAATTAAAAAAGGTAAAGAAAGTAAAAAAGGTAAAGAGGTAGTAATTTAGGTAATAAAAAAGGTAAGTAAAAAAGTAGTAAAAAAGTAAAAAGGTAGTAAGGAAAATAAAAAAGAAATAAAAAAAGAAAAAAAGTAGTAAAGAGGTAGTAAAGGAGGTAGTAAAAAAGGTAAAAAAGTAGTAAAAAAAGATAAGAAAGTAGTAAAAAGAGTAAAAAGGAATAAAAAAGGGATAAAAGTAGTATAAAAATTAATAAAAAAAGAAAAAAGGTAATAAAGAAAGTAAATGTCACGGCACTGGCCTGACGCGTTGTTATAACTTAGTATTATTATAATACGAGCATAGACCTAACCCCTAAGTAACATGTATATATACCGCCTTACCTCCTACATAGTTCTATATACGACATTATTTGTTAATAATACACAGTACCTCATACCTTGTCCCTCTGCACGTACTATAACAGTAAAAGGGTAGATTAAAAAGTAAAAAAGATAAAAAGTAGTAAAAAAGGTAAAAGAATAATAAAAAAAGTAAAAGAATAATAAAAAAGGTAAAGAAAGTAAAAAAATAATAAAAAAGGTAAAGAAAATAAAAAAAGGTAGAAAAGATTAAGTAAAAGTAATAAATTAAGTAAAAGTAGTAAATTAAGTAAAAAAGGTAAAAAGAATAGTAAAAAAGGAATAAAAAAGGTAAAGAAGTAATTAAAAAAAAGTAAAAAAAGAATTTTATAAAGTTAAAGAGTAGGTTTAAAAAGTAAAAAGTAAATTTTAAAAGTAAAAAAGAGGTTTTTTTTAAAAGAAAAGAAAAAGAGATTTAAAAAAAAAGAGGGTAAGTTTTTTAAAAAAAAAGAAGTAGAGTAGTAGTTTTAGTTTAGAGTAGGTTTTAAAAGTTAAAAAAGTAATTTTTAAAGTAGGTTTTTTATAAATAAAAAAGGGTAAAAAGAGGTTTTTTTTTTGGTAAAGTAGTAGTTTAAATAATTATTTTTAGGTAAAAAAAAAAAAAGATTTAATAGTTTTTAGAGGGTTTAGGGTTAAAAAGGTAGTTATTTAAGTAAAAAGATAAGTTTAAAAAGGGTTTATAATAGTTTAAATTTAGTTTAAAAGAATTTTAGTAGTTTTAAATAGTTTTTAGTAGTTTTAAATAGTTTTTAGTAGTTTTAAAGGGTTTTTAGTAGTTTTAAAGGGGTTAAAGTAATAAAAAAAGTAAAAAGATAGTTTTAAAGGGGGTAAAGAGTAGAAGTAGTAGGTATAGAAGACTAGGAACCCATTAGGAACCCATACATTATAAGTATTAGGGTGTTAGGATTAAGTAGACACGGCAAAGACTTAGCGAAAATTTAAATAAGAAATACCAAAAATAACACTACCAATACTACTAACACAGCGATAAAATAGTATAAATAAATAATAATTAGTAAATAAAAGGTAATACTAATAAGAATAATAAATTTTACAAGCTTTAAAATGCAATTAAGCTGTTATTTTAGGTTAAGTTTTTATAGGTATTAATATAGTTAAGTAGTCCAGGTAGGCTTAGTAGAAAAAACCTTAGTTTAGTTAGTAAGTATAGTAGCTTAACAGAAATAACCTAAATATAGTATAGTACTATAAGACTCCCCTAAAACCGCAAAACTATAACAACTTTATAAATATATAATCTTTTAAGGAGCGTTTAATAAACCTACTTTTTTTTATAATACTACTTAAATCCTTAGCCCTTAGCATGCCTTCTATAGGGAAAAAAGGCGGCCAGCTAGCAAAATATTATACTAAGGAGGAACGCAAGTTAGCTAAGAGGGCAAACAATTAAAGGCACTACTAAAGTCAGCGCTAGCAAGCCCAGTAAACCCTACAACAGCAATAACTAACTTTAGGCAGACTTTAGATTTAATTTAACCCTCTTTCTATTTTTTAGTAAGCTAGACCTAAAGAAAATAGGCCAACCATAGTGCCCAACTAGCAGATTATAGCGGCCGACCAGTAGATTATAGCGGCTAACTAGGGAATCCTAGCGGAAGGCTTTAGTAACCCTTATAAAGAGAAGCAAAAACAATATCTATAGGTAATTATATAGTTGTGCTTTTTATTAGCTATTAAATTCTAACCCGCAAATAGGTAGGCCGGTAAGGCCCTTTACCAGTTATTTTAATCTTAATAGTTCCTGGTTTCTATTCTTTTATTATAGCTATTTATATTGCAAGCCCGGACTAATATTAGATTTGCGAAGCTGTTATAGCCTAATATACTCCCTGCCACTAAAGACATATATGCGGATAAGCCAATACTACTAAATATTGGATCCTTAAGCACCTATACTAAAGTCTTAACACTACTACCGCTACTAAACCAATCTACCTAGACGCAACGTTAGAGCTAGTTACATTTAGCAACTATATATAAAACCCCTCCAATACCTAACAATGCCGCTATACTAGCAGAGGAGGATAATAAGGTAGTAGACATAGATAGAGTAGCATAATAGCAGCTAATAGCGTCAACTTACTCTCTATCTTTAGTTTATAAATCTCCTTAGTTGTAACTAGCCGAAAGCGCGGAGCTTGCCCTATTATTAGAGAAAGAAGATGGCGCCAAGGACTAGGTTAGAGAAATAGGCAACATAAGCAAAATAGTAAAGGTGTTAACAAGCAGAAGCTAGCATAGAGCCTTTAACAACAACAGTAGCGACAATAATAACGGCAGTAATAGCAATAATAGCGATAGTATACGGCCCGTATCGCCATTAACCGACAATTTCTTATACTCTAAGTCTGTGCATAGGTTAAGTAGTAAAGCTAGATTAACACAGCTATCTAATAATATAGATAGCAATATAGACAACGCTAATAATAGTAATAACGGACCTAAGGATTAGTAAGTAAGGTAGGCGGACTCTAACAAGCACACAGCTAATAATAAAGATAATAGGGTTGACCAAGAGCAGTATACTAGGGCTACTACTAGCCGACTAAAGATAGCGTGGAATAAAAGGTGTATATATAGTATATAAGTACAAAAAATTATAATAGGGACTTTACTAACTTTACAAATAAGCCTCCGCATGCGGTAAATAAAAGTAGGTACTTTTTAGCACAGATAACTTAATTCTAGTAATAGCAGGTGTTACTATTTACCCCTAGTAGTATAACTAACTACCCTTTAGATTTACCTAAGATTGCTTTAAAAAACAAGAACGCTAATAACTACCATTATATCCCGTAGCAGGTACTACTAGCCAGAGGTAATAAGAACCCACTAAAGCTTAGCTTTTTTAAGTTAAAAAACCGGTTTAAAGATACAGAAATCCAGATTGGCCGACAATAGGATATTAATAGCTTTATTATTTAAGCAACTACACTAGCCACACACTAAGGCGGGTTTAACTTAGCGTATAGACCCCTATACCTCTAGCGCATTATATAGAACCTAAAGATCCGGATCTAGGGCTATTAAATACACAAGCTAAAACAGCTTTAATTAGGCCAGGGGCTAGCAGCTAGTAGATTTAGCTATAAGTGCTATATATTCTTCCCGCATATAGTTATTAAGGAGTTTAGTGAAATATATCTCTATAACAAAGAACAGGCTGCTTAGGTTAATAATATTATCCTCCTAGCTCTAAAGAAAAGCTATACACCTAATATATATTAGTATTATCCCTATAGCTTCGCAGATACAGATTACAAGGCTAAAGTTAAGGAAGAGTGTTTTATAACAGGAACTGGTTAAGCTATAGACGTTAGATATATAATACCAGAGTTATACCTAAATAGATTCTAGGTTAAGGTATAATGCCTCTCCCACAAATATACTAGTAATAATAATGGATATATACTATATAATGCTTTCCATAATCTGTTTCTAGTAATATCTAGATATAGCCTTAAGTTAGCTACTAAACGCGATACGTTCTAGTAAGCTTAAAACGACTTTCTTAGCTATATTAACCTATATTTTAATTTTAACGCAGACTAAATACCTAATAAGGATTACTAGCTTAATTTTAGCATAGAGGACACCCCAGTCCCCACTAGCGACGTTAATAAAGGTATTACGCTCCTCCGCAAGTCACACTGCTTAAATAGCTAGGCGGAGGGATTCGCCTATCCTAACCATAACGTCCATTTGGTTTAGACACGCCGCTACTACTAAGCACTAACTAGGGACTCTAGCAGCGCTAATATAGAGCTATAACCAACCAACAGCTTACAAAGGATGGGCGGCATCGCATATAATAAGGCGTACAACGTCAATAAAGAACTATTTACTATACTATTTAAGGGCTATAACCCGTTCTAAAACGCGCAGTTTAAGGCGCTTAGGTATTCGCAGGATTTACTAAAGCAATAGTATTCAGTTAACAGCATAAAAGGCTAGCGTCCAGATATAAGTAAGAGATGGCAGCTGCTTACAGCATATAGAAGAACAAAACGGCGACTCTCCTCTATGCTAAGAAGGTCCTTAGATAAAAGCTTTAGGGTTAGGTAGAAGTACTAAATAATAATAAGGTTACTTAGAGAACTAAATAATATAGAAAAACTTAAGAGGGATATTAGCGCTGCGGAGTTACATAGGTCGCGTACAGGCAATAATAAAAGCGAAGCTAATAGAACTGGTAGGTATATACCATACTAGGTTTTAGCTATAAAGGAGGTAAATAGGTTCGCGGCTATAAAGTTAAACTAGTGGCTTCTCTACCTCAAGGTACTTATTAAAAGAGTTAATATAGAATATAATAGTCAACTAGCGGCCTCACAGGAGGAACAGCTTATCAACAGCATAATAGTGTCTGCGTTAGTACGCGTCCTCCATATAAGCACTAGCACGGACCTATTACTACATTTATTAATATAGCAAAGGGAATGGCGGTCCAAGGTTTAGCGGCCTAGAAATAGGGAGGTAAGTAATAATAATATAAAAGAAGGCAGCGGTAGCCCCACTTAAGGCAAAGCTAAGCGGTTAGGTCTAGACCTCTAGATATATATACAGGAGAATAAAATAGTATAGTTCCCAGTTAAGGAAATCTATTAGAATACAAGGCTAACATTTACATCTTAGGCTATTAAATGTTTAGTAGTAGCGGCTAACGCATTTTAGAAGTCCTTTTATAAGAACTTAAATATCTAAAGGAGCATCTCGCATAAGGACGCAATGTTTTAGTTATTTAGGGACTACCTACGCATATTAGAATAGGGGGGGATTAAGGTTAGAGCATAGTTATTGGTCTAAAGCTATATTTAAGAAGTAATTAGGCTCCTAACCTTATATTAGACGGATAGGCCAAAAAACCCAAAGTAGTAGCTTAAAGAATTTATAGCTAGGGCAAAATTTAATAATAACAAGGCGTTAGGGCTTCAGGGCCTCTTATAGGTTATAGTAGCGGACTTAATTAATAGCGCTCCACAAGTAGTAAAGGTACGGCAGAGTAAAGCTAGCGGAGAGATAAGTAACGGGACGGCGCATTTCACACAGTATAATATAGGGCTATAGATAGACAAGGTCTTCGCTCTATTTGCGTAAGACAATAAGCAAACAGACATACTAAAAAAACGTAGGTAGCATAATATAGGATTTTAAGTACTTACGCGGCAGTTGCACTCTATTATAGTAGAAGAAGTAGGAGAATTAGCAGAGCATAGGTTCCTTAGTTTTATTAAGGGTTATATAGGGCAGTATCTATAGGCGATCCCTTAATATAACCATAATAAGCTATTTATTATATATAAGGCGTCTAAGCACTATTCCTAGGAGGCGTAAGAGGAAATAGGTGCTCTTAACCTATTAAAGCAAACAAACTAGTTAGTTCCATAGATGTTAAATAAATACAATATCGATTTCTAGGCTATTAAGAGGCACTATAAACGGAATAACTGCCGTCTAACTAAAATAGAGCGGAAGGCGGCGCGACACAGGCTAAAAAAAGGTCTCCATATATTAAAGCTTGCGGTATATAGTAGTAGCGATAAATAGGATTATATTCCTAAAGACCATTCCTATTATTTTAGCGGACAACCGGAGCTTTATTAGGTAGGCGAGTTTATTAAGAATCTAAATAAGCGTATTACGGAGCAAGAGGTTAAGTTTAAAGAGGATAAGTCCAGGGAGGATATATTATAGATTAGATACTAAGTGGATTAGGCTAAGTAATATAGTAAGGTAATAGATTTAGGGGGTTTCTAAATATAATAGCGTAATCAAAAAGCAGCGGAGCCAATTAATTATAGAGTAGAGGTGTTTATGCAAGTTCCCTTAACCTATAAGGGCGAGCAAAGGGAAAGGCCTATATATAAATACCAAAATTAGAATAACGCGTATATCTATATAGAACTCAGCCATTAAATATACTACTACCTATAAAATACCGTTCTATCGATCTAATTGGTGGGTTTAAGCGTATATATCTATAACTTATTAAATAGGTAAGGAAGAAATATCTTTAATAGCTTATATAGGATAACGCTTAAACAGCTAGAGTATATTAGAAAGATCTATATCCTATAGTTAATTATTACTTACATCTTTAATAGGAAGATAGGTATAAGGCGGCTAGTAGCCCATTAATACATTTTATATAAAGTGCTCTATTAGTTAACCAAACTTAATGGCGTCTAGGTAAAAGCGCTTAATAAGCTTAAGAAACACCTTAAATACGCCTAATAAGAGGCGCTCCACAAAAGAATAAGGTATTTTAGATATAGGAATAAGAGCAAGAATACCAAAACCAAGTATCTCCTATATATAATACCATCGGTGGCCCTTTATAAGAGACTTTATAAAGTAGCGCTATTGCTTACTAAATAGAGCGGAGGAGTTAGCTAGTAATAAACAAAGTATATCCATAGATAGGTAGAGTATTTTAAAGAGCTAGTATTTAACTAAAGACGCGTTACCAATACCTCTACCCTATAGGCTTGACTGTATACAATCTAGAAGTACTTCCGCGTTTCAATAACAATAGTAGAGGTATACAAGATAATAGTAATAAAGAATGTCTTAAAGTATTCTAGTTGCTTTAATAGTGGCAAGGTTAAAGAAAGCCTTTTAGAAGCCTAATAGGGCGGCGTTTATATTCTAGCTACTAAAAATAAAAGTAATTAAGAACTACAATAAGGATTAGGGAAGATATAAGGATAATTAGAAAGGAGTCTAGCGGTTTAAATCTACGGTGCCGTTTTTTCGCTAGTAGGTAAATATAGCCTTTATATTCTTAATAGCTTCCCTATTATTAATAGCGTTTGCCCTATAGACTAAGGTGGATGCCTCCCGTCTACCCATTCCTATATAGTTAGGCTGTTTGGCTAGCTAGGCAAGTTTCGTTCCGTTCTCTTATATATATACATTCTGTATATTATCCTCTTCCTCGGTTATAAACACCTCCTTAAGCTTATTTTTTAACCTTCTACGCCTATTTCTTTCTTTACGCCTATTTATATTACTGACGGTTGTAATATACTCTAGCTCTAGTATAGGGGTATAATTCCAAGTACGCTTAGCAGGCGGTGGAGATAGAGAAGCATTAAACATAGGCCTTTTACCCCTATAACGGGCACTCTCGTCGCTTGTATCCTATGTGCTATCTAAACCGTTTTCTATAATACCAGCAGTAGACTAGAACTCTACTAGGCTGCTATAACTATTATTATTCTTACTTCGCAGTTAAGAGTCCGGATTGGCGTTATCTATATAAACCAGTTCAAGTTCAGATTTAAGTTATAGAAGTACTTTAGGCCTATAGAACTAGCGGATCTATTATAATATATCTTCTAGTAACTTAGCAATAAAGAATAATAGGCTAGGGTTAGTGCTATCACGTACCCACACTATAGGGGTATCGGTGCCAATAAATAAAGTGGGAAGTAAGCGTAGAAGAAAGGTTTATATCTCTTAAGGGGTCACGCCCAAGGCTAGAATTAATGCAACTATAGTAGTAAGGTAGCTGAAACTGGTGTTAATAATATAAAGGTAGGAAATCGCGTAATAGAATCACATAAAGATAAGCTATTAACTAATAATAAGCTTTAGCTAGGTGCTTTAATTCCCCCTAAAAACAGAAATTAAAACAGCATTATATAGGGTAGAAATATTAACAATTGCAATAATTATCACTATAAGACAATATAAAACTATAATACAGCTCTCTAATAATTAACGTGGCATTTCCATCCAAACACCCTACTAGGAGGTTATACTACTAGTTTATATAACCTCTCTAGCTATTTCCTTAATGCGCCAATCTTTTATATCTGGTAAAGTCTAAAGCTTAACTAGGCGCTTCTCATTACCAACTAATAAGGCCACCATAAGTTTATCCTTCCTTTATAATAAAACATCCGCTATACCTTCTGTATATTTAGTAAATTCATCCATAGTAAATAAATTTAGAAGTACATTACGGCTAGTAATATTATCTCCGCATTTATAGAGCCGAGGAAGGAGCCACTTCTAAACAAAAAGGATAAGCTAATTAATAGTATTAATAGCCAAGTCCTTCCATCTACGGTCAACCAGCAGGATGCTGCCCTTAACTTTTTTCCACTATTCTAGGCGGTAGCCCTAGTCCTAGCTATTAGGTTCTAGGTACAGATAAAGTGCGCTATAAATAGGGTTATTAAAGCGATCAGATAAAGCGAGGTTAGACTTCTAAAAGGGATTAGAGGAATAGGTATCTATATATAGTTCTAGGGCGGCAGATCCTAGGTGCTTAATAATAGGGAAAGAATTATCAGCTTTAGAGAAGAGAGAATAGCGGCGTAGAACATTAATAGGCTCAAACAATAGCTAGTTATATAGGTAACGATCCCCATAGGCGTTAATATAGACGCCTTTAAGTTTAGCAGTCTTAATAGGCAAGACGACATTACAGGCGAAGTGGGTATTAGCACTAATACTATTAGTAGTGCTACTAATACTATTACAAAACCAGGACATATAGTTAACAACATTACAGTAATCAACCAAGGAAATATATTAGTAGTAAAAAGGGTTAGGGCTAGGGCTAGCCTTAACCATAGCTAGGAAGGGTCCATACTAAAAACGCTAGCGGGCGCCACCAACAATAGCAATACTTTAATTAGATAGGAGGGATTAAAAGACATTATAGCTAGTTAACTCAATAACATAGTTATTAAGGACAGAGGTGTAAAGAGCATTACCATAGATTATATCAAGGCTTATACCAACAACATCAGTCTTAGAAGGGGAAATATTAAGGTAGCCTTATAGGATAGGTTTATTATAGCCATCTATATCCGGGTAGGAAGGGATAATTTCAACCTATATAAGGCGAGGTTTAGAGCCGAGGAGTATAGGGAAGAGTATAGCTTATTAGTAATTTTTAAATAGAGGTTCTTGAAATTTTTTAAAGGGTTTACAAAGGTGTTTATAGATAAACTAGTCGGACTACTAGTACTCTATAGAGCAGTAAGCAGTAGAATAGCAGCGGGAGCATTATTTAGCGTTAGTAGCGTTGCAGATAGTACAGCAGTTAATAGAGTTTAGTATTTTTAAAGTAGAAAGAAGTAAGGGGGAATTAAGGTAAAAAGCAAAATTAGAAAGCAAGAGTAGGGATACTTAGTATTTAAAGGAGAAAAGAAAGAGAATTAAAAGTATATTCTAGTAGAATTAAAGAGGCTAGGTTAAAAAAAAGGCTAGAAAATAAGTGACTTAATTAGCTTATATACGGACCCAATTACAATACAGGCATTATAGTGGAAGATATTGTTAATTAAAGATAGATATTCTAGTATATCCTTAATTTATTTAAACTCTAGATTAAATCTAAAGGCTTTAAACTACATACGTCCGTGCAACCTATAAAGCTATAAACGCGTATTAAATTAAGAAGAAACGCGTTCTTTCTATTAAACTTTTGGTTTAAATTTAAAAGCATTAGATTATAACCAAATAAACCCCTATAGCTCCTACCTTTCCCTCTAAACACCACTCTATATACGCGTATAAAATAGAATTTCCTCTAAGATTACCAGACCTTTTTATAATAAGCTATATCCTGGACCTCTTAGATAAGCTACTTATTATAATATATTAATATACACTCTATCCAGCGTAGGGCCTTTCCTTTACAGGCAAACCTTTATTTAGGGTTAGGAAATGCAACGTTCGATATAAAGACTAGAAGAGTATTATAGCGGGGTTATTCCTTATAAATTGTTAACTATTAGGTATAGCTATACCTATTATATATAGAGAGAATACATTCCGCTTCAGCATAGAGCTTAAGGTAATTATAGAATTCTTTAAATCTCTTCCACTAGAGAACCTTAAATAGATTAAAAGGATCTATCTACTAAACCGGCTCCAACCGCATATAGAAGGAAGTATAGATATTCCCTTACTTTCCTCTACCACAATGTTTTTGGGCTGGAGGATGTCTCTAAACAGCTTTAGCATTGCAGTTCCTCAGCGTATAAAGATAGAGATAGATAGAAGCAGCTTATATCCTTACTTAAACTATAGGCAGCTGTTATCTACAGCGCTTAGTATACTTTAAGATAGTCGTTTAAAAGAGATTCAGTTTGTATAAAAAAGGGCAGTTAACCTATATCTATAGGAAGGGGAAGCAAGTGTATTTAGAGATAATATTATTAAAGACTTTGTGGAATATATTCTTCTAGATAAAGAGATATATTTAAAGCTGCAAAAGCGTCAAAAACAGTGTATTAAATAGAAATACGGTGTTCTAACTAGGTTATATAATAAGGAACAGTTAGAAAAGAGACGGGTTATATATAGGGATATACTTATAGGTATTAAGAGCGTATAGGAAAGTACAGGAGTAATAGTAGAATATAAGAGCAGTTACCTAAAGAGTAAAAGGTCAACAATAGTAATCAAGGGTTGGAAGAAGAGGGAAAGCTAAAAGAGGAAGAACTACAGTATATAATAGGGGATTAATATATACACCTATAGATAGATACATAGATTTACTACTACTAGACCAAGAATAGCTATCTAGCAATTAGTCCACGCTAGGCTATAGATCTATAAAATTATAGTATATAGCCTTTCAAAGTCGTATAAGACATTAATATCGAGAATAGTAGATTAGTTTATCTAAGTTAAGTTAGTAAATAGCCTAATAAATATTAAAATTAAGGAAGAAAAAAGAAATAGAGAGAAAAGAGATTATTTACCTTTAATAGAGATAGGTTAAAATAGATAGAAAGAAGGAAATAGAAGGAAAAAGAGAGAAAAAAGAAGAGAAGGTGTAACGGCACGTTACCTAGTTAAGAGTTCGCTTAAGACTTTTTTTATTAACTCTCCTATAACTATAAGCCGTATATTTGGCTTAATAAAGATCTATACCTATATATCTTATCACATTTAAAGGTGTATTTACAAGTCTAAAAAGCAAACGCATTAACAACTAATACGTATTCTAATACCAAACCCAAATAAAGACATATAGACCAATCTAGAAGCCAGTTATTTAACCTTCTTACTCCTTCTCCTTATAGTGCTAAGCGCGTCTCTTAACCCAGTCTTACTAAGCTACTGCTACTACTAGTAACTTAGTCAATTATACAGTTCCTATTATATATACTGCTAGCGTTTATAAATAGAATAGGGATAGCTACTAGAAAGTAGCCAATAGCAGTAAGAACTCTAGAAAGAGGCGACTCCTAATTAATAGATAATAGAGAGTAAAAGAATAGAAAAAAATTGCAAATAGAATAGGGATAAGCGTTAGGATTTTTTATAGGATTTTCTATTATTTTCTTACTAGTTAGTAATTGCTAGTAACTTAGTATTTTACTAGGGAGCTATAAACGGCTAGTCTTAATAAAATGCTTAATATTAATGGGCAAACCATTTCGACTCAAAACGATTTAAAAAAGGACTATACGGGATAAAGACTAGGGGATAGAACGATTTAAAAATCTAATTAAATCGTTTCGACTAAGAATTAATGTAAACTATCGGTTTAAAGGTCCAAAAGACCATAACTAACCACGCCGGATTAATTGCCGCCATTACCATTAGGATACGACTGCTGCGTTATACATTTATAGGTAGGTTAGGTAGTTAGAAAAAGAGAAAAAGTAGTATTTATTAATTTAAGGGGGTATTAGTTAAGTCGTTAATATCAAATTAGATTATATAGCCGGTTAAGTTTAGGGTATAGGTTAAGGGTAGGATTAAAAAGGACAGTTTAAAATAGGTTGATCGGAGTAATATTAAACTAGTAATAAGATAGATAGGGAAAAAAATTAGGTAGGGAGAATTAGAGAGTAATTATTAGAATATTAGTTATATAACATAGTTATAAGACCGCGAAGTAAGGCTAGTTAACCTAACCTTAGAGCAACCCCTTACTTCTAAACAATTAATTATCCAACAATCAACAACGCATATATATTATATAGTGATATTCGTGCCCGTTAATTAAAGCATGTATACCAACAGTAATAGAATATACTGGATATTTTGCGAATTTTTAGAGTATAGAGAAGGTAGATTTTATATAGTTAATTTTAGTAAAAAGGAGTAATAGGAGTAGTAATAATAATAAAAGTAAGAGTAGTAGTAATAGATATAATAGTAGTAGTAGTAGAAGTAGTAGAAGTAGAAGTAATAATAGTAATAACATAGGTAATAGGGTTATAACGGTTAGTATAGTTATAATAGTAGGGCACCGCCTTCCTAATTAGGCTTAACGTAGGTAATAGGGTTATAATAGTTTAAAATATTAAAATTCTACCAGATACCCAATTGCAGGTAAAATACTAGCATAAAGTATCGCAGAATATTACAATATTAATAAATAGCATAAAGCCTTATATTTATACAAAAGAGGCTCTATATTAATATTTTATAGTATTTTAGGTACTAATTCCTCCTTAATACCCTATATTATCTATTTTAGAATCGTCCTTATCTAATACCTTATCACTACTTAATCTATTTAGCCCTTCCTCCTCCTCATCCTCTTCCTATATAGACTGTGTGGCCTGTTAAAAATCCTTCTTTAAGGCCCTTACGGTGTCTTATAGAGCCTTAGAGCAAGCTACAGCCTCTATAGCTATAGTAAAGGAGTCCTCCTACTACTTCTATAGTGTCGCTAGGTTTCCTGCTGTTAATTAAGCCTCCTTTACTACTTTAGTAGCCGCTATATAAGCTTCTAGCGTCCTCTTCTTAATAGCGGCCTTAGTTGCAAATATTAACACCGTCTATACCTTCTTTAAGCTTCTCTCTACGTCTCTTAGCTTCCTTTTGTGTTAATCTATAACCCCTTTAGCTATCTTTATAATAGCACAAGCCTCCTTCCTTTTTTAAACTTGTGCCTGCGCAACTATAGCTATATCCCTTTTACTTTTTCTAAGGCGCTCCCTAGTATCTTTAGCCTACTGTTTAGTCTCTACCACTACTATTCTAGCAGTAATAAGTGCTCTAGCTGATTTAGTAGTAAGAACTAATTAAGTAAAAAGCACTATCCACTTCTTCTTCTTTTTAGCTCTTCTTTCTGCTGCGCCATTATAAAGCTTAGTATTTTCTTATTATAGTATTTCTATGCCTTCCTCTAACGAATCTATGTGGCTTATAAGCTTTATAACAACTACATTAACTGCTTTAGGTAAGGTATCTAGGTAACAAATTATATAGCTATACCAAGCTCAATCAGAGTGACTTTTAGGAGTCTTTAGATATAGAGGTAATAATAAAATCATTAATTCGTCTAAAAGGGGTGTAGTTGGCCGTGTAAATAAAGGTCCTTTTATAAGGCGTTAAAGGACCCAACTAGGGTTAAAAGAAAGAAGCCCTGCCGCCTTAAAGGCGCTATTAATTAATTTAGGGGTGTATATATAGGGTTAAATCTTACCTAGAATTCTTAGGAAGTAGTCCCTATTAATACCTATAATACCGCGAGCTATATATTTATCAACTTTGGCTAAATAAAGGCGCTTAAGTACTGAAAAGATAACAAGATCTAAAGGCTATAGGAAGTAGGTTAAATAAGGTAAAAAACAAATAGGTATAATCTTATAGTTCCAGTAGAACTCCACAAAGTCGATATTAGTATAAGAAGTATATCCATCTATAATAAGCAATCAATATCCATAGTGTTTAATATCTAGACTATTAGTTTTAGAGGCCTCCCATACTTCTATTTATTAGGTATATTGTTTAAAATATTCAAGCTACTTAAGGCCTATTTCCTTATTTAACTAGCCATTCTCTGTTATTCTAATTAAACAGTCTTCTATAGCTTCCTCTATAGTTTCCTATAAAGAATCTATATACTGCCGTCCTTTAAAAATAATAAACGGTGGAATTGTTTATCTATATATACTAATTGCGTCTACCTAGGTAACCTATTCTCTATTACCATTAACCATCTTAAAATTGATAATTCTTCCTCTTAAAATAACTACTTTAGCGCTATAAGCTAAACCCATTACAAAGCCCATCTTGTCTATATTCTATATGTCAAATTCATTAATATTATATATAGTAACAACGTTATAGTAGTTAGAAAAGAACCTCTTAATATAACTAGGGTTGTTATTAGCAAAAGCTCGTTCTTAATTAATTAAATATATATAGCAGCAACGAAGCTCTTCCTACCATTTTAGGAAATTGTACACCCACTTCTTACCTAAAGGTTCGATTTAAAGGTATTAAAGAAAGTTAGTATACTCCCGTTTAAGCACTATTATCGCAATCGTTTAAAGAGTGTGCTGGCGACATAGAAACCCAGCGTTGGCAAGATATATATAGTGCTTAATAATTATATATTCGCTAGGAACAGTAATACGATTCTAGTTAGTATAGGCGATTTTATAAGGCTATTATTTTCCATTAAGGTGACGTTAAAATGTCTATAGATCTACCCTATAGGCTTTTATATAGACTTCCCAGCTATCGTAAAGGCCAGAATGCCAAGTAGTAGTAGTAATTTATATAGTCTTGTCACAATTAAAGTATAGAGGCCAGCGAGGCATTATAGTATTAATAAGAATATTTTTAATTACGATATAAGCATTTAAAAGTTCCTCTATTTTGATTTTCCTATTTTAATTTTAGAATTGGCAATATACTTAATTAGGCAGGCAGTAGGCCTATTTAAATAGGCAGTAGGGCCCCATTATTATAACTATACTAACTGTTATAACCCTATTACCTACATTAGTTTTTTTTTAAGTAAAAAAAGTAGTTTTTTAGTTTAGTAATAGTTTTAATAATTTAAAAAATTAGTAGTAGTTTTTTAGGTAGAAAAGTAGTAAAGAAATAGATTTTTAATTTTAAAGTAGGTTTTTTAAGTAAAAAAGTAGTAAAAAAGTAATAAGAGAAGTAATAGTTTTTTTAATAAAAGAGTAG
>Ga0307507_10005998_pt1 | contig 19192 bp, 21 predicted proteins | sample 7_EM_MG_FD_207223 | JGI IMG/M metagenome (GOLD analysis project Ga0307507, IMG submission 207223) | Populus trichocarpa ectomycorrhiza microbial communities from riparian zone in the Pacific Northwest, United States - 7_EM | ecosystem: Host-associated > Plants > Roots > Unclassified | place... | reverse complement strand
AAAAAAAAAAAAATGAAAAAAAAAAAAAAGGCAGGAGATTTGGGTTCTTCACGCAACCCTCTAAGTACTTTCATACGCTATACTTTCAATCAAAAGATCTTTATCATACTTCCACGAACCAAGCCCCGACGGTCTTATATGAGCCTAGCGATCAACGTTGCTAGATACGAGTCAAAGGACTTAGCTATCGCAACCGCTATTGAGAAGCGAGGGAAGTGATCGTTAGGAAACTATTGGTTACCTGCTGCAAGTATCACCCGGGAACAGAGGATTGTAACAGTCAGCTAATGTTAAGACAGAGTAAAACCACCTGGTTGGGATATAAACTGATTCATGTTCACACCTGAGAACAATTTGGCACTGCCAAAGTTGTGGTCCTATAGCAGCCATTGGTACCATATTCCTCTTGCATTTGACCCTCTTGCTCCACTCGGTGGAGAAATGGTCCTTGTTAAGCTGCGTTGGAGAGCAGAGTCCATAAATTCTCTACACTATAGTGTAAGTTCTGTTAGTTATTGGGTAGAGAACCACTAGGCAATTGCACAAACAAACAAAGAGTGCAGTTAGATCATAGAAAGATTTTACCAGTCTATTCTTCATCATACATCTTTCAACTCGTGATAAGTACTTACAAAACATAGCTGCCGAGGCTGTATCCTTCAAGGAAAACTCAAATTTTATATCAATTCTTGAGTTGTTCTGATTGTGCCCGATAAAGGACTCAGATAGCATGTACAGGATGATGGGATTCTTTACTCACATAACCTGGGCTAGGCGGATAGGATCCCAGGTTACTTTTCTGGAGATGATCTTAATTAACTGGGCATGTCCAAATGTGTATTTGGTACTTATATTCTATTTCATATACAATTCTTTTTTATAATAGATATTCTTGGGCCAGAGGGAGGACCAGACAATAGGCTGTGCTGGCTCCTTGGGGGAAGAATCTAGGAAAGAATGTATCTGCATGACAAATCTGTGGTCATTGTTTCTAAATATCTTAAACATCTTACAAGTGAACTAAGAATATGCCTGGAAGATATCCAGTTTCCAATCATCTTGGAGACCAGTGGGTAGGCCATCACAGACATACCAGTCGAGATGTGGTTTGTTCTGCACCATTTTGAAGAATGTAATATCAGGAGATTTGAGACGTTGATATTGTGGCTTCGTCTTTTTCTTCTTCTGATTGGAACAGTTGCTGGTAGTAGCAATAAATGAGTCTTAGCAATCCTATAAAATTGGAAGGGCCAAAGGCTGAATATTGAAAGAAGGTACTGGTACTCCCTTAATTTTGCAATGTGGTCAGAATAGGGCATTTCTTTCCTGGTTTATTCACCATGGTGAAGTACTGTTTGTATGACGGTTTTATTCTTTTAGTGTTAAAGTGGTTAGGGGTGTGAGAACCGGTGTGGGTGGAGGAGAGAGGGAAGTTGGATCACTCATCAGTATTTTGTAACCTGAACCCTTTCCCCTTGTTGATCTCCATCCCCCTCCGGTCAACCCTAAGAGAGCAAGCCGATCCCCCCGAGTTTCGGAATTCGGGCTCTTTTTTCCTCACTTTTTTTCATCTCCCTCTCTCCTTCATCCGTGCCGCTTCTCGCACCCTTCTTTTGCTGCAAGCACTTTGACACTGAAAGATCAAAAAGGTCACACGAACAGTACTTCACCATGGCGAAGTGGAGGTCGAAGAAGAAGAAGCAGAGGAGGTGGATGGAAAAATCTGGGGGGCCTCCGTCGCACCAGCTCTCCAAAGCTAGATTCAACCTTATGCTCCCTCCGATTTGATAGGATCACTAGGCCTCATTCATTGCTACTACCAGCGAACTTCCCAATCAGAAGGAGAACGAGGCTGACCAACAATTGGAACCTCTCAGACCTCCAAAAGAGGGCCTTACTCTCAATAAGTCAAAGCAAAGTTTGACCGTTATGATTAACGCTAGGGGCTGCCCATCGACGACCCTAGATATCAGCACCTCGCCCTATTCAGAGAACTACTACCCACACTCCGTCTATTGAAGGCCCCTCATGATTCCGCAACGCAGGAATTCCCCACAGATTCGCCGTGGCTATGCGGCTTAACGCGCACTCTCGCAATAAATACCTTCGCATTGCCTCCCTCAGGTTCTCCGAGCCCATGAGTAACTAAGCAAAAAGAAATAATGGACAGGAATAATAATAGGACATTAAAAGCTTGTACTTAGATAAGGATCATGTGGTTATAGTTCGAGAGCAGGACATAGAGGAAATGCAGGTCCTTAGTGCTCCACGGACAGCTTACGTAGTTAAACTCAAGGCTTTAGTTCCTGCTCGCTTAAGATGTTTTTGTTTTTTTTTGCACTCGACGTGCCTCAAGCACTTGTGATAGCAACCATAGACTACTGTATGTGCTGGGACACTAACAAATTTAACTACGCCGGCCGCAGACAAACCCTTATCCAAATTTTTCGTAATATTAGCTAAATCGCAGTTTCCAATCCGGCTATTGTCACTGTAAAGCAAGACTGTCACAGCCACGCCAATCTCGAATTCTCGGTTGATAAATCTCCCTTTTGCACTAGATGTTTGTGTGAAAAATGTCCCTTACTGTACCCACTTTGCACGGGACACTCGTAATTCGGGTCTACAGTACCGCAGAGTGGGGCTTCTATTCCCAATACCGGTAGAAGAACTCGAGTAGTTCTGGAAGCCATGGAGGGGAAGTGTGTAACCTCGCACTTCGCATTTTTAAAGGGGGGCGCAGAAGGGAGTCGGCTACGGTAGACCCTCTTGAAGTGTAGTACAGCACTGCACCTAAGATACCGGTCCTGGAATGTTTTCTAATTCTTTATGCTATTATAAAGAGAGTTCAATCAATAGCGGGCGTCACAGTGCACCCGAACAGGCCCCCCACTCGGACAGATGCTGATTGGTAGGTTTTGTATGAGGAAATGATTGGTGGTCAACACGTTAGCCACAGTTCATCCAAGTAAACTACTTGAATGTTTCTTATTGGGGTTTAGTTGTTCTGGTGGGGGCCCACTCGGACAGTAGACTGTGACGCTCTGGACGACCACAAGTGTCAATGTGACACGGGATCTTGATTAATTTCATCACAGCCCCATTTACCGATCATCCGCTTGGGGTTTGCGCATATTTGTACTTGTACTCGTACGTGTACAGGTATGGCGTTCTCAACACCATCATTAAAATTTACCTTTACACGCAAGCCACACCCCTTATCCTACCTTCTGTAGCTCCTAAGACAAATAATCCAGGTTTTAGCCTTTATCATTGGCGAGTTGGTCATGGTATGAACAGGGTTGACGAGCTCACCCTTCTCGCGCTAGACATACAAGGGACAGGCAATAAAAAGTGGTACAGCGCCGGGGTGGGTTGGGTTGATTTTGGACATAATTCTGGAACGCTGCAACTGGGCTGTCCTCTCATAAAAAATACTGTACTTGTATATTGCGATGGTGAAGCACTTCTTAAACTACATCCTTTGCCATACTGTCCTCAACCCCAAAGGTTAACTATCTGTAGCGATTACCACCACAGATAAAAAAATATAGAAAGGAGTATGACAGAAGAGTGATTCCTATTGTAGATATGAAGAGTATTGACCTCTTGAATTAGGCTAGTGGGGTTTCAAGCCGTAGAAGACAGCAATAAACAGGATGCCTATTTAAAGATTCAGGCACCATCCTGAGCAAGCACCTATAAGTGCTTGATTTGATAGAAAATGTGCTGGAGGAGAGGTCATCTCTGTCACTCATAGAGATTTTCCTTTATCAATTGCATAAGATGGGAGGAAATACTGTTTTCCTGAAGGGCTCCCTTTCAAGTGTACCAACCCTGCTGAGACATTCCTTATGCACCGTACCACTTTTTATTGCCTGGGCCTTGTACCAGCATCTGTATGGAAGAAGGCCGTCACCTTGGTTTCACAAGCATCGGGTCGTCATTGATTGGGCAGGACTCCGCCCGCAAGGCTTCCAACGCACCATCATCCCCCCTTTTCTTAATTCCCATGAATCACACCGGCCCACTCTACACATAAAACGACTCCAGAGCCCATCCTCCGAGTCTACAATCTACAAAACAGCGAAAATCTAGAATGTCTCAAAACCAGATCAGCGAGAACATCAACTGTTTTAATATTACCAATTCTTTTAATAATGTGTGGAATAACTATACGGTGACCGACGAGAAGTCCCAAATTTTGGCCTGGCTATCTCCACTTGAACCCCAGAGACGACACCACGACATTCGAACCCGTAGGGTCAACGAGGTAGGAGGCTGGCTCCTAGAAACTGAGGAATATCGGAATTGGTTTGGTGGTACTCGTGGGAGTAAATCTCATGGTTTAGCCTTGTTTTGCCATGGAGGTCCGGGGGTCGGTAAGACCTATATTAGGTAAGAGAAAAGATACTCGAGGGAAGAAAGGTATTGCTAATAGGCTATTATTAGCTCGTTGGTAATAGATACGTTATGCAGACAAGCTGCGGAGGGAAATACTGCCGTTGCATGCTTCTACTTCGACTTTGCCGATCAGGAGGAGCAATCCCCGGCTGCGACCCTAGGCTCGGTGCTGAAACAGATTGTTAGTAGACTAGACGAGGTTCCGGAGAGAATAGTCAAGGCTTTCCAGGGCAGAGAGAAGGTCATTGGTGGCCAGAGGCTCTCGCTCGAAGAAATCGTCCAGTTCTTGCAAGATATCACAACCGCGCAACCCACATTTATATGTCTTGATGCCCTGGACGAGTGCCCACCAGGATATCGGGTGACTCTTCTTAGGTTACTTAGCCAAATCCTCCAGAAGTCCCCAGGGGTGCGGATTTTTCTAACCGGGAGACCACATATCCGGGGTGAGATCGACAAGCATCTTGCTGGGAGGGCAGCAACTAGATTAATAACACCCACCAAGGATGATATTATCATATTCCTTCGAGCGAAACTAAAAGAGGACACGATTCCGGACGCGATGAATGAGAGTTTGGAAGAGGAAATTATACAGAATATTCCTGAAGCAGTTTCGGAAATGTAAGTAGGAAGCCGGATATATAACGATACCTAAGGCAGTGTGCTGAAATATATTGTGTTTAGATTCCTGATTGTATTCTTGAGTATTGAGACTATCCTACAAGAGGCGACCATATACCGAAGGAGGCAAAAGGCTTAGCGCAATGAAGAATGGCTTAGATCTGGGAGGCGCGTACGAAGTAATGCTGGGAAGGATAAAAGCCCAGAGTGGGGAGAAGGCAAGACTCGGGATGGCCGTTTTGATGTGGATTTCACATTCGAGGCGGCCTTTGCAAGTGGATGAAACATGCCATGCCATAGCAATCCGGATAGGGTCAAATGACCTCGATAACGATGATGTCCCTACGATTTCGACCTTGCTGGATTGTTGTCAAGGACTTGTCACTGTTGATAAGGGAGCCTCGACTGTTAGATTGGTTCATGTTACCCTCCAAGAACATCTTTGCCGACACCCAGAGCTGTTTGACGGAGCCCACTCGACGATGGCAGAAACCTGCTTGACATACCTCAACTTCTGGCAAATCAAGGATCTTTCGGCCGGCCCGTCCGTTGACTCCCGAGGCACGCCGTTCCTTGAATATTCTTCTCTATATTGGGGAACCCACATGCGAATAGAGCTCTCGGATCGCGCAGAAACATTTGCGCTCCAGCTTCTTTGCCGGTTTGACAGCCACATATCCGCCATGTCCCTTTGGGAGTCGGTCAAGAGTGGATGTCGCTTGTTCTATTACTATCATAAGCCATTTTCCGCCCTGCACTGTATCTCGTACTTCGGCATCCCTGAAGTCACACATACGTTGATAAGCCTGAACAGATGGGATGTGAACCAAGAAGACGGTGCGGGGATGACGCCACTCATATGGGCTGCAAGATATGGGCATGAAGACGTAGTGCGGTTGCTCTTGCAACAAAAGAATATTCGCCCTGATCAGCAGGACGCAGGTGGCCGAACAGCCCTCTCGTGGGCAGCGGAAAATGGACATGCGGGAGTTGTAAGGATATTTCTTGGACGGCAATTTGCCAATCCTGGGTGCGTAGGTCGCCGGTGGGGGAAGGGAGCGCGAGTGATGGATCGCCTATTTGGCGAGCGATACGTCAACCTTGATAAACTATCAACTGGCGGCCGAACGCCACTCGCTTGGGCTACCGAAAATTGCCATGAGGGAATAGTGAGGCTACTGTTGGAGCGCAGAGATGTTGACCCCAACACCCTGGACGGGGTGTATAGCCAAACACCGCTCTCGCGAGCGTCCCGGAATGGCCATGAGGGAATAGTGAAGCTACTGTTGGAACGGAAAGATGTCGACCCCGACACCCCAGACGCGGCGTATGGCCTAACGCCGCTTTCGTGGGCTGCCGAGGAGGGTCATGAGGGAATAGTAAAGCTACTGTTAGGGCGGAAAGATGTCAACCCCAATAGTCCAAGTAAAGCTGGCCGAACACCGCTCTCGTGCGCTGCAGAGAGGGGCTATGAAGGAATAGTGAAGCTGCTGTTGGGGCTGGAAGATGTCAACCCTGACACCCCAGACACGGAGTATGGCCAAACACCGCTCACGTGGGCTGCTGAGAATGGCCATGAAGGAATAGTAAAGCTACTGTTGGGACGGCAGGAGGTCAACCCCGATAGGTCAAGTAAATCTGGCCGAACACCCCTTTCTTGGGCTGCCGGAAATGGCCATGAAGGAATAGTCAAACTACTGTTGGGACGGAAAGACGCCAACCCCGATAGGTCAAATAAATCCGGCCGAACACCGCTCTCGTGGGCCGCCAGCAATGGTCATGAGGTAATTGTGAAGTTACTGTTGGGGCAGAAAGATGTCACCCCTGACACCCCAGACACGAAGTATGGTCAAACACCGCTCTTGCGGGCTGCTAGGAATGGCCATGAGGGAATAGTAAGGCTACTTTTGGGGCGGGAAAATGTCAACCCCGATGGTTTAAGCAAATCCGGCCGAACACCGCTTTCGTGGGCTGCCGGAAATGGCCATGAGGCAATAGTGAAGCTGCTGTTGGAGCGGAAAGACGTCAAACCCGACACCCGAGACAGGGAGTATTGCCAAACACCCCCCTCATGGGCTGCTGAGAGGGGCCATGAAGGAGTAGTAAAGCTACTGTTAGGGCAGAAAGATGTCATCCCCGATAAGCCAAGTAAATCCGGCCGAACACCGCTCTCTTTGGCTGCCGAGAAGGGCTATGCAGGAATAGTGAAGTTACTGCTTTTGCGGGAAGACGCCAACCCCGACACCCCAGACAAAAAGTATGGCCAAACACCACTCTCGTGGGCCGCCGAGAAAGGACACGAAGTCGTAGTCGAACTACTGCTACAGCGGAAAGATGTCAACCCCAATAGCTCTAGGAAATCCGGTCAAACACCATTCATGCTAGCCACCGAAAACGGACACGAGAGAGTCGTGGAGTTACTACAGGCCCGACGTCCCCGACGTCCCCGACGTATTCGGTTATTATGTCCCCGCTTGATTCCCTGTATTTTTTCAGCCTGTCTCATGGCGATCATCATTTGCTGGTACAGGTAGTTTCGGACGAATATGTGTTTTGTGCTGATAGTCTGAGTTGTTTATTTGTTTTTTGCTTTCAATGTTTCTTTTGGCGTTTTAGGGATTAAGTTAGAGGTTTCTTGGTACGGTAACCGTTCTCCCGCTTCTTGCTCTTTCGTTCAATAATAGCATAGATTTAGGCTTAAGTAGAGTTTATTACTGGAAATTCTTTTTTAGGTGGAGGGTGCCCTAGTCTTGAATAGCACGATAAACGTATTTCTTTTTTTTCTTGTCCGAATAGAGTAGAGTTAAAAGGTTTATTATGGTAGAGATTTTTTGGATACGTTGAATATGGACTCATGCGGGGCGCATGAGAGAGATTGACATCTTGTGGCGTGGAGGCAGGGATGGTGGGGCGGTGGCAGTGTTCTCAACCGTCCAGGGCCCCGGTAGGGCCCTACGGGGGGACTGCCAAGAGCCCGGACGAGACGGGACGGTACAGGGTAGTCCGTCCTCGTCCGTGAGCTCGTTGGACGGCCGTCATTATGAAGGACGACAAGCCCCATGATGTGAGACAATTTCAGATAGGGGACGGCAGGGGGACGACAGAGGACGACAGAGGAGGGCCGGGGACTACGGGTGATGGTGGGGACGGCGGGGGACGACACAATGTGATCCGTCCTGGTCCTTGGCTCCTACTTGCCGGGCGAGTTCAGAAAATGATTGGACGGGACGACGCAATGCCGTCCGTCCTGCCCCGTTGCGAACACTGGGCGGTGGTGTGAGATCACCAAAGTCTGTTTGACATATAGGTGGGTGATTATCAAGGACTGAGTTTTTTTAAGAGCGACCCCGTGTCTTGTGTTTTTGAATCATGTATGACACTCTTCTCAATTGTGAAATGTACTGTATGATTTTCATATGCCACCACAGATAGGAGGCATTAAAAATATATGGCCAACAGAAAGGGTGGATGAGGAGCAAGTACTTATCGCATGGCGATCACTACAGGGAAACATAGTTGGGCTGGAGTGCTGCGGAAAATTGTGTCCAGGGGGGGGCGTCAAAGGAGTCTTCGATGGAGAGAATCGATCTAACTTAATACCAAAGAGTTCTCATATAATTAGCCTTTCACTGCAAATTCATGGGAGTGAACCCCGCAATATACCCGCTCGAGGGCTGGCCGTGGATTTTCCAAATGAGGGATTAGTAGATTAGAAAGATGGCATAGAGGCTAGTGATGGGCACGATCATGATCGAGCATAAAATGGGGGGTATGCTCGATTATGATCTGATCGAGGAGAACCTATGATCGAATGATCGATCAAATGGGTAGATCCTGATCGAGTGATCGATCGTGGATACTGCTCGAGTATGATCCATTTTGTGTCTATCAGGAATGAAACATTCACTCAAATGGGGTTATGAGTATTCACCCTCGGGTTATAACAAGAACAAAAAATCCCTATCCTATCGTCCACCTAGTGTATCACGGTAATTTGTTGCTGACCCAGAGTTGTTCGCTGTGTTCATTAGCTGCCATAGACCCGAACCAATGGGAGGGGTGACATCATGAATTTATGATAAAGTCAGTAGTAGGGATAGCATTTTGTTGAAGAATTAGCAGCATAAAGTCTTGCCGAAATAATTAGTATCTAGTGCACGGGTAGACTCTCCTTATATAAGTTATCACTTCACTTAATCACTAAGATTAGTAGAGTGATCGGGCATGACTCAAGATGCTCGAGTATACTCGATGATCATCGAGCATGATCTGATCGAGGAACACTATGATCGAAGCTGATCGAGCCGATCATAGTCGAGCAAAACTCGATCATGATCTGATCGTCTCCATCACTAACAGAGGCTCTGAGAAGTTGAAATACTTTTATCACATGATTGCATTGGTATTTACTAAGACTATCTAATACCATTATTTTGCTGTCTAAGTTACACCATAATATAAGTAAACACAAGGCGAATTGTTGAGGGACATTGAATAACGTAATTGAATAGAAGCAAGGAAGGAAAGGCAAACCAAAATGGATTATATATAGACAAGGGAGTATATAAAGACCCCAATGGGGCACGGATTGTTGGAGCCTATGACCGGAGCCGTTGATTCATGTACAGTACTATTTCTCTACTATCCTGCATTAGTTCTTGTTTCGCCTTGTTTCACAAACAACATCAAACGGATTCCTGTTACCAACTAAGAGGAGCTTGTGTCATGTGGAGGAAAAGTTTTCTAGTCGGTTTCTTCTCTCATAGTTCACATGGGATAAAAGCAGGATCTTTTCCCCTGTTCTCTTACTCGATCATCAGTTTTTTACTCGTTCACAGTTTCACTCTTTTATCATCTCTATAGTCAATTCAAATCGCATTCATTTCCTCAACGCAAATCGAGACGAATATACTGGTTAAACAAAGGCCGGGGAACAGGGCAACAAGAAATAGAAAAGGGAGAACGGCGGTTTGGGCAATAAAGGGGAAAATGAAACACTGTAGGCAAATCATCCAAAGATTCGACATGTAAAATAAATTATCATTCTGCATGTAAGGAACCCGCTGTCGCCAGCATAGGATTTTGTTTCACTATATTTGTTCCGCTGCATGGAAAGTATGACTGGTAGATGGAGATGGAACTTTTGGGTTTTATCCTTGGATATCGAAACCCGTTGACCTATTTGGATATAGGCTCTGATAGCTGGGGCGGCCCGGGGGAGAAGAGCTCTGATTGTTGCGGACTTGCTGCATATTAGGGCATCAAATTCGTCGGCTCCACTTGATGGAAGTCTTTGACGCTGTTCGGGATATTAGCATATTGCGCTCGGGTTATCGCTTTAAGGTTCCGACAAAGATTGCCGGGATGCGCTCGGGAACTATGCGGTACTGGAAGCACTACGACCATGAAAGAGCCAGACGCACGAAGGTTAGATGCCCCACGCGGAGAGCGTGTGGGCGGCGGGAGTCCCTTTTGTTAGCACGGGGGTCCATGAAAAGAGAGGGGACATATGTAGAAGCGAACGGATAGGTGAAGCGACCGATGGAAGGATAGGAGGACTCCGCTGCGGTTTATATATACTCTTGTCTTTACCGTTAGCTAGTTAGTTAGGTGGTTAGAAATATGAGCGTAAGACGGAGCACGAACGTGTGAATGCGAAAGAGAGAACTTCCCCGCTCCGAAGTTGAGTGATGGGGATTGAAGTCGCAGCACATAAAAAAATCTCCAGTTCACGAGGACTTCACCGAAGTGGCTTTATGTCCATCCTGAGTTTTTGAACTTCTGGGGTTCCTGTACGCTGTGCTCTACTGCTTCCGCGCGTAGAGCACGTATGAAATTAGGTTATTTAGCAAGTTTGAAGCTCTTAATAGGGGGATTTAGAACCTTCGGCGGACGGGTCGCTAGGCCAAGAAACACTCCATAAAAGGTTAGTGACAATACCCGAACTCTTTTGGTTCAACCTTAGGCTGGTAAATACCCACCTAGACGATGCCTTGTCTTTAAGTAGTTCTCAGAAAACAACCAATGGTCCAGTGATAAGTAGCTTAAGTGGAATACAAAGTGTGTAATTAAGGTTGTTAATCGAAGCAGGTTTGGCAAAAAGACCTGCGGTTTTGATGAAGTTGGAAAGGAAGTAGAGGAGACGAAGGGGTTTGTTAATAGACAAATCACGAGTAGTGTGATTTTGAGGCGTTGCAGATGATAACGGTCAACACTATTGTTTTGTGGAGTGATTGAAAGTCTGTTAACGTAATTCACGGCTTAGCGGCTCGCTATCGCTATGCGGCTCACCATGGCAACCACTGGGTAATCAAATGTATATATTTTTTTATCTCAATAAATAGTAGTGCTACCCTATTGAAAATTGTTTGGAAGGTACTTTTAAATATGGAGAATCAGAATCTGGAGTGTTTATTTAATAATAATAAAAAATGCCTCTTGTATACTCACTTTATGTTGAACTGTGTGAAATAGCTTCTTACTTATAATTATAGTAAAGAAAATTGAAATCAGCCATATAAATCATGGTTTAAAAATAATAATAAGATCTCATAGATCTTGTATTTGATGTATGAACAGCTTTGGTATTTGTTTGAAGCAATTGGGGAAGGTATTATGACTCTAAAACCTAGTATAGTAAAATATGCTTGGGAATTGGGAGTTTTCACATCTTAACTCAGAAAACATGATATATTATAAGCAAAATTTAGCAGCTTTGGAGTAGAGAGGCGAAATCTCCTAATTCCCATCCCCAGTGTGGCTAAGGTTTATACTATAGCTTTAACCACATGGTTAGACCATATAATAGAGCTTTAAGCCTTATCCTGCATGTGTAGCGTACATGGTTGCTGCTGGCAAATAGTATTTCTCTCTAAATTCTATTTCAATAACTATGGAATAAGATTTGCAAGGCTTAACCAAATATCTTGAAAGTTGATATACTAGCTTAGAACACTTAATTGAAGTGCATCACAAAGGATTTTAACATTACATGAACCCCATGTACAGATATTATCCGGTTAGGTTTATAAGATGCATATTTTACTATACTAGGTTTTAGAGTCACTATACCTTCCCCAATTGCTATAAACAAATACTAAAGGGGTTTATTCATCAAATACAAGATCTATGAGATCTTATTATTATTTTTAAACCATGATTTGTATAGCTAGTGTCAATTTTCTTTACTATAATTATAAGTAAGAAGCTATTTCACACCGTTCAACATAAAGTGAGTATACAAGAGGCATTTTTTATTATTATTAAATAAACACTGATGATACCACCAGAGCTGGCAGACCAACAACCATTACAGACCAAAAAAGAGAGATGGTGGGGGATATTATCAATACTAAGCCTCATTTAGCACTAAGAGACATTACCAAAAAGGCCAATACTGGTCTTTGTAAGACCACTGTTGATAAGATCATCTCTGAAGCTGGTTTTAAGCTGATGATGCCAAGAAAAAACCCCTTTTGGAGGAATGGACAAAAGAAGAAGATAGAGGAGTTTGCTAGAAGAAGGGGGAACTGGAGGAAGGCATGGAATTGGGTGGTATTTGTAGATGAAGCTACCATCATCTATGATCCAAATCATGCAGGCAGAAAGGTCAGAGTCAGACCTGGATAAGAACTGGAAGAAAAAAAAAATAAAGCCTAGCTTTGAGTCGGGGAGGACTAGCATTGGGGTATTTGCTGGAATAGTAAAGGGAGGAAGGACTGAGGTAATTCTTGTGAGGAAGAGGGGGGGAGGAGGAAAGGACAGGCTGGTTACAATCCCCGCTTCTCCGGGTGATACTTGCAGCACGTAACCGATAGTTCGCTAACGATCTCATCTCTTAGTCCTAGAGCTGTTGTGATAGCTAAGTACTCTGACTCCTATCTAGCAACGTTGACCGCTAGGCTCATGTAAGACAGTCGTGTCTTGATTCCCGAAAGTGTAGTAGATAAAGATCTTTGAATTGAAAGTAAAATGTATGAAAGAACTTAGATGGTTGGATGAAGAACCCAAATCCCATGCCTTTGTTTTTTGTTTTTGTTTTATCATGTGCTTTGTATTAATCAACCACTGGAAACAAAGACTACGTGCAGGGCTAGCTATGGTAAAGAAAAAAACCCATCCCCTATGTTTTATCCACCCTGGCGCCAGGGAAAAAACCATCAACCCAGGTCCCTCTAGTACGAGACCAAGCGCACACCAGCCACACAAAATAGGAAAACATAGTCCGACTAAAGGGGCGGAATAGGAAAATCAAATAAATGCATGAGGAGGAATCAACATGGAAACCCTTGCCGTAGACACCAACAACAAAATAAACAACTGTTATAACCAGTATGAAACTCAAAGTAACCGACAATAAAAGAAGAATAATGTGGGTGCGGGGCCACTCTAAAACGAAGCGGCGTTGCTAGCAATCCTCAGAACCCAAGGCGTTGACATCCGCCAGCGAGGCAGTGCAATAAGACGCCTGAGCCTAACCGAGGGGCGCGACCGTGGAGAAATCGCAAGATGAGGCAGAGGGGCAGTAGGGTGCCAGCCGAGTGCGTGGATTGTAGCTGTAACCGAGGAACGGGACAAGGCCTTCTGGGGGGAGAGGACGGATAGACCCAATAACCGTAGAAACTATCTGTAACTGAGTGCGTGTCTCACTAGGCAGCCTCTAACGGTGGTGAAGAGAATTGAGACATCGACTGTAGCCTGTTGAAAGGTTTTCACCTACTGCCAACTGTAGTGCCAGCGGTCTGTAACAAGGATGAGAGGGTGTTACCGACGGTGCAAGCACTAAGCGCGGCAGCGAAAACGCGAGTGGAGGGAGGCGGGAGTTGAACCAAACGATCCCTAGAAACAAGGAGGCCAGGGCCCAAGGACATGATACGGGAAGTAAGGCGGGAGGGGGGGGGTGCACCTGACGGAGAGTGCGGGTGCAGCTGACTGAGAGTGCGGGGCTGGTGGATGTTGACGATTAATTCTCATGGTGTTGAGATTTCAATCGCTGGGTGTGTAGATGAGATGGTTCGTGACCCAAATCCCATGCCTTTTTCGTTTTATTTTTTTATCATGCGTTCATTGTTTCTAGGTACAAGAAGCTTCGTGCAGCGCTAGCTATCGAAAAAACAAAACCTATAAAACAAAACCCTCACCAAAACAAACCATCTTCCTAGTCCACCGCGTTTACTGAAAGTACTTAGGCCAAAACCGTTTGCCCGTCATTCCTTTATGGAAACAAAAATATAAGGACATTACAACGCTAAACTACTTCTCATTTACGCGTTTTTTTGCAAGGAAAGATATACAAGGGGAGATCAAACATCCAGTCAACCATAAGGTAGGAAACTCAAACAAGAAACCCTCATGAGGAACCATGTGTTTTTCAATCTTGGGTGGGGGAAGCGAAGGGGGGGGAAATAGTCGTCGGGGAGCATGTCCGGGGGAAAACCAGTTTCATGTCTGTGATGTACTCGCCTAGTGCTTGTATGAGGAGGGGGTTGGACCATATTGTTGGATCTTGCGCCAGGGAGGAGACTTCTTTCAGCAGGAGATCTCGGACCCGTGTGCGGGCAGGGCAGGTGAGTATGGCCTGCTGGAAGGACTCTGGTCCAGTCCCGGACCGTGGACAGGTTGGGTAAGGGTTTTCGTCGAACCATGAGGGGTGGGCGGCCAGGTGGCTTTTCGCTGATCGGATTTGGTGGATTCTTCCCACCACAAACTTCCCCAGCCCCATAAAGGGGTGTGGAGAGACGGAGGGGGGGTATTCGTACTACAGGGGCGCGGGGTCGTCGATGACCCAGTCCTGGATGAGCATGTTCCTAACGCGGGACCGGAGGGCCTGTTAGGTTGTTTTCATGAGATCTGGCGGGGCATGTTTGTTCCGGGTTGGGGGGGGGCGTGTAGGACAAGAGGAAGGCATGTAAGCCCTTGTTGTAGGGGGAGGGTGAGATGTGCCAGGGCGTCTACAGGAAGGTGTTTTCTTATCGGTGGAGAGGGGACCTTTGTGCGCCAGCTGAGGGGGAGATAGACGGAGGAGAGGCCTACTGTCAGGTGCTTGGAAGAGTCCTGGGACCTCAAGGAGGAGAGGGAGGAGAAGGATTGTGGGAGTCTGGCTGAGGCCGGGTGGGCGCCCGGGGGGGCGCAGGCTACCCTGAGAGCGACGAGGCGTCTCCTGTATTTGCAGTAGGAGACAATGAGGGGGAGGCAGGCCTCTCGGGACAGGATGGAGGTGGGGCTGGAGAAGAAGTTGTTCGTGCTCCATATTTGGACCCTGTGCCAGAAGCCGTTCATGCCTCTGAGCGCAGCGTAGTTAGGGGTGAGGAGGTCTGCTCCGTAAGTGAGTAGGGGGAGGAGGAGGCCACTGGCGATTCGATGGCAGAGGAAAGGTCTGACGCCGACCCCTGCGGAGGTGAGGCGTTTGACGAAGGAGAAGACGGCCTGGGCTAGGGGGAGCCTATGCCTCTAGTGGTGGGTCGTGTTGAGGTTAGGGGTGAACCAATATCCCAGCCATCTGACTACTTGGGAGGGCTGGAAGAGGTGGTTTTCTAGTTCGATTGGGGCATGCGAGGGAGCCGTCCTCTGGCTGGGGGTCCACCAGTGGATGATTTCAGTCTTGGGGACCAAGAAGGACACGCCAATGTCCCGGCCCTTTGCTGCTATCGTGGAGAATAGATTTTGTAGGCGGCGTATGTTGCCTCTGTAGGAGGGGGAGGCCACCGTGATCCAGAAGTCGTCAACGTAAGAGACCATGAGGCCTCTGGGCACCGACATATGCAGGGGGGGGACGTAGAGTAGGAAGAGAAGGGGGGAGATGGGGAAACCCTAAGGCGTGTCCACCGAAACCGGGGAGGAAATGTTGGGGGAGCCCTGGAACACCAGGGTGCAGGTTCTCTCTGAGAGAAAGGAGGATATCCAGTCGACCATATAAGAGGGGACACGGGAGGCTAAAAGCCTGGCTCTAAGGGTGGAGGCGTTGATATTGTCCAAGCCGGCTTTGATGTCTAGGAACAGCGTGGAGACTTCCAGTCTGGTTCCCTGGTGAGTTTTTACTTTGTGCATGAGGGTGAGGCAGGCGTCGGAGGAACTGAGTCCTGGTGAGGAGCCGCATTGCTTCGGGTGGAGGAGGCCCTTCGACCGAGCGATGGTGGACAGTCAGACTGTCATTACCCCTTCGAGGATCTTTGAGATGGTTTTGAGGAGAATAAGGATGCGGAAGGAGGCGGGTGAGTCGTAGGAGACCTTGCCGGGCTTGTCCAGGACCAACCCATTGGCGGTTTTGAGTGAGGGAGTGTGGTCTCCGAAACCTACCAGGGAGGAGAGGAGTTCGAGTAGGATCGCGGGGTTGATGAGGTTGACCCTCTTCCGTACGGAGTAGGGGATGCCATCCGGGCCCGGGGCAGAGGAGGGAGAGGACTTGGAGAGGGCGAGTCTTGTCTCTTCCTCTGTGAGGGGGGTTGCCGAGGGGTACCCTTTCAGGGGGCCTCTGCTGGGCAGGGGGTCCTTAGGGGCGAAAAGGTGGTCCAGGAGCCCTTTGTTGATAGCGACTGGGTCTGAGGCGTCGGGAAGGGAGGGAGGGTCTTTCTTGGGGCGACCAGTTGTTTGGCCATCCATATGTTGTCCGGAGAGGTCTTGGCAGGGAAATCGGCCCAATATGAGGCTTTTGCTCTTTTTATGGCTTTGAAGTAGCCGAGATTCGACTGTCTTGCTATGCTGGAGGAGTCGGGGGTTGGGGTCGTTTTGGCTTTCTGGGAGGCTTTTGTGAATTCCTTCCGGCGAGTGGTAAGAAGAGGGGTCCACCAACTTTTTGATTTTGGGGACGGGAGTGACCGGGGTGCGGTGGTTTCGATTGCCGCTGTTTGAGCGGAGAGGGCCGAGGTGAACCATTGCTCCAGTTGTCTTGGGGAGGAGGGGGAGGGATGAGCCAGGTTTTTTAGTCTATCGGTCAGGCAGGGCCAGTCGGCCTCCTGCCAGCGTGCCCTGGGTGTGTTGTTGCGGGGGGTGGGGGGTTGTAGGGTAGGTATAATGGGGGCGTGGTCCGAGCCTGTTGAGGGGAGGGATGACGCGTCCCAGGAGCGAAATGCAGCAAGCATATGCGGGTTGGCGAAGGCCTGGTGGATGGTGCCAGGCCTGTGGGGGCCTGAAAAGGGGAATCGAGTGTTAATCCCTGGCGTGTTAAGAAGGGTGAAGCCTAGGTCTGAGGCTCAGTCAAAGTAGGGGGCGGACTCCTGTTCCGCTTTTGAGGAGAGGAGCCTGGTGGAGTCGGTGGCCGCGTTGTTGTTATTACAATCGCCTGCAACTAGGTAGGGATGATCTCGGTCTAAGAGGGCGTGTTCGGGGGAGACTGAGTGAGGGAATGGAGGGAGGGGTCTGGCGTACGCAATGCCTATTGTAAAACGGGGGAATTCTGTGCTGAAGCCGCCTTGGAGCGTGGAGACATCTAACAACATAAAGTCGTCTGTCTCGCGGGGAAAGGAGGGTAATACTGCGAACCTGTGCAGGAAGTTTTGGGACACGTAGCAGGCCACTCTGGGCCTTCCAACTGGGGGGGGCAAAAGATTTAAATCCTGAAAAGCTAGGGAGAAATCCCTTGGAGGAGGGGGGGTCTTGGAGGAGGACGATGTCGGGGGGGGCCTTCCACTAGGGAGGAAAACAATGAAAGAAACACATCCCAGCTACCCAGGCTGTTGTGCCAAATGAGGGTGAAGTTATTCGCCGGAGCCAGTCCTTGGCCTGAGGTGGTGCAGGGGTTGTTAATCATTTCCGGGCGGAGCCTGATGGTTTAGAGGGAGTTAGTGGTGGCAGGCCCCTGCCAGTGGGTACTGGCTGGGACCCCCTGGGGGGGGCGGGGGCGTCTCGAGATTGCTGGAGGGGTCAGGGGGTGGAAAGGTCAATGGGAAGGGCTGAAGGGGCATCGTGAGTAGTGGGTGCGGGGCAGCCATTGTCGCTCAGATCCATGGCTTCCTCACTATCGGAGGAGGCGTCGGAGAGTTCCTCGTCAGAAGGTGGGAGGCCCTCGGGTTGAGGTGGGGGGACTGGTCTAGCCTTGCATTCCCTGGAGAATGCGTCGTGGTCGTCGCCAGAGTTCGGGCAGTGGGGCGGGGAGGTGGGGTAGCAGCCTGAAACGGCTTTGGTATCGCCGCCCTTGGGGCAGGTGGGGTTCTGACAGCGGTGCGCTGAGCGAGTATCGTGAAGTGGGCAATAGGGACAAGTTGGGTGTTTCTGGGTGCATCGGGGATGGGCGTGTGCGAAACGGTAGCAGTTGGGCATTGGGTGTAGCGGTTAGCTTGCGTCTTTTTCTCGACTTTGAGCCGCTTGCAGAAGAGGAAGAGGGCGGGGAGGAGGATGGGAACGTCGTCGGGGTTAACGGAGACAACCACCAAAGTGGCCTGCTTGGATAGCCTAGTAGTTCGGTCCTTGTTAAGGTACCTGGCCGAGCCAATCGTGACCGCCTTGGCGTTATGGATGCAGTTTTTGATGAAGGTGAAGAGATGCTCGTCGTCCTCAGGGAGGACCTTGGTTGGGATCGAGTGAATTGCCAACTGTATAGTGGTTGGCGCCTCTGTAAACGTAAGCCAGGGGTTATCACCGACGGGGCAAGACTGGTTGGGGCGGCGTGTGAGGGCATCCCAAATATGGGGCTTATGATTCTGCGGGGGTGTTGGAGTTGGTGCCTGTTAGGGAAACGGCGCCTCTGTTATTGACTTTGGCGATAAAACCTTTCGGAAGTAGGTAGTTGGAATCAGTGAGGGTCGCGGCAGCTATGTTTGGGGAGGAGGCGGCTATGCGTGGGGCAAGGGCATGGAGAGCAGGGTTGGATCTGGGAGCGAAGAAACGTCTTGAGGCCGGGGTGAGGGATGACGGGGGTTTTATCACATTGTCCCCGTCTCTCGCTATATCTGTAGCCGAGGCCCCTTTGATCTTCTTCTTTCTTTTTCCTGGGCCGGAGCCGGCCGCTTATGCATAGGTGGGGGCGGTTGTGGTTCTCGGAGCATTGTCGGGGTGGAGGGTGGCCGGGGTGAAAATCGACAAGTCATATTGGCTGGCCCGGAACCCCCTCTGCTTCCCAAGAGTGTGGGAAGGCCTTAGCTTACAGCTCGGGGTTGCCGAACATTTTCTTGAGCTTGGTGTAGTAGAACGGGCAGTGGATGGAGGGGTCAACATTGTCCTGGGGTGGGGGGGG
>Ga0307507_10005997_pt1 | contig 19193 bp, 14 predicted proteins | sample 7_EM_MG_FD_207223 | JGI IMG/M metagenome (GOLD analysis project Ga0307507, IMG submission 207223) | Populus trichocarpa ectomycorrhiza microbial communities from riparian zone in the Pacific Northwest, United States - 7_EM | ecosystem: Host-associated > Plants > Roots > Unclassified | place... | reverse complement strand
ACGGCCAGACACACGGCCGCGCGATCACGTTCGGCTTCGGCACCGTGGACGTCGACGACGTCCTGGCCCTGCTCGACGCAGCACTCGAACGCCCGGACCTGGACGCCTCCCGGGTGGGCATCATGGGAGGCTCCTACGGCGGCTTCATGACCAGCTGGCTGGCCGCCCACCACGGCTCGCGGTTCCGCGCGGCGTGGAGCGAGCGCGCGGTGAACGCGTGGGACTCGATGCTCGGCAGCTCCGACATCGGCTACACGTTCGTGGATTCCTACATCGGCACGGATCCCGAGGTCCTGCGCGACCGCAGCCCGCTGTACCACGCGCACAAGATCGACATCCCGTTCGCGGTGGTCCATTCCGAGCACGACTGGCGCTGCCCGGTGGAGCAGGCCCAGCGCATGTTCGTGGCCCTGCGCCGCAACGGCGCGGACGCGGAACTCCTGCTGTTCCCCGGCGAAGGCCACGAGCTCACCCGCTCGGGCCGGCCCCGCCACCGCGTCCAGCGCTTCGAAGCTGTCCTCGACTGGTGGGGCCGGCACCTGCAGGGCTAGTTCCCGGCCCGGGCGGGTGTCCCGATCGCCTCGAGTCCACTCAGGACTTGCGGGAGCGGATCCTGATGCAGGACGCCGAGGCGTTGCGTGGCACGGGTGAGGGCGACGTAGAGCTCGGCCGCGCCGCGGGGGCCCTCGGCGAGGATCCTCGCCGGTTCCACGACCAGGACGGCGTCGAACTCGAGGCCCTTCGTCTCCGACGCCGCCACCGCACCCGGCACACTCGGTGGCCCGATCACGACGCTGGTGCCTTCGCGACCGGCTTCGTCCTGCACGAATTCTTCGATGGCCGTAGGCAGTTCGTCCTCGGTGACGCGCCTGGACCACGGCTGGACCCCGCACGCGCGGACCGATTCCGGTGGCTTGACCCCGGGGGCGAACTCGGCGAGCAGCGCGCCGGCGACGGCCATGATCTCCGCCGGGGTGCGGTAGTTGACCGTCAGCGACCGGTAGACCCAGCGGCCGGGCACATACCGCTCCAGCATCGAATCCCACGACGTCGCCCCGGCCGCCGACCGGCGCTGGGCGAGATCGCCGACCACGGTGAAGGACCGCCCGGGGCAGCGCCGCATCAGCACCCGCCAGTCCATTTCGGACAGTTCCTGGGCCTCGTCGACCACGACGTGCCGGTAGGTCCAGTCCCGGTCCGCGGTGGCGCGTTCGACGAGGCTGCGCGTGTCGTGCTCGACGAAGCGCTCGGCCAGGTCCTCGGCGTAGAGCAGGTTCTCGGCGGCCAGCAGGACGTCCTCGTCCATTTCCTCGCGGTCCAGCTTCATCATGTCCATCACGCCCGCGGCGTACTCGGCATCGGCGCTGCGTTCCCGCTTGGCGGCCTTCTCGGCCGCCTTGTCCGCCGTCTTGTCCCGGCCCAGCAGGTCGACCAGCTCGTCGAGCAGCGGTACGTCCGACACCGTCCAGGCGTCGCCGTCGGCGCGCAGCAGTGTCTGGTCTGCACCGGCCGCCCGCAGCCGTTCGGAGGAGGAATACAGCGGTGCCAGCAGGGTTTCCGGCGTCAGGATCGGCCAGAGTTCGTCGAGCGCGGCGGTGAACTTCTCGTCGTCCGCGAGCTCCTTGCGCAGATCCGCCCGGAGTGCCTCCCATTCCTCGCGGTCGGCCCGGGTCAGCCAGCCCCGGCCGATCCGGCCGATCGCCCGTTCCGTGAGCACGTACGTGACGATCTCGATGAAGGTCGCGCGGGCCTCGTTGTGTGGCAGCCCACTGTCGCGCGCCTCCTGCCGGGCCCACTCCGCGGTCTCGGCGTCGATCCGCACCGTCACGTCCCGCAGTTCGATCGGCAGCGGCTCCTCCGGCAGCCGCTGCCGGTCGGCGATCGCCGCCGCGAGCACGTCGAGGATCTTCCGAGCACCTTTGAGCTGCGCGGCCTCGGGAGTGTCCTCGGCGGTCACGCGCAGACCGGGCACGAGGTCGCCGGGGGTCATGAACACGACGTCGGACTCGCCCAGCGACGGCAGGACGCGGCCGATGTGGTTCAGGAACGCCGGGTTGGGCCCGACCACGAGCACCCCGTGGCGTTCCATCCGCTCCCGCTGGGTGTAGAGCAGGTACGCGACGCGGTGCAGCGCGACCACGGTCTTGCCGGTGCCCGGGCCGCCCTCGATCACCAGCACCCCCGGGTGGTCGAGCCGGATGATCGCGTCCTGCTCGGCCTGGATCGTCGCGACGATGTCGCGCATGCCCTCGCCGCGCGGCGCGTTGACCGCCGCGAGCAGGGCGGCGTCCCCGGTCTCGCCGGCACCGGGGCGGCCGAGCACCTCGTCGGTGAAATCGACGATCCGGCGCCCGCGGGTGTGGAACTGGCGGCGCCGGCGCATGTTCTCCGGGGACGCGCCGGTGGCGACGTAAAACGCGCGCGACGCGGGCGCCCGCCAATCGAGCAACACCGGGTCGTAGGAGTTCTCCTCGTCGAAAAGGCCGATCCGGCCGATGTAGGAACTTTCCCCCGAAAGGGTGTCCAGCCGGCCGAAACACAAGCCGTCGTCGGCCACGTCCAGCCGCTTCCCCTCCCTGGCCAGCGTGCGCACCTCGATGTCACGCTCCCTGGGCGTCCCGCCGGTTCCCCCCAACGCGGCGTCGTACGCGTCTTTCACCCTGGCGCGTTCGGCGTCGAGCCGCGTGTAAAGCCCGGCCACGTAGCTGCGCTCGGCCCGCAATTCCTCTTCATACCCCTGAGATGACACAGTTCCCCCGCTGCGGTTGGTGTGGTGATCGACGTGGTTCACGCGGACATCGGCGGCTTCTCCCGGGTGACCGTGTCGAGCAGCCGCTTCGCGGCCACCATCGCCCCGTCGTCGCGGATCGTGCCGGCCACGGCGGCCGCTCGTGCCCGGGTCTCAGGTGCCAGGGTCGTCCTCACCGCGGCGCACAGCGACTCGAAGGTCGGGGTCGGACCATCGTGTGCCACACCGATACCGAGCTCGGCCACCCGGCCGGCCCAGTACGGCTGGTCCGCCAACTGCGGCACGACCACCTGAGGCGCGCCGGCCCGCGTGGCTGTCGTGGTGGTGCCCGCGCCGCCGTGATGCACGACGGCCGCCACCCGGCCGAACAGCGCCTGCTGGTTGACCTCGCCGACGATGAAGCAGTCGTCCCGGTCGTCGATCAGGGCGAGGTCGGCCCAGCCGCGCCGGACGAGCACACGGCGCCCCTGCGCGCGGATCGCCTCGATGGCCACCTGAGCGGCGTCGGGCGACGTGTGCAGGGGCATGCTGCCGAAGCCCACGAACACCGGTGGTGCGCCCGCGTCCAGGAACGCGTCCAGGTCGTCCGGAAGCGGGCGGTCGTCGGGGGCGATCCACGCCCCGGTCTGCACGACGTCGAGGTTCGCCTGCTCCTGCCACGGGTCCAGGACCGGGTCCGTCGCCAGCCACGGCCGGTCGCCGAGGACGTAGTCGCGGACGTCCTTCACCGGCGGCAGGCCGATCGAGGCGCGGTTGGTGTTGAGCGCCCCGCCGAACAGCTCGTTGATGCTCTGAGCATCCAGATCCCACAACTTCCGGTTGTCGGTCACCTCCGGCGGGAACGACCGGCCCGCATACTCCAGCGGCCTGCGATGCACCGCAGGCAAGGTGAGCTGCTGGAACGTCACGGACACGGCGTGGATGTCGAGCTTCTCGGCCACCGACAGCGCCGCCGCCGCGGCCGGCACCATGCCGGTCGCCACCACCACGTCACAGCCCTGCGCCGCGATCATGACCGCCTCCACCTGGTTGGCGATCGCCATGGCCGCCCGCTGAGGCAGGCTCGACGGCGCCGGAGCCGCAACCGTCAGCGCCCGCGCCGACGGCCCGACCGGCACCAGCGCCACCCCGACCCTGTCCAGCAGATCCACGAACTCCTGGTCCGGCGGCGCGCACACCCGCACCTCGGCGCCGAGCTCCCGCAACCGCAGGGCGAGCCCTGCCAGCGGTTCGACGTCCCCCCGCGACCCATACGTCGACAACAAAACACGCACTCGGCGACTCCCAGTTCCACAGATTCCGGCTTCGGCCGGTGATTGTGCGCCACAACCTGGGTCTTGCGGCAAGTCCCCCAGTGCGTTATAAGTTGAAGTGGGAAGAGAGTGGTTTGTCCTCCTCCCCCTCCTCCGTCAGCCGCTGCGGCCTCCCTTGGCATCCTTGAGGCGCGCCCGTGGCAAGGACTCGTGAGCCCGCCCCGAGCCGTCCCGCGGTCGTGGCCGTCGGCGGGTGCATGGTCGGGTTGTCGTGAGTGGTAAGTGTCGTTCTAACGGCATTTACCACTCACGACGGCCGGGCCCCAGCGGAACCGCAGGCCGGCCATGCAGATCTGCCCGCCCCTGCAATGCCGGTTCTAACCGGCCGCGCCACTCACGGGTCCTTGCTGCACCGTCAATTCAAGAGCGTGTAATTCAATTCTTCACAGACCCGCCCCAGCGGCACATCCAAGCCAGGATGATCAAGCGGCAAAAGAACATCCGGGGCAATCGGCAAAGCGGCGCCGGCCGGCGGATCCCACAGACACAGCGCCGGATCCCCCGAATCCATCGACGACCGATACCAAAGCCCGTCCAAATCACTGAACGCGGCCCGAATCGCCCGCGCCCAAGCCTGCGTGAGTTTCTTCGGCCCGCTGGAGATTTCCTGCGACGCGCCCACCCGGGTCGGCCACAGGCCGGTGAGGTCGAGCAGTCGCAGTGTCCGGGTCGGGCGGACGACGACCAGGCGCGGGCCTCGCGTCCGGCGGTCCACGGCTGATGAAGTCTGGAAGACCTCGGCGATCGATGTCCGGACGGTGAGCCCGAAGTACAGGACCCCGTTCGCCGGGTCGGTGACCGGCGCGCCGCCCCGGGCGGGTGTCTGCTGGTCGAACCGGCCGTGTGGGAGCGGACCGGTGTAGCGGAACGAGTTCCACTGCTGAGGGTGGTTGCCGTGCGCGGTGAAAATGCGGACCAGCCTGGTCCCGGTCTGGACCGTCACCACATCACTGGCGCGGTTCAGTTGCCGGACCAGAACGGATCGGGCGGGCGGCAGGGGAAGCCGGGCCATGCGTCGGTGGTCGTCCGTCCTTGTCGGTGATCTTGCTCGTCAGAGGGGGGTTCAGCCTAGAACGGCGACCCCAGCGTGGCGATCAGCCGGGCGACCGATTCGGGATCGCCCCCCGAGAGCAGCCACTGGCGCGGTGTGGCGGGCAGGTCGTTGATGACCAGATCCGGTTGCGGGGTGCTCATGAACGCGGCCACCACCAGCGCGGGCTGGTCCTCGGGCAGCGCCCGCAGCACGACCTCGAGGCCGGGGAGGACGCCGCTGCCGGCGAACTGCCAGGCGGGAAGCCGCCAGCCCTGGTCCTTCCAGCCGGTCAGCCTGCCTTCCTTGAGGCGGTGGCGGATCCGGCTGTCGTCGACGCCGAGCACGCGCGCGGCCTCGTTGACGCTGAGCGCGCCTTCGGCGAGCACGGCGTGTGCCGCCACGGTCCGGGCGCGGAAGTCCGGCTCGTCCTCATTGCGCGGGGACAGGTCCAGGCCGACGTCGGTGAGCGCCGCCCGCTGTTCCGCGGAGAAGTAGTGCGAGGGGTCGGGGTTCGGGGGAGACAGTCTTCGCGCGGCGTCTTCGACGAGAGTCAGGAACTCGTTCGCGTCGACCTTGAGGCCCGCCTTGGCGAGGATGTTCTCCAGCGCTACCGACATGCAGTCAGCCTAGCTCGAACTAGCGCGCCTGTGCGGGTTCGTGCGGTTTCTTGCCCGATCTGTGGGTGAATTCACCAGAGATCGACACATAACGCACATTGTCAAACACGTTGAGTAGGCAACTTCGGCAAGTGTGCCCGCATCGGAGGAGCTTGTCCAGCCCGGAAGATGCTTGACACTCCGCCCGGCGCCGTTTACGTTCCGTGTGAGAAAACGATTTCCGCCTCGTGCTCACGGGATCCGGCGGCTGCGGCCGCCGGTACATGGGGGACACAGGGGGTGGGGCGTGCCTGGGGGGCCTGGCACTGCCGGCCCCTCAGGCACGTCGTTCCGCCCCTTATGAACGCCTTGAGCTGCGCCGCTCGATGAGCCGCGCTTCCAGTGTCGTCGTGCTCGCTTCGCGTGTGCTGTCGGAGATCCGCGCGAGCAACAGCTGCGCCGCGACCCGTCCGACCTCGTACGCGGGCTGCGCGACCACCGTGAGCGGCGGGTCGATCAGCGTCGTCCACGGCGCGTCGTCGAACGACACGATCCCGACGTCACGCCCCGCGCGAAGGCCGCGCGCGGACAGTGCCTCCAGTACCCCGATCGCCATCGTGCTGTTCGCGACCAGCAGCGCGTCCGGCGGCGTGGGCTCGTCGAGCAGTTGCAGTGCCGCCACCCGGGCGCCTTCGGCGCGGTACTCGGCCCGCCGGAACACCATGTTCGGCTCGCCCACGACGTCGGCGTACCCGGCCAGGCGGTCGTCGGCCGTGCGCACCCCGGACGGGCCGCTCAGGCAGCCGATCCTGGTGTAGCCGCCCGCGAGCAGGTGCCGCGTCGCCTCGGCCGACGCGCGGCGCGTGTCGACCAGCACCTGGTCGCCGACCGCGCCCGGCAGCGGGCGGTCCACCGCCACCAGCGGAGTGCCCTGGCGGCGCAGCCCTTCGACGTTCGTGGACCGGCCGCTGGGGGAGAGCACCACGCCCGCGACCCGCTCCTGCAGCGCCACGTCGATGTAGCGCCGCTCCTTGTCTTCGTTCTCGTCGGAGTTGCACAGCACCACCGAATACCCGGACCGCTGGGCCAGATCCTCCACGCCGCGGGCGATCGCGGTGAAGAACGGGTTCTCCACGTCGGAGATGATCAGCGCCAGCACCGCGGTCTCCTGGCGGCGCAGGTTCCTGGCCAGGCCGTTCGGGTGGTAGCCGAGCTCGGCGGCGGCCTCCTGGACCCGCGCGGCAAGCGTCGGGTCCACTGTGGATTTTCCGTTGAGCGCGCGGGACACGGTCGCCGTGGATACGCCGGCCCTCGCCGCCACGTCACTGATGGTGGCCAACGCGACCCTCCCGCCCTGATGCTGCCTCGACACCTCGCCTGGGAAGAATAGCGCCCTTGGTAATCGTTTACCTTCCGCTTACCTTGGCGGCCGGTTCGCTCTTTCGAGTGGACCTGGAAGCGTTACGCCGAACGGCTTTCCCGCTGAGCGGCGACTCCGGGTGATGATCTGTCCACAGTGGAACGCGTGACGAAATAGGCACGCGGCGTCAACCCCGTGAGGTCTCGGCAGTCGCGGCTCAGGTGGGCCTGGTCGGCGTACCCCGCCACCGCGGCGAGCGCGGCCAGGCCCGGCGCCCGCGGGGCCAGCTCGATCGCCCGCTGGAGCCGCGTCACGCGCAGGTAGGTCGCCGGGCCGTAGCCGACGGCCTGGACGAACCGCCGGCGCAGCTGGCGCTCCCCGATCGTGAGCTGCCCGGCCGCGGGCGTCACCCGCGACGGGCCCGTCTCCAGCCGCCGGATCAGCGCGCGCACTGCGGGATCCGGTGGCGTCGAGTCGGCCAGCCGCCCGGCGACGATCGCGCTGAGCGACAGACTCCCGTCGAGCACCTGCTCAGTGACGAGCTCGCCTACGTGACCCCAGAGCTCACCCAGCGGCACCCTCCGGTCCCGCAGCTCGTCGGCCGCCACGCCGAGCACCGCCGGAGCCAGCCCCGGCACGAACCGCAGCCCGCGCAGGACCGCGCCCGGCCGCGTGATCGACGACCAGGCACCGGTGTCCGGCCCGGCGACGAAGACCTCCTCGTTGCCCGCCACCAGGTCGAGGCAGCCGTCGGGCACGATCCGCTTCGGTCCGTTCACCGCCGACCGCCACAGGCAGCGCGCGATCCCTCCGAGGACGCCCGGCGGCGCCGTCTCCTCGTACATACCTCGATCATGCCCCCGGGGTACGACAAAATCTTCGACCATGACCCCGATCGACTCACTGGCCTGGATCCACGTCCGCGACCGGCGACTGCTCTCGGTCCGCACCGCCGGGAAGGAGAAGTTCTATCTACCAGGGGGAAAGCGCGAGCCGGGCGAGGGTGACGTCGCCGGATTGTGCCGCGAGATCCGCGAGGAACTCGGCGTCGAACTCGACCCGCTGAGCTTCCGTTTCTTCACCACGCTCGAGGAGCAGGCCGACGGCTACGCGAACGGCCGCCTGGTCCGGATGACCTGCTACACCGCCGATCACGACGGCGAACCGACGCCGTCGCGGGAGATCGCCGAGGCCGCGTGGCTCTCCTCGTCGGACGCCGCAAGTTGCCCGCCCGCAGGTCAGCGCGTGTTGCGGCTCCTCGCCGACGCGGGGCTCGTCGACTGAGGAGCACACCCGATTGGGTGAATATTTGATTTCTTGCCGATAACGGCTAACGCCTTGTGACACCCCGGCGAGAAGTAGTCGTCGTACTCGCTCGACCGAGAGAAGTCCTCTCCATGGGTGTTCCCGCCGCGACCCCCTCGGCATCGCTTGCCCCGGCCTCGCCGGAGCCGGACAGACACGCCCGGGGAACCTCGCTCGGCAACGTCGTGGTCGTCCTCGGCGTCGTCGCCGTGGCCATCGGGATCGCGGCCTACGTGACGCCCCCGGCCACACACCCGACGCAGGACCAGCCTGCCGCCGCGCCGATCCCGGTGCCCGCGGTCAAGATGGTCAGCCACACCGTGGTCTACGAGTTGCTCGGCCCGCACGGCGCCCGCAACCTCACGTACGCGGGCGAAGGCGCTTCGCTCCTTCAGCAGACCGAAGCCGAGACGCCGTGGACGACGACGTTCGTCCGCACCGGGCCGGCCGACCGGACCGAGTTCTACAGCGTGTCCGCGCAGAACGCCGGTCCTGGCGAACTGCGCTGCCGCATCCTGGTCGACGGCGTGGTCGTCGCCGAGAAGGCCGTGTCGGGCGAGGGCTCACTGTTCGGCTGCGCTGCCTGAATCGGGCAGGATCGGTGGCGTGACGGACGCCGCGATCAAGTTCGGGCCCGCGCTGGTCGCGGTGCTGGTGGTACTCGCAGTCGCGGGCGCGCTCGTGGTCCGCTTCGGCGAGCTCGGTCAGGGGCGGGTGGTCCTGATCGCCGCGGTCCGCGCGGTCCTCCAGCTCGCCCTCGTGTCGCTGGTGATCACCGCGATCCTTCGTTCGATCCCGCTGACCGGCCTGTTCGTCCTGCTGATGTTCACGATCGCGGCGGTGACGTCGGCGCGGCGGGTCGCCGCCTGGCGGATCCTGCCGTGGACCGCGCTCGCCATCGCCGCGGGCGTCGCGCCGGTGCTCGCGCTCGTGCTCGGCGCCGGGGTCGTCCCGCTCCGCCCGATCGCCGTGGTCCCGATCGCGGGCATCGTGATCGGCGGCGCGATGACCGCGACGTCGCAGGCGGCCCGCCGCGCGCTGGACGAGCTCAAGGTCCGCCACGGCGAGTACGAAGCCGCGCTGGCGCTGGGTTTCCTGCCGCGCGCGGCCGCGCTGGAGATCTGCCGCCCGTCGGCCGGGCACGCGCTGATCCCGGTGCTGGACCAGACTCGCACGGTCGGCCTGGTGACCTTGCCCGGCGCTTATGTCGGCGTACTGCTCGGCGGCGCGGGCCCGGTCGAGGCCGGGATGACGCAGGTGCTGGTGCTGATCGGCCTGCTCGCCGCGGAGGCCGCCTCGATCCTGGTGACCGTGCAGTTCGTCGCGCTCGGCCGGATCAGCCGAGCGGAGGCGTGAGGTGCCCGGTGTCGTTGAAGCGCCGCACCATCCAGACGTCGCCGTGTACGACCAGGTGGGAGATCGAGCCGTTGTCGGCGCCGAGGAACGCGAACCGCTCGACCGCGCGGCTGGCCTGCGCGAACACCTCGCCGATCACGCCGCCGTGGGTGAACACGGCGACCCGCTGGTCCGGGTGCGCGGTGGCGATGCGGGTGAGCGCGCCGCGCAGCCGCGCGCCGAAGGTCTCGTCCGACTCGGCGCCGGGGATGATGTCCCAGCGCTGCTCGGTCCACAGCCGTTCGACGATCGGGTGACCCTCGGTGGTGTACTTGCGGAACAGCCCGTTTTCCCAGTCGCCGAGGTGGATCTCGCGCAGGTCCGGCTCGACGACCGGGGAGAGCCCCAGCTTCGCGGCCAGCGGCGCCGCCGTCTGCACGGTGCGCCGCAGCGTCGTCACGTAGATCGCGTCGATCCGCTCCCCGGCCAGCCGCCTGCCGACGCGCTCGGCGTGGTCGCGGCCCTCCGGCGCCAGGTCCGGGTCGGCCTGGCCGTCCACGAGGTCGAACGGCTGACTGGCCCGCGCAGGCGCCGACTCGCCGTGCCGGACCAGGAAGATCTCGGTGGCGCCGGACGGCGGGGAGAAACGGTGCTGCCGGTACTCGATCTCCTGCTCAGGCGTGCTCATGCCCCTGAGGTTAGTGGCTCAGCCGAGCTGCTTGTCGACGAAACACCAACGCCAGGTTTCGCCCGGTTCGAAGCTGCGCATCACCGGATGGCGGGACTCCTTGAAGTGCGCCGTGGCGTGGCGACGCGGCGAAGAGTCGCAGCAGGCGACGTTGCCGCACTTGAGGCACATCCGCAGGTGCACCCAGGTGGTGCCCTCGGCGACGCAGGCCTCGCAGCTGTCGGCGGAGCTGGGTTCCTTGTCGACCCATTCGTGGGCGAGATGCTTGCAGGTGCCTGCCGTCGCGGCGGGGGTGCGCAGTTCGCGACCTTCCACCGGCGGTTCCTCCTCGGCCTGGTCGAGCATCGACTCCTCGATGTCGAGCCGCTCCAGCACCCGCCGCAGGACGTCGTCGTCGGCCGAGCCGGCGGCGCGCGCCTTCAGGAACTGTTCGCGTTCCACTTCCAGGAGCTGCATCCGCAAGCGACGGTAGGCGTCGCTGGGCGTCTCCGCGAGCGCGCTCTGGCGCCCGAGCTGCTCCCACGCCGAGTCCGTCCGGTTCTGCAGCCGATCGCGGATCCGCTGGATGATCTCGGGCGGGTCCTCGGGGTTCTGGATCTCCTCGAGCTTGACCAGCGCCGCACGGGTCATGTCGTGCAGCACCGCGGCCTCCTGCAGGGCGTCCTCCGCCGGGTCCGGGCGCGGCAGCCGCATCTTCTGGATCAGCCGCGGCAGCGTCATGCCCTGCACCAGCAGCGTCCCCGCCACGACGACGAACGCGGCCAGCACCAGCACGGCCCGTTGCGGCGTGTCGGCGGGGAGCACGAACGCGGCGGCGAGGGTGACCACGCCGCGCATGCCCGCCCAGGCGATCACCGTCGAGTACCGCCACGGCCAGATCTTCCGCTTCTTGCCCGTCAGCTTCCGGACGACGCGCTTGGTCGTGCCGATGCCGATCAGCCACAGCACCCGGGTGAGGATTGTCGCGCCGAGCACCGCGGCGCAGATCCAGGTCAGCGACAGCAGGCTCAGCCCGCTGTCGCGGACCTCGTCGAGGATCCGCCGCAGCTGCAGGCCGATCAGCAGGAAGACGATGTTCTCCAGCAGGAACGCGATGGTGTGCCAGTTCAGCCTGCTGGCCAGCCGCGCCGAGCCGGAGAGGATCTGCGGCGCCTTGTGCCCGAGGATCAGCCCGGCGATCACCACCGCCAGCACACCCGAGCCGTGGATCGCTTCCGTCGGGATATAGGCGATGAACGGCACCGCGAACGAGAGCGCGGTGTCCAGCACCGGCTCGTTGATCCGGGCGCGGATGGCTGCGATCACGAAGCCGACGACGAGCCCGATCACGACGCCGCCGATGGCCGCGCGCAGGAAGTCCGCGCCGACCTGCCACAGGCTCACCGAACCGGCCAGCGCCGCGATCGCCGTGCGCAGGGCGACCAGCGCGGCGGCGTCGTTGAACAGGCTTTCGCCCTCGAGCAGGCGGATCAGCTTGCGCGGCATGCCGACGCGGCGGGCGACCACACTGGCCGCGACCGCGTCCGGCGGCGCGACGACCGCGCCGAGCGCGATCCCGGCGGCCAGCGGCAGCCCGGGGATCACCGCCCAGGTGACCAGGCCGACGCCGAACGCGGTGAACACGACCAGGCCGACCGACATCAGCCCGATCGCGCCGCGGTTGCGCCGGAAGTCGACCAGCGAGGTCTGGATCGCCGCCGAGTACAGCAGCGGCGGGAGCAGGCCGAGCAGCACGACTTCGGGGTCCAGGCGGTACTCGGGGACGCCGGGGATGTACGAGGCGACGACGCCCACGCCGATCAGGCACAACGGCGCGGACCAGTCCAGCCGCCGCGCCACCGCGCTGACGACCAGGACGGTCACGACCAGCCCGACTAACTCTGCCGCGATGTGCACGGACTCATCATCACCCGGACGGCCGCAGCCTGTGCCATCCGGGGTCGAACCCCGGACCCGTCCAGGGGGCGAGCCCCCTGGACCCCCAAAAGCGACGGACATCTGATTGAATCAGCCTTGGCTCAAGGAGGAAACGCCGCCGTTCCTTGAACCTCCGTAATCCCCTGATCATGGAGGTTTCAGATGGCTTCGCGTGTCCGGCGGCTCACCGCGGCGCTCGCGGCTGCGGTACTGATGGGTGTCATGACCTCTGCCGCTTCGGCCGCTCCCGCGCCCGTCCCGTACAGCAGCATCGTCCCCGCTCCCGCGAGTTCGACCCCGGCGAGCGGGGTGAGCTACACCCTCGGCTCCGGCCTGGCGGTCTCCGCCGACGTCGCCGGGATCGGCGACTATCTCGCCGCGATCCTGCGCCGGTCCACCGGCTACGCGATCCCGGTGCACTCCCCGCCGTCCGACGGCGACGGCGTCCGGCTGCTGCTCTCGGGCGCGCCGGACAGCGTCGGCGACGAGGGCTACCAGCTGGACGTCACGACGTCCGGCGTCGTGATCCGCGCCAAGCAGCCGGCGGGGCTCTTCGCCGGGGTGCAGACGCTGCTTCAGTTGTTGCCGCCCGCCGCGCAGGGCGGCACGGTAGCGGCCGGGCCGTGGGTCGTGGGCGGCGGGAAGATCGTCGATCAGCCACGCTTCGGCTACCGCGGCGCGATGCTCGACGTCTCCCGGCACTTCTTCGGCGTGGCGCAGGTGAAGAAGTACATCGACCAGATCGCCCGGTACAAGATCAACCGGCTGCACCTGCACCTGTCGGACGACCAGGGCTGGCGGATCGCGATCGACGGCTGGGACCGGCTGACCAGCTACGGCGGCAGCACGCAGGTCGGCGGCGGGCCTGGCGGCTACTACACGCAGGCCGACTACTCGGCGATCGTCGCGTACGCGCAGCAGCGGTACATCACGGTGGTCCCGGAGATCGACATGCCGGGGCACAGCAACGCCGCGCTGGCCTCGTACGCCGACCTGAACTGCAACGGCAAGGCCCCGGCGCTCTACACCGGCACCGACGTCGGCTTCAGTTCGTTCTGCACGTCCAAGGAAATCACCTACACCTTCCTGGACGCGGTGATCGCGCAGCTGGCCGCGCTGACGCCCGGCGGCTACGTCCACATCGGCGGCGACGAGGCGAAGTCGACGAAACCGGCCGACTACAAGACGTTCATGGACCGGATCCAGAAGATCACCGCGGCGCACGGCAAGAAGGCGCTGGCGTGGCACGAGATCGTCAACGCTTCTTTGGCGGCAGGGACGGTGGCGCAGTTCTGGGACACCACGACCAGCGACAGCGCGGTGACCGCGGCGGCGAAGCAGGGGACGAAGATCGTGATGTCCCCGGCGAACCACGCGTACCTGGACATGAAGTACACGTCGTCGACCAAGCTCGGCCTGGACTGGGCGGGGCTGGTCGAGGTCAAGAAGGCCTACGGCTGGAATCCCGGCGCGTATCTGTCGGGGGTGACCGAGTCCATGGTGGCCGGGGTCGAGGCTCCACTGTGGACGGAGACGATCAAGACCGGCGCGGACATCGAGTACATGGCGTTCCCGCGGCTGCCCGCGATCGCCGAACTCGGCTGGTCGGCCTGGAGTACGCATGACTGGACGGCGTTCTCGAAGCGCCTCGCCGCGCAGGGTCCACTGTGGAAGCTGCTGGGCATCAACTACTACAAGTCCCCGCAGGTGCCCTGGCCGTCCGGCTCCTGAGAAAGACTCGTGAGTGGCGTTGCCGGTTCTAACCGGCGTTGCCACTCACGAGTCCGTCTAGGCTGGCAGCGTGACGACGGTGGAGATCGAGGGTGGCGCGGTCCGCGGTAGCGAGGCAGACGGGGTCAGGACGTTCCTCGGCGTCCCGTATGCGGCGCCCCCGGTGGGGGAGCTCAGGTTCCGGGCGCCCGAGCCGGTGGAACGCTGGGACGGCGTGCGCGACGCGACGCGCTGGGCACCGCGCGCACCGCAGCCCGACCTGACCGGCCGCGGCTTCATCGGTGAGGAGGACTGCCTCTACCTCAACGTCTACGCCCCGGCTTCGCCCGGCCCGTACCCCGTGATGGTGTGGATCCACGGCGGCGGTGGCGTGATGGGCGCGCCGCACCAGTTCGACGCCTCCACGTACGCCCGGCGCGGCGTCGTCGTGGTGACCATCGCCTATCGGCTCGGCGTGCTGGGCATGCTGCACCTGCCCGGCGTCGCCGACTCGAACCTCTCGCTGTGGGACCAGGTGAAGGCGCTGGAGTGGGTCCGCGCGAACATCGCCGCGTTCGGCGGAGACCCGGCGCGCGTGACGCTCGCCGGGCAGTCCAACGGCGGCCGGACGGTCGGGACGCTGCTGGCCGTGCCCGCCACCCGCGGGCTGGTCGCCCAGGCCGTCGTGCAGAGCGGCACCGGGGTCGGCTCGGTCGTCCACACCCCGGACGAAGCCGCCGCGGTCGCCGAGGCCGTGCTGGCCGAGCTGGGCGACACGCCGGAGGCACTGCCGGTGGCACGGATTCTCCAGGCGCAGCAACGGGTCTCGGCCGCCTCGGGGACGCTGGTGACCTACCGCGTGGTCGTCGGGGACGAGCTGCTTCCCGAACGGCCGGGGGACGCGGTCGCGGCGGGCGCCGCGCGCGACGTCCGGCTGCTGATCGGGTCGGCCAACGACGAGCAGGACCTGTTCAGCTGGCTGCAGGCGAACGGTGCGAACCTGCTGGGCAGCGGCTCGACGATGCTCGACGCGGACGCGATCGACAAGGCCGTCGCGGCCTACACCGGGCTGCTGGACTGGCCCGCCGAGCAGATCCGCAACCGCGCGCTGACCGCGGGGGACTGGTGGCTGCCTGCGATCCGCTATGCCGAGGCGCAGCACGATGCCGGTGGCGCGGCCTGGATGTACCGGCTGGACTGGCGGATCGCCCCGCGCGGCAAGGGCCTCGGCGCGCCGCACGGGCTGGACCTGCCGCTGATGTTCGACGACATCGGCAACCCGAACTGGCGCTTCCTCTTCGCAGGCCGCACCCGGCCGACGGACCGGCTCCAGGCGATGGCCACTGAGATGTTCGAGGCCTGGGTCCGGTTCGTGGCCACCGGCGACCCGGGCTGGCCGCGCTACACGCCGTCCGACCGGATCACCCGCCTCTTCGACGACGAGACCACCACCGTTGCCGACCCGGACCGCGCCCAGCGCCTCCTCTGGGACTCCCTCTGAGTTGCTGCCAGATGTAATGAACGGTCCTTTCCTTACAAAATTTGTAAGGAAAGGACCGTTCATTACATCCCAGCGGGGCTACACGGTGATCTTGTCGACGTTCGGGCCGCCGTTGGCGGTCGTCGCCGTCGCCTTGATCTTGTTCGCACCCGCGTTGAGCGTGACGTGCACCGTCACGGTCTGCCAGGTGTCCCAGTTGGTCGTGCCCGGGAACGCCAGCGCGGTCGCCACCGCCGTGCCGTTGACGGTGATCGTCATCGGCCGGTTCACCGTGGTGCCGTTGGAGAACCGGAACACCACGTCGGCGCCGCCGCCGGCCGAGGTCACCGTCCACTCCACCGCGCTGCCGACCGCGTTGTCGTAGTTGACGAACCCGGTCCCGGTGTACCCGGTGTGGTTGGACTCGACGACGCCGTTGGTGAGCGTCGCGTTCTCGGCCTGGTAGTCGACCGGGGTGCCACCGCCGCCGGACGTCGAGGCCGTGACCGCCGGCCCGTACGCCGAGGCGTTGCCCGCCGCATCGTGAGCCCGCACGGCGAAGGAGTACGCCGTCCCGGCCGAGAGCCCGGACACTGTCGCCGTCGTCCCGCTGACCGTCATCGCCGCGGCGCCGTTCACCGTGACGTCGTAGCCGGTGACGCCGACGTTGTCGGTCGAAGCATCCCAGGCCAGCGACACGCTGTCCGCGGTCGCGCCGGTCGAGCGGAGGTTGCCAGGGACGGTCGGCGACTGCTGGTCGCCACCGCCCGAGTCACCCGCGGGCACCGTCTGGGTGCCGGTGTTCCAGCCGGACACCCGCACCGACGGCGCCGCACCGTGGAGATCCGCCGTGCGGTAGGTCGCGGTGAGCGTGGTCGACTCGCCGGGCCACAGGCTGACCTCGTTGTCGTTCCACTGCACCGGAAGCACCGGCGCGCCGGCGTTCCCGACCACATGCGCGTCGACGTAGAACGCCGGGACCTGGCCCGACGAGGTGTTCGTCAGCTTCACGGACGTGGTCGTGGTGCCGTCACCGTTGGTGGTCGACGACGCGTTCGCGCCCACGGTGACCGCGGCCAGGCCGTTGAGCCCGGACAGGTCGGCGTAGGACGTCGTCGGCGCGTAGTACCAGTCGTTGTTGGCCCAGTCGATGGTGTCGGACTTGGTGGACAGCCAGTAGACGTTGCGGCTGACCTCCTTGCCCGAGGAATCGGTGAGGACCAGCTTCGCCAGGTACGTGCTCGACAGACCGGACACCGCGGGAACGGTCAGCGCGGTGGCCTTCGCCCCGTCGCCGCCGACGGACAGGCCCGTCTTGGTCTGGTTGAACTTCTCTGTGCCGTCGAGGTTGTACAGCTTCACAGAAGCGGTCAGGTTCGACGCCGCCGCGTGGTTCTGGTTCACCACGACGACCGACTTCGAGTCGTAGGAGTACTGGATGTGCAGCGGCTCGTTCGCCTTCTTGGCGCCGAAATAGGCGCCGTTCTGGTCGAGGTAGGTGTCGAACAGCTGCCAGTGCAGCGATGTCCAGCCGCTGTTGAGCATCCAGTAGATCAGCCCGGTCGACGGGTTCGAGCTGTCGGTGAAGTTCCGGTTGTGCGACTCGAACTCCGAGCGGACGTTCTCGTACTGTGCCAGCTGTGCCTTGCGGACGAAGTCGTTGAGGTTCGCCGGAGCGCCGTAACGCCCGGAGAGCGCGTTCCCGAAGATCTTCAGGTTCGCGAAGGTCGACGACGAGGACCGGTGGTACTGCGCCGCGGACGGGTTCGACCACATCGTGTTCAGCTCACCTGCCGACATCATCCGCTTGAGCGTGTCCATGGTCGGGATGTCCGGCCCGGCACTGGTCTCGGAGTTGAACGTCCAGGCGCCGCCGCCGTCGCTGTGGGCCTTGTCGTACCAGTAGTTCGGCGGGATCCACTCGTACGGCCCGTTCATCTTCATGCCGGACGCGCCCAGCTGCGGAGACGACTTCGCGGACGCGGCCGGGACGACCGGGGTGCCCCAGTCGGCGGCGTTGAGCGCGTCGAGGTAGTTCTTCTCGATCGTCGCGTCGGGGGCGAAGTCGCTGCCGATCAGGAACGAGATGACGCTCGGGTGGTCGCGCAGCCGCTCGGCTTCCGAGGTCATCGACGCCTTCGCGACCGGGTAGTCGGCCGCGTTCCAGGGGTCGCCCTTCTCGCTGCCGTTGACCTGGCCTTCCCACTTGTCGCAGCACTCCCAGCCGGGCAGCGTGAGCACGCCCATCTGGTCGGCGAGGTCGAAGAACTCGTCCGGCTCGATGTGCCCCTCCAGGCGCACGGTGTTGAGCCCGAGGTCCTTGACGTAGGCCAGCTTGTCCGCCACGTACTGCTGGTTCCAGCGCAGGAACAGGTCCGGCGAGTAGCCGCCGCCCTTGATGAGCAGCGGACGTCCGTTGATCGTGTAGGCGCGGCCACCGCTGGAGTTCAGCGTCGCCGTCACGTTCCGCACGCCGAAGCGCGAGTGCGAGGAGTCGGACGCGGCGCCGCCGACGTTCGCGGTGAGGTCGAGGTCGTAGAGCGACTGCGCGCCCATGCCCGCGGGCCACCAGACGGCGGGGTTGTCGATCCCGGCCACCGGGAACGTCACCGTCTTCTTTTCCTTGGCGGCCAGCGAGACCGTCTGGCTGATCGCGCGCCCGGCGACGGTGCCGGAGACGGTCGTCGAGACCGCGCTCGCCGAGTCGTTGCGGACGTCGGCCTTCACGGTCAGGTCGGCGTGGTTCAGCCCCGAGGCCAGCTTGGTGACGACGTGGCCGCCGCGCAGCGCGACCGGCCCGCTGCGGCGGACCAGGACGTCCCGCACGATGCCCATGTTCTGGTCCGGCGGGGTCTGGGCCCAGTCGATCCAGCCCATCGACAGGTCCTTGTTCGGGTCGTTCGGGTAGACCTTGAACGCGATGCTGTTCGTGCCGGTGTGCGCGTTCGCGGTGATGTCGAGGTCGTGGCGGGTGTAGGCGCCGTTGACCGCGACCTTGTCCGCGATCCGGGTGCCGTTGACCCAGACGTCGGCCTTCGACAGGACACCGCTGAAGTCCAGGTAGGTGCGTTGAGAGGTGTCGTCGAGGTTGAGGTCCGTGCGGTACCACCAGGGCACCTGGAAGTCCGCCGTCGGGACGTTCTTCATGTTCGTCGAGTAGAACGGGTCGGCGTACTTGCCGTTCTGCAGCAGCCCGGCGTACACCGTGGAGCGCGCGCTCACCGGGTACCAGCCGGAGGTGGGGAAGCCCGGTTTCGACACCGCGGAGTCGTCGCTGACCTGGGCGGAGGTCTGGATCAGGTAACCGGGGACCGCGGTGGCCGTGCCGGCCGCGGCGCCGACGGACACCGCGGCCTTGGCGGGTTCCTGGCCGGTGGCCGCCGGGACGGTCGCCCCGCTCACCGCCACGGCGAGCGTGACAGCGGCCAGCAGCCGCAAGGGGATCCGGGATTTGGTATGCCGATAGCTCACGAGCGCGCCTCCTCAGGGCACACGGCGGCGGGGGACCGAGCACCATTGTTAGTAAAGTTCCCTAACAATCGAGGTGATAGTAGCGGCCAGATCACCCGGGGAACAGTCCCAGCCGGGTCTGTTTGTCCGAATGCGGTCCGGCGGGAGGCTCAGGCGAGGGCGTCCAGGTACACCCAGTGGCCGTCCTCGCGGCGGAAACGGCTGTTCTCGTGGAGTGAGCCGGCTTCGCCCTGGTG
>Ga0307507_10005996_pt1 | contig 19197 bp, 1 predicted proteins | sample 7_EM_MG_FD_207223 | JGI IMG/M metagenome (GOLD analysis project Ga0307507, IMG submission 207223) | Populus trichocarpa ectomycorrhiza microbial communities from riparian zone in the Pacific Northwest, United States - 7_EM | ecosystem: Host-associated > Plants > Roots > Unclassified | place... | reverse complement strand
AGATCCTATTATTAATCTTTATTAACTAATCTATTAACTCTCTTAGAGTATCCGCATCTTCCATTAGGATAATTATGTCCTAGACTTTAGCCTTAAGTCCCTATTTATACTATGCTATAAGCGCCCTATTATTCCACTTAACCTATATAGCTAGTGTTTAAAACTGTGTTGTATACTTAATTACTAAAGTATATTATACTAAATTCTGAAGCTTTTATTCTGCTGTGGTTATAGCCTCTAGGTCTCTAAATATCTATATTAGTCATTCCATAAACCTATTCTAACTGGCAAATATATACCGTACGTCCTGGTTAGTAGTTGTTATGCTATTAGCCTATATTTCCGTAAGATATAGTTTAAACCACTTAAGTACCCTCCCTATTAGGAATAATCCTGCATAGGCTACTTAATCTAACGATATTGCTAACTTCGCTCCTTTCTATACTACTTTAAAGTGCATCTGCGTAAGAAATCCCTTAAGCTTTAACTTCTCTCCTAAAAACCGTTTAATTAAAGGTAACTTAATTTTTACTGCTCCAATTCCATTAATACGTTCTTTAAGTATCCTATTATTATCTTATAAGTAATTAACCATTTCCTATAACTAACCTTGCGTAACCACCTAAGAATCCCTATTGTCTATACTAGTATCACCTGGCCCTAAGGTTATGGCTGCCGTTAACGCTATTGTAACTAGTGCTTTAGGTGGCATGTTATTTAATCTTATTTAATACTATAACCTTAATAGTGAATGTGTAATAGAACCTTATAGTAGAAACTACAGTAGGTCCTATTATTAGGCTAGGTATATAGGTAAGAACAAAATAACAACATAATAATAACTAGTAGAGTAGTTGCCTAATAGATTAACTCTAATTATATTCTAAAATTCACTATAAGGAGAGAACTATCTATGGTAGGGACTAAGGTCCTTTAAATACACAACCATACTCCTAAGAAATCCTCTCTTATACGTAAGGTACGTGTTATCTGTGTTAAACGTAATATCCCTTTCGTTTAATGCAGTTAACGCGTTCAACACCACGTGACCTCGGTTACTATTCCTCGTTATATGGTTCCACTAGATCTATCCTAGACCGTGCCTATATTAACCAACTAGCTTCCGCCGTCTCTTCTCCAAGTAGTCGTAATATTGTACTTAAAGCGTCCGTAACAAGTAGGAGGTAATCTACCCAGTTATCCTAGCCGTAGGCAACAACCTATCGTAAGTACGCCTTTATACTAGCGTTGGCGTTTTCTGGCTATCCCACAGTCTTATAGTAGAAGGATATAGACATCTTAACAGAGATACTAAGACGTTAATAGATCCGTCTTTATAGGTTAGAGTCAAATTGCGTGCCCTAGTCGGATATAATAGAGTTAGGTATCCCATATAGTTGGTAAACTTCGCGAAGAAAAGCGTCTACGACATTATTAACGGCTATACCTTTAGTTGGGACGTAGTGACGTTCCTTTATAAATCGGCATATTATTATTAGGATGTTCTTATAGGTATAACCATACTATTTACAGGGTGGTAGGTTAGTAATAAAATCTATAGCTATATCTGCCCACCACCGTATAGGGATTGGTAGTGGGTACAGTAGTCTTTAGTACTTAGTGCGAAAGGCCTTAGCACGCTTACAACCATGGTAGGTACTTATAAAGCGTTTAACTAAGTCTATTATCTTAGGCCAGAAGTAGTATTGGCTAAGGAGTTTGTAAGTTTCTCCTCTACCTAGGTAACCGCTTAACCGGAGGTTGTAGGCCATCTAAATTAGTTGCTATTATAGGTCTTCTAAATTAGGGACGAATAAACAGCCTCTATAGTAGAGTCTGTTCTCCTTTACTTCTAAGGCTATTATATCAATTTGGCCTAAGTTTCAGAGGCTAGTGGGTAGCTTACGGACACTAACAGTTTTCGCGGCAATAAGTTGGTGTAATAGCGGGTTAATAGAGATATTATATACAGCAGCAATAAGCTTATTAATTTCGGGGGGCGGCTTTAAGTCTATAACGTAAAGCTAAGGTACGGACGGTTCTATTATAGGTAGCATACTAGGGGCTAGGTTCCTTACTTTTAGGATTATCTGCTATTAGAACTAATTACAGGGGTTATTCTCTAACTAAGGAAGGTCTTGCAAGCGGCGTATTAGGCTATCAGGTTTTATACCTTATACTCCCAGCCTATATACGATTTTAAAGTTAAAACTAGAAAGGAACTCGTTCTAGCGTACTTAGCGTCGGTTTAGTTGCTTTATAGTTATAAAGTACTTAAGGTTGCAATAATCCGTAAGAACTTTAGTTAGCTAGTTAGGTTCTACTAAGGAGAGTTCCAGTTAGAATTCTTTAAACGCTTATACAATTGCAAGGAGTTCTTTATTATAGATCTTATAGTTACACTCTTATAGTATAAGCTTAGACGAGTAGAATGCGACTAGGTAGAGAAGACTATTGTTACCCATTTAGAAAAGAACGCCTGTGTTAACGTGGTCTAAGGAGTTGGTTTCAAGATAGAGTTATTATCCTAGTGTAAAGTAAGCTAGGATAGGTGCTTTAGTAAAGGCATTTTTAAGGTCTTAGAACGCCTTCTTACAGTTAAGCGTCTAGGTAAAGCGTAGGTACATTTTTCTTCCTTTTACAGAAAGGCCCTTCGTTCGTATTATTACTATAAGTGGTGCTACTACGCCTAAGAAGTTGTATATAAATTTTTAATAGAAGTTGGCGAAACCGAGGAAGGCTTATACGTCCTTAATACAGCTAGGGGATTACTATTTGGTAATTATATATACCTTCTTAGGGTCCATACGGACACCCTTAATAGTAATAATTAGTCTAAGGTATTTTACTTCTATAACTAAGAATTCGCACTTCTTTAGATTAATATAGAGTCCTGCTTCCCTAAGGCGCTATAGGACCTTTTAAACGTGCTTAGTATGCTTAGAAGGGTCGTCGCTATAAATAAATATGTCGTCTAGGTATGCCAAGCAGAAGTTATTAAGGTAGTCCCATAAGGCGTTATTAATATAGCTTTGGAAGGTGCCTGGGCCGTTATATACGCCAAAGGGCATAATAGTATATTTGAATTGGCCGAAGCGTAATACAAATGCGGTTTTCCATTCATCACCTTCCTATATTTAGAGATGGTTGAAGGCGGCGATAATATCAAGCTTAGTATAGATTTTGGCTTAACTAAGCCGCTTAAGGGTCTTACGTATAAGCGGTACTAGGTATTGGTTTTTAATTGTAATAGTGTTAAGTCCTCTATAGTTAACGCAGAATTAAATACCTCCTCCTAGCTTCTTAGCAAGAAGGATAGGGGCGGCTGCTAGTAATATACTAGAACAAATAAACCCTTTATTAAGGTACTTGTCGATATACTTTTTTACAACTAGAAGTTTGTCTTTTGATATTAGGTAAGGTCTCTTATAAGGTAGTATTTTTTCTTGTTTAATATTAATGGTATAGTTATTAGGTTAATGTGGAGGGAGTATATCTGCGCCTTTTTGTAAGCATATATTGATAAAGTTATAGTACCTTTTAGGGAGGAGCTTGCGGAGTTCCTTATTAGTAAGTCCCTTTTTAAGCTTTATAAACTTCTTAAAGTCCAAGGTTAAGAGTTTATTAAGTTCTATAGGTGTATTGTCCTCTAGGAGGTCCACTAGGTCTATCCTATTACTATAGAGAACGTAATCCTGTTCTTTATTAAGTTTATATAGCCGTGAGCGGGAGGCTGCTATAACAACCTAGCTCTTCCTTCGTGCTATGCAATAGAAGGCTGCGGCACTAACATGGTAACAGTTAGTCGTGGGTGGTATAATTAGAGGTTCTTTGGGTTAATATCCTAGGGAGTAGGTAGAGGCGGCTAGGCTATACCCTAGGCAGGTCTCTCTACAGTAGTTAGAGTTAAAGGTCACTTCTCTTTTTTTTTAGTTAATAATGGGGTTGTGCTGCTCAAGCTAGTTCATTCTAAGGATAATAGGGTAATTGGCAAGTGGTATAATATAGGCCTAGAGCTTTTCTTAGTGTCCGTTTATATCTAGGTAGAGTTATGCCATATAAGTAATCTTTTATGCAGTACAACTACCGTTAGTAAGTTGTAGGGCGCGGGCTTTAATAAGGGGTAAGGTTGGTAGGTTATATTTACGCATAAATTAGGTATTTATAAATTTATTAGTAGCTCCGCAGTTAATTATAGAACGGTCTTTATATTGTTTTTTAGCAGTTGTTTCTTTTATAGGTAAAACTATCTATTTCTATCCGTCTATTCTTACTAAGTCATCTATTAAGCAGGCCAATATATAGATCCCTCTATTATTAGGGTGTCCCAGCTCGCGACTTAGGGCTAGGACTAAGCATTTCCCGCTACTGCCGCTGCTACCGCTTTTTCATCTTGTATGGTAACGGTGCGTAGCGAGGTATTCGGTGTTCGAGGTATAAAGTTAGGTGTTAGGCGGCGATTACCAAACCTAGCTATTAGGTAGTTTGGGTTTTCGCAATAACAGCCTTCTTAACGGTATCTATAGCAGCGCCCTAGCTTCTAAAGTATCTCACGCTCTCCATCTAGGAGTTTACGTAGGAAGGTTAGTATAGAGAGGTTAATATTAGCTCCGGTAATAGTATTAGTAGTAGGCGTCAGTAACCTAGTGTATATAGGTATAGTTGGCCCAGAGGGCTTTTATATTGGAGCCTTTAGGCAAGGGTTAGTAGTAGAGATCTAATTTAGCCGTTATTCAATCTTCCGTAGGGCTGCCACCATGCTGTATATGTTATTGTAATTATAACTAGCGGCAGCGTAACTAAGGCGATAGGTAACTTTTTTAAGGAGATCTTCCTGGTCTTTAGTGTTATCTTAGGAGAGGACTCTAGTGTATTCCTAGAACTTAACATAGAACTCGTTAAATAACTTAGTGGGACTTATCTTTAGGGCGCGTAGTTTAGCTTAACTAGTGGCCACTAGGTCATAGTCGCGATATATTAGGTTAAGGTCGTTAAGGACTTCCTAATAGGACTGCCACTTTTAGGGGCTATTGGTCTCCCATTAGGCAAAGAGTCTGTTAAATAGGGTACCCTTTATACGCCCAATAATATAACCAATCTTAGTATCCTTTTTAGGAAAAAGGTAGGTGCTCTAGATTAGTTTTTTGCGGATTTATATTTTCCAGTAGCTGTATTCCTTACGGTCTCCCTAGAAGACTAGGGGGTTAGGGTATTATATATTAGACCCTATAATTATAGCTTAAGTTTAGTTACTATTATAGGAGCCATCTCTAGTGGGTAAAGCTGCCGGGGGCGTAGAGACTTAGGTAGTATAGTGCGTAGTAAAGGGATGCTTGGCATTATTACGGATATGCTTATTAAGCTAAGACTATAGGTATTTAATTATACCCTCCTTCTTAGTAACTTCAGCAATAAGTATAATCTCAGCTTTCTTTAATCATTGGACATCACGCTTAGATATACAGAGGTCGTCTTTAGTCTCTTAGCGTGTGTTATTAGCAAGTACCTCACTAGCTTATAAGTCTTGGATAATATCATAATCCTAGGCAGTACGCAATTCAGCTTATATAAGCTTTAGGTGATAGTTCTATAGAAGGTGGTAGTATTTATTAGGTTCTTATACTACTATTTATATAAATATTTCAGCGTCCCGTATTTCAATCTTAATAGGTAGCTGCCCTTCTGGCTGCTTTTCCGTGACTGTGTAATTAATAAAGGATAAGACGTCGCCAGTGTCTATCTCATTAAGGTCGTCGCTGTGGCCACCTGTATTAATGGGGGTGTACCTATCCTGCTAGGCTGGTTAACTCTTATCGTCTTTAAGGTAGTACTGGGTGCTCAGGGGTACTTGTAGTTGTAGCTCTTTTAAGCCGCTAGGCTTGCCCTTAGGGGTTAAGGCTAGGATTAATAAATTAAATTCTCCTAGGATTAATTGGCGTTGTAGGTTAGATTAGGGTACTAGGTTGCTCTTTAGGCTTAACATAGTGGCTAGTAAGGAATATCGTCTTACTATTATAGTGCGGAGGTTGTTTATAGGCACGCTACTTTTAGCAGCGCTTGCAGTATCGTAGAGACGTAGAATTGGTCATAGGCTAGGTATCGGTAGTAGAAAAAAGGCGCAACGTAATATCACGGGGCGGAGGTAGTGGCTACAGAACGTATATATTTGAGGAGTCTACAAGACGTTGCGCGATCAATCATAAGGATCAAAGGCGTAGGAAGGTGATATACTACGCATGGCTAACGTAAGCTGTACGCGAAGCGTACGCGAGGGCATGGGGTTCCGCTAGGGAGTCTCCTATAGAGGCTCCTGCGGCGGCGTTCCGTGACAATAGTTTAGTACAATTTTTAGGTCCTTAGTAGACAATAGCGGAAATCTTATATTAGTAGAATTCTTAGGTTAGTAGAATTAAATAGACTTCTTAAGTATAGGGTAGATATTAGTAGAAATTTTAGATTAGTGGATTTTAATAGAATTTTTAGGTTCTAGTTCTAAGTCTAAGTAGTAAGTTATAAGGCACTTCTACTTATAATAGAAGGCGGTAAATAGAGGCTTAAGGTTGTTTTAATTAATAGTTACCTTATATAGCTTTATCTAAGGTTGTTTAAAAATTACTAAGTAACTTAGGATAGTAATAAAAAGCCTAATTAGTTCTTTATGGTTTAGGTATTAAAGTCTTAAAAATACTATATAGGTAATACAGCCTAAGATAGTATATTTACTATTAAATCTAAATACGTTAATATACTAGTTAAGGGGGATTAAAGTAAAACTATTATCTTATATAAAGATCTTATTAATAAATCCTATGCTACTAGCTTCTATATTAATTAGGACTTAAGTATTAACCTATTAATTATTCTACTAAAGATAACCGTTAACGGTTATACTGTAATCCTAAGAGTTAGAGTTTATAATATCTAAGGCATTTAATAAGATCCTAAGGTAGCACTATCCTAGAAAGCGACTTAGCTCTAAGACCTTCTTTTTGGAGATAATTAGGGCATAGTTCTTATAGTATATTAGTTATAGCTTCGTTTTTATAAGAGGTATTTATTAAATATAGGGCTAAAACTAGGTAAAGACTAGGGTTGGTAACTAGAGGATTAATATAGTAAACGGCTACTAGAATTGGCCGATTGTTAATTGCATTAGGGTATAGAAATGGAGTAGTAATTAGAGAGGTAGGAGCCACTTTTATACTTAAAGTAGAGGCCTAGCTTAGTGCGTCGTTTTTATTTAAAGGACTCTAGTAGGGCGTATTCTAGGGTTCTAGTGTTAATATTTATAGCATTAGGGTGCTTAGGCTAAGATAATAACTTAATAGATATTTATAAAGCTATTATATTATATTAAGAAGTGGACTTCGGTATTAGGCGTAGTATATTATTATACCATTTATTAATAATACTTATATAGGCGTTAAGGGCTCCTAGTAGGTCTACACTAATTAGGGAGGTTTTTAGTTTAGGACTTAGAGATTTAATAAGGCTGTTAATTAGTATAGAGTTATTCTAGCCTATTTCTTTTACATAACAGTTAAATTTGGAGAAGTATACTAAAAAGCTTTTTATTCCTTAAACTATATAGTTTATCTTTCTCTAAGTAATAGCTTAGTAGTTTAGGTTACTATATATAGCTTTAAGAAGTATAACTAGGCTTAGTACTAAGTTTAGTTAAAGAGGTTTAATAAGGTTAGCTATATCTCCTTTTAGTTAACTTAGGACGTGGCAGAGTTGGTTAGCTTTAGTTAGGTAGTGGTTAGCATTACTAGTTAGCTTATTTTTAAGCCAGCTTAAAAATAATTAGAGTTTTTATTATTTACTAGTAAATATTAGGGGGTCTAGTAGTTATTCAGATTATTATAATGTAGTAGTTAGTTTAGGGTAAATAACTACTATAGGTTTAGGACTCTTATTCCACATATTTATCTCTAGAGATAGTATTTAGTCTTAGGGCTCTAATATAGGCATTTTAAGGGTATAGACTTCTTCTTAAAGGTTCTTAATTATTTACCAGTGTCATACTTCTTATTTAGCTTATTATTAAGTTAAAGTAGCTTAGTTCTATATAAGGGCGTCTATAAAGGACTTCTATATTTCTGCTAATAGTTTCTAAAGTGCGGATATAATGCTAATAGCTATTATAGGGGCTTTAGGATTGTTCTATATTTTAGAAGGTAGTATATAAGGTTAATATAACGTAGTATTACGGAATAAGTATAAGCGGTAATAATATATAGCGAAGTAGATATTATTAAGCTATATATATAAACTACATAATAAAGTTAAGATATTATATAAGGAGAGAAGGTAAGGAAACAGGAAGAAGGGGAATATAATATTATTAGTTTAGTTGCTTAGTTAATATATATACAGAGCAGAATAGGATTTAAGTAGTAGCCCTAGCAGAACTTAGTAAAATTTAATAGACTTAGCAGAATATAGTAGAATGCGGCAGATTGCCGTTAGACTGCTATAGATTGCCAATAGATTGCCATTAGATTATTATCTTACGGTCGGTCTCTTCTTGCTGCGTTAGTAGAAATAGTAGATATATATAAGGTGTTATAAAGGTGTCCCATAACACTTTAATTATATTATAAAAACTATTATAAAGAGAGAACTACCTATAGTAGAGACTGTATGTCCTTAAATATACTTCTTAATGCCTAAGAAATCCCTTCATATAAAATATATATTAAGTATATAAGGTACGTAAGTACGTTCGCTATATTTAGTATATTAGGTACATAAATACATAAGTATCTATATAACTTATTTACTATTTATTACTTTTTATATAGTAAGAACCAACTTATCTAAGTCTTTCCTTAGTAGTTATACTACTACGTTTATAAAGTCTATAATACTACCTCTCTTATATCTATCTTTGTCTTTAAAGATATTTCCCTTCTCTATATTCTTAATTAGAGATATATTATAGTAGATCTTAATATAGTTAATAAATATCCAGATTAACTAGACTTACATTGTCTTAATTTTTATCTTTTTTACCCTAATCTAATCTTTACCTAACTCTTAGGCCTCCTCTTCCTCTTTCTCTTCTATTCTTAATACTAAAACTAAGTGGTTAAAGTAGGTAACGAGCTAGAATAGTACGGCGGCCTATATATAAAAGGGCTATAGTATTACGCTTAGTTACCTAAAATGCTATAGACCTTATATTGGTAGTAGTACAACTACTAAGAGAAGATATAAATAGGTTAGTTAAGATAGTATAGGAGGCGCTAGAACCGATTAAGCTATAGGATAAGTGGTAACTAAGTTATATAGCTAGTTATAAGACTAGTTTAGAATGTAGGAATATAGAAATGTAGAAACGCATAAAACGTACTAATATACTAACGTACTAACGTACTCAGTATATTTTATAGACGTAGTATTATATATTTAAAGGACCGCAGTCCCTACCTAGATAGTTCTTCTCTTTATAGTAAATCTTAGAATATAATTAGAGTTAATCTATTAAGTAACCACTCTACTAGTTATATTATATTATTAACTTCTTATTTACCTATATACCTAGCCCATTAATAAGTCTACCATAGTATTTCCTATAAGGCTTTGTTATATATTTACTACTAAGGTTATAGTATTAATAATGTCGAATAATATGCCACCTAAGAGAGCACTAGTTATAACCCTATCGACGATAGCAACTACCTTAGGATTAGGTAATAACACTAGTATAAAGGATACTAACTCGTAGGTAGTTATAATAGGACAGTTATAGGAGATAGTCGACCGATTAATGGATAGTAATTAAGTACTTAAAGAGTAAATTAATAGAATTGGAGTAGTAAAGGTTAAGCTACTATTAATTAAACAATTCTTAGAGGAGAAGTTAAAGCTTAAAGGATTCCTTATATAAATGCGGTTTAAAGTAATATAAGAAGATATAAAGCTAGCTATACTAACGGATTAGGTAGCCTATATAGGATTGCTCTTAATAAAAAGGGCATTTAAATAAAACAAATCTTACTTTATAAAGATATAGGAGAATAGATAAGCAACTGCTGACTAGGAGGTTAAGTATATATTCTTAAGTTAGTAAGGATTTATAAACCGCCTTATATAGATATTTAGAGATTTAAAGGTAATAACTATAGTAAAACGAAAGTTTTAGGACCTAACGTAATAAACCTCAGCAATTAAGTATATAATGTAATTTTAGACGCTTACAATATAGGTTAAATAGAATAACAAAGCGATTATGGCATAGTATATATAGGGACTTAAGGCGAAAGTCTAAGATATAATTATCCTAGTGAAAGACGAAGATAGCCTAAGAAAATTAATTAATTAAGTAATTAAAATCAATAATACGATCTATTAAAGAGAATAGGCTAAAAGAGGCTAGGATAGAGTTTTATAGTTATATAAGGCGTAAAGTACGCAGTACTAAAAACAAAGTTAGAAACTATAGTATAGCGGACTAAAGCTAATAGACCTAAGTAGTACTAAAAAATCTAAAAAGTAAAATAAGAAACTATAAAAACCTAAAGGTTAAGGATTAAGTAATTATAGGGCTAAGAAGAAGAGGCTAAACTAGGGATTTTAGTAGTAAAAGACATTTAGGCAAACTCTATAGTAAGATAAACAGTTTAAAGAAGGAGCTTATATAAATTGCGGAAAACAGGGTTATTTTACTAAAGACTATAAAGGTAGTTAGGGTACTGCGTGGTAAAAGGCACTAAGTCGTTAGAGTACAATAATATAAATATAAGCGTATTTCGTGAGACTAAGGAGTATTTAATTAAGCACTTTACATTTTATTATAATAATACATACTAAATTTATAAGAACGCTAAGTATAGTGTAAGCTATTAGTTATAGGAACTAGAGTTATAAGAACTTAAAGGAGCTAATAAACCAATATACTAGTTAAATATTAAAGATAATAAGTATAAGGGGACTTTGTAGACAAGGGGCTATAAGGCATAATTATAGAAATAGGATAGGTTATAGAAGAGATAAATTCTTAAGAAGGTAAGGCCTTTAGGATTAAAAAGACTATATACTATAGGCATGTGCCTTTACTATATAACTAATAATTATCTAAGGGGTATCTATAGGTTAATAAAGATATTTATATTTTAAATTGGGCGCTACTATTATATATACACCCTACTAAACTTATACGATATTAAAATAAGCCCCTAAGGGGCTATAGATAAAGGCTTTAATAGAAAACTCCTTAGTATTTTAGAGATATATACTATTTAATAGCTTTTCTACTCGCTTAAAGCCGTTTATAAAGCTAATCTAGTAAATACTACATCTACTTCTATTGTAAATTAACCTACTATATAGCCGCTTCCTTACTAACCCTTTAGGCCTATATAACCCTTTTAATCTCTTTAATAACCTTAAGCTATAGAGAGTACTATTAAAGCTCGCTCTATTAGTTAGCCTATTATCTACTACCCTATTTAAAATCTAGCGCTACTATAGAAGGATTACCTTTAAGCCCCTTAGTCTACTTACGCTAAAGGGCCTATATAGACTTTACTATATAGCATATATAATATATAGGTGGCTGCTTAGGCTAGAGCTTAAGCTTAAGCTTAGACCTAGGCCCTTACTATAGTTATAATTATAGCTATAGCGGCGCTGGTAAAAGGGAAGCTATAGCACTTACCCAGGCTAACGTATATTAGTTTAATTCCGTAATATATAGAGGCGCTAGTAAATATACCGTTAGTAGATATGCTATTAGTAGCTATACTAAAGGGACCTTAAGCTAAAAGGTAAGGCTACTAGATATAGGCAATTAAAGCTATAAAGACTGCGCCTATTAGAACTTAGCTATATAGTTAAATAACACTTATAGCCTGCGTGCTCTTTAGTCGTTCTTATATACTCTTTAGTTATTTTAGGCGTCTATAGTCTTTAAGCGGTCTATAATAGCCGGCACGGCCTAGTAAAGTATTAATAGCTAGCTAAGGCCTTCTTCCTCCTACTATAGGTAGGTTTTAACCTTCTATATAAAGGGTAGATAGGCCTTATACTAAAATATAGGGTGGTTTTATATAGGTCTACTTAGTAATATCTTGTGGAGGACTATTAAGTCCTATAAAATAATCTCTTAGAGGTAAAATAGGAGGTTTATAGCGCCTATAGCCATAAAGTCGTTAATCTAGCCAACTTAAGGGCTGAACTAACCCTTCTAGATATTTAGCTCTAGCTAAATTATTAACAGTAGTATATTAGGGGAGGCAACGTTTGCGCTATAAATCTTAAAGCAGCCTATCTACAGTATATAGCCGGCTATTATCTATATAAACTTCCATAGTAGCAAGTTTAAGTAATAGCCAACTATTTACTCTTAGTTCTACCTACTAGCGCGTTTAATCTAGTTTTTGCTAACCCCTTTTAGCTCTACTATTTTAGCGCTAGCACTTTATCTAATATAGGTTTTCTTCTATAAGAAGACACTAATATACTAAAACACTTTAGTAATCTACTCCCGCTATAAGTTATATAAAAAGGCCATCTTATAGTCCCTAGTGCTACTCTTAATTCGGTAGATATAATACTACGCTAACCGCTTATTAAAGTCCGGGAACGGCTTATTACTAAGATCCTAGTAATATAGGAGGTAAAAAGCTAACCCGCTAAGTATATAAATAAGCGGCTTCTTATTATATAGAGCCCTAATAGTCTTAAGGCGGCCGTACTAGTTCTACTTACTAGCGCGTATAGTAAATATTAGGGACATATAGCGTGTAGGGCCTTTACCCTTAAACTTAAAGGTAAATAGGTCTAAGATCTTAGCGGAGCGCCTATTACTACTATAGGTAAGTATATAGTGGCCTAGTAGGATATCTACAAGTGTATAGAGGTAGTATTTTAGTAAGGAGTTTCCGCGGGCCTATAGCCGGCGGTAGACGTTTTTAAACTTATCCTCTATATATCTATTAAGTAGTATATCTCTACCCTTGTCCACAAACTAGTTCTTTTCCTACTATATATCACTCTATTATAGAATCTTTAGGTACTCCCTAATATTATTCTCCTATAGGAACTGGTAACTATTTATCTCTATAGCCTTCTGCACCTAGTAAAGGTCTATTAAGGCCATAATATAGCTATAAACTAAGTGCTAAAAGAGCCGCGTCTTATTATTGGATATGTTATTACTAACTTTATAGCTTTTTACTTTTAGTGGCTAGCCTATAACCTCCTTAATAAGGAAAGAAGTAGCTTTTCTTCCGTAACGGTATTACCGTTATAGTGCTGCTTCTTCTTATAAAAGGCCTAGAAAGATACGCGTTAGCTATAAGTATACTACTCCGCAAAGCACCGAGCTACCCCACCTTAAACTCCTTCCACTTTGGCTTATAATCTAAAGACATGTTTTTAGTTACATATTAGCTATTATGAGACACCTTTATAATGCCTTATACATATCTACCTATTTCCACTAACGTAGTAAAAAGAGACTGACCGCGAAACGGCAATCTAATAGCAATCTATAGCAATCTAATAGCAATCTAATGGCAATCTGCCGCATTCTACCATATTCTGCTAAGTCTACTAAATCCTACTAAGTTCTACTAAGACCGCTACTTAAATCCTATTCTACTCTATGTACATATTAACTACGTAACTAAATTTATAATATATACCCTTTCTCCCTATTTCCTTACCTTTTCCCTTTATATAACGTTTTAACTTTATTACGCAGTTTATATATATAGCTTAATAATATTTACTTCGCTATATATTATTACTGCTTATACTTACTCCATAATACTATATTACATTAACTTTATATACTACCCTTTAATATATAAAATAACCCTAAAGCCCTTATAATAGCCGCTAGCATTATATCTATACTCTAAGAACAATTAGTAGAGATATAGAAGTCCTTTATAGACGCCCTTGTATAAAACTAAGCTACCTTAACTTAATAATAAGCCGAATAAAAAGCATGATACTAGTGAATAATTAAAGACTTCTAAGAAGAAATCCGCACTCTTAAGATGCCTATACTAGGGCCCTAAAACTAAATACTATCTTTAGAGATAAATATATGGGATAAGAGTCCCGAACCTATAGTAACTATACACCCTAAACTAACTACTATATTATAACAATCTAAACGACTACTAAACCCTCTAATATTTACTAGTAAATAATAAAAACTTTAATTATTCCTAAGCTAGCTTAAAAATAAGCTAACTAGTAATGCTAACCACTACCTAACTAAAGCTAACTAACTTTACTATGCCCTAAGTTAACTAGGAGGAGATATAGCTAACCTTATTAAACCTCTTTAACTAAACTTAGTATAAAGTCTAGTTATATTTCTTAAAGCTATATATAGTAACCTAAATCACTAAGCTACTACTTAGAGGAAGATAAACTATATAGCTTAAAGAATAAAAAGCTTTTTAGTATACTTTTCTAAATTTAACCATTATGTAAAAGAAATATGCTAAAATAACTTCGTACTAATTAACAACCTTATTAAGTCCCTAAGTACTAAACTAAAAATCTCCCTAATAGGTATAGACCTACTAGGAGCCCTTAACGCCTATATAAATATTATTAATAAACGGTATAATAATATACTACGCTTAATACTGAAGTCCGCTCCTTAATATAATATAATAACCTTATAAACGTCTACTAAGTTATTATCTTAGCCTAAGTATCCTAATGCTATAAATATTAACATAGGAACCTTAGAATACGCCCTACTAGGGTTCTTTAAATAAGAATAATATACTAAGCTAGGCCTCTGCTTTAAGTATAGAAGTAGCTTTTACCTCTCTAACTACTACTCTATCTTTATACCCTAACGCGATTTATAAACAGCTAATACTAGTAGCTATTTACCATATTAATTCTCCAGTTACCACTCCTAATCTTTACTTAGTTCTAGCCCTATATCTAATAAGCATTACTTATAAGGACAAAGCTATAACTAATACGCTATAACCTACCCCCCCCCCTTTAATTACCTCTAAAAGGAAGGTCTTAAATCTAATTGCTTTTTAAAACGGCGCTATCTTAGGATCTTGTTAAATGCTTTAAATGTTATAAACCCTAGCTTTTAGGATTGCAGTATAACTATTAACTATTATCTTTAGTAGAATAATTAATAGGTTAATGCTTAAGTCCTAATTAATATAGGAGCTAGTAGTATAGGATTTATTAATAAAATCTTTATATAAGATAATAGTTTTACTCTAACCCCCCTTAACTAGGATATTAATATATTTAGATTTAATAGTAAATGCACTATCTTAAGCTATATTACCTATATAGTATTCCTAAGACTCTAATACCTAAACTATAAAGAACTAATTAGGCTTTTTATTACTACCATAGGTTACTTAGTAATTTTTAAATAACCCTAGATAAAGCTATATAAGGTTACTATTAATTAGGACAACTTTAAACTTTTATTTACCGCCTCCTATTATAAGTAGAAGTGCCTTATAACTTACTACTTAGACCCTAAACTAAAATCTAAAAAACCCACTAGGATCTACTAGTCTAAAATTTCCATTAACGTCTACCTTATACCTAAAAAGTTTACCTAATTCTACTAATGTCTACTAAGAACCTAGAAATTATACTAGATTATATAAACCAACTCTAACTGCTATGCCCTAAACTAAGTAGAAGCCTAAGCTTAATATATAAAAGTACTAAAAGAACTAGTATTTTACTATAAAAAGAATAATTAAAGAACTCAAACTTAAATCTAATACTAACTTTATACCTAAAATTAAACCTAAAACCAAATAAGAAACTATATAAGAAACTAAGAATAATTTAAACTTACTTAACACCTTAGATATCTATATAATTAGAGCTATCCTATTAGCATAACTTACTAACAACCCTAAATATATAATCTTTACCGTTATAATAGCTAATATTAAAAAGGTCCTAGCGCTAAAGAAATATACTAACCTTACTATAAAAGTACTAGTATATTACTATAAGTATCTAAAAGTATTTTTATAAAAGAAAGCCAATAAGCTAGTAGAGCACCAACTATATAACTATAAAATTATACTTAAAGAAGGAAAATAGCTAGGATTTAGACCCCTATATAGAATGCCCTAAAATAAACTCTAAGTGCTATAAAAGTACTTAGACAAATACCTTAGTAAAGGATTTATTAGAGCAAGCTTTTTGCCTATAGCTATAGCTATAATCTTTATTAAGAAACCTAGCGGCAGTTTATGCTTTTATATAGACTACTAAGCTCTTAACGCTATTACTATTAAAAATTAGTACCCGCTCCTATTAATCTAAAAGATATTAAACTAATTAAGTAACGCTTGCTACTATATAAAACTCGACCTTATCTACGTATTTAACCGCCTTTATATTATAAAAGGAGATAAATAGCTTACTATATTCCGTACTAAATATAGATTATTTAAATACTTAGTAACTCTATTTAGCCTTATAAATACCCTAAGTTTATTCTAACACTTTATAAATAATACTCCATATCTTTGCCTAGACGTTTTCCATACTACTTATATTAATAATATTCTAGTATATAGTAATAACTTAGCTAACTATAAGAAATACATTAACCTTATTTTAGAAGCCCTATATAAAGCTAGCCTATAACTAGATATAGATAAATACAAGTTTTATAAAATAGAAGTTCTATACCTTAGATTTATTATTTTTATAAATGGACCTAAAGAAGATTAAAGTAATTATAAACTAGTAAGAACCTAAAAATGTTAAGGATATAAGGGCCTTTTTAGGATTTACTAACTTCTACTAATGGTTTATTAATAACTTCTCCGCCCTAGTTTTACCCCTTATAGCTCTAACCTAAAAGAATAAAGCCTTTATCTTTAATAAGGAATATAAGAAGGCCTTTATCTACCTAAAGGTTATATTTACTATTACACCTATGCTCTAATACTTTAAAGTTATTACTTAAAAAACTATTTGCCCTATAAATATATACACAACTATTTAAATTTAAAATAATATAAATTGCCCTTGCTATAAACCTTAAGCTAATATAATAAATTTATAACTGCCAATTATAGTAAAGATCGCAAAGATGTTTTATTAAAACCTCCTAAATTTTATATAATATAGGCCGCGCCCTTTATCTTATTAGCAAAAAGATAAAATTATAAAATCTTTGCTCTAACTATAGAAGATATTAAAAAAGCACTAAAACTAAAATAATATACTAATCCTTAACGTCTTATACCTAAAAAGTACTATAATCTAATTAATAAGTTTAAAAAATAATTTATAGACTAACGTGGCACATGGAGTTTTGCTCAGGCCCTAAGTTTTAGTTACGTTAGTAGACGGCTTCCCTTTTTAGGATACTGCCACCTCCAAGCTTTGAATATCACAACTGGGGCTAAATTTACCAGTCAATCGAGCTTTGAACCACCAGAAATTGACTTTAAATAAACTTATAAACATATATTTATTGCTTTAAAACTCCACGCTAAAGATGCAATGGTTTATAATAGTTTTTACTAGTTGTTTATAATGAATAAATTTTGATGTTTAAATTGAGCAAAACTTAGGGCCCAAGCAAAACCCCATATACCATGTTAACCAGCCCCGTACTAAAATAAGTATAATTTTAAGATAGAACTTAAGCTTAGTATAACACTAAAGTTTGGTCCGCTATACGGTATATTATAAAAAGAACTACTTATAATGCGATAATACCTTAATAAGCATCTAGAAAAAGGATTTATTCGCCCTAGTTAATCTCTATTTGCCTTACTTATACTATTTATTAAAAAGCTAGAAGAAGGCTTAAGATTCTATATAGATTATTAAGCTCTAAATATAATTATAATTTAAAATTAATATCCAATTCCCCTAATTTAAGAGACGCTTAACTATTTAGTAAAGGTATAGTACTTTATAAAGCTTAATATAGTTACTGCCTTTAATACAATCCGTATATATAAAGGAGATAAGAAGTATATAGCTTTTTATACATAATGGAGATTCTTTAAATACTTATTAATGCTATTTAGCGTAAAAAACGGTCCCGGTACGTTTTAGTAATATATTAATAATACACTTTATAAGTTCTTTAATATATTTATTATTGTATATATTAATAATACCTTAATTTACTTATCCTTGCTTTTTAAACATTAGAAATATATTAGAATGGTCTTTAAACGCTTATAAGATGCGGGCTTATAATATAATATTAAGAAATGCAAGTTCTACGCGTCTAAGGTTATATATTTAGGCTTAATTATATCCCGCTACAAAATTAAAATAGACCCTAAGAAAGTTACAGCAATTATAAACTAGAAAAGCCCTAGTAATATATAAAATATTTAAGGATTTCTAGGATATGCAAATTTTTATTATTAATTTATTAACTACTTCTTAGAAACTGCCTAGCTATTTATAAACTTAATAAAAAAGAATATAAAATTTAAATAGACCGCTAGATATAAATGAGCTTTTAATAACTTAAAATATCACTTTATAACTACTCTAATTCTTACCTACTTTAACCCTAACCTTAAATATATTATGGACCCGAGGCCACCGCGAAGAACTTGTTAAGGCCCTGCCTAGAGAACTCGTTAAGGCCCCTCTATAAGGGCCTATCTGGCATCCGGTACACTTAGGTGACTTAGAAGAGGGTCTTAATAGGCGTAGTACGCGCGACCTAGTACAGCGACAGCAATGCAATGGCGACGCGACGGCAACCAGATGGCTTAATAAGGTGGAAACACAGGCAAAGCTCTAGGCAGCAGAAACACAGGCCAGCTTCGACGGCCCCATAGCGTTCGACTTACAGTCAACTTACAGTCGACCCACAGTCGACTCACAGGCGACTCACAGGAGGGTCTTAATAGGCGTAGTGCACGCAACCTGATGCGCATATGTATAAGGCGACTTATAGGAGGGTCTTAATAGGCGTGGTGCTCGCAACCTAATGCATATATATAACGTGCCTCCCCCCCAAGCGAGACAAACCCCCAAGCGAGACATACGCGTCTGTACGCGCTCTTCTTCTTCCCCTACCAAATTACACCCAAACACGAAATTCCTTGTACAAATCAATATGCCCCTTTCCAAATTAAGTTCTCGTGAAGCTGAAGACTTTATATAAAAAGCTATACAAGACGTCGAATCGGGCGTTGAGCCATCAATTCGCAAAGCCTCCGA
>Ga0307507_10005995_pt1 | contig 19213 bp, 9 predicted proteins | sample 7_EM_MG_FD_207223 | JGI IMG/M metagenome (GOLD analysis project Ga0307507, IMG submission 207223) | Populus trichocarpa ectomycorrhiza microbial communities from riparian zone in the Pacific Northwest, United States - 7_EM | ecosystem: Host-associated > Plants > Roots > Unclassified | place... | reverse complement strand
GACAATTTGGCTCAAAGTAGGTGTATATAGGCCTAAATACCCCGCGCGGGACTAACAAAAATCCGAACCGTGTACCAGACCTTCTAACGAAGGTCTTGCCAAAAGCGGCTAGCGGCTTGGCAAGAAGGTCTGGGAACGAGACAACCGTGGACATACTATTGGTGTTCCTATGCACTGCGCACGGGCCATAAACGCTTGGACGCCAGCTGTGCAAGGGATATACACTGGGTAGGTGGCAAAAGGCTGATGACGATGCTAACGATGATTTGTAATTATTACTGTTTGGACCCATTTCATTCACTCTTTCCCATTTTGGGATTAGCGCATACGCGCTCCATAAGAGTTACCACTAATATATAGAATAGACCTCTTCTCCCTTTAGATACCAATAACATAACTAATTAAGTAATTGCTATACTATAGCTACTGAAGTGCTACTAATACTAATCAGTGATTACAGATTAGGAGATGGTACTATTTTAAAGAGGAATTAACTATAAAAGGCCTACCTACCTGTGCAGAGAACCCTTGTGTGAGATTTACTAGGGAATATACGTTAAGAAGTAGACGCCTACCTATACTTGTGTTTTTATAACTTAATTTATATTTAAAGATTTAGAGGCCTGCCTATGCTTATCTTTCTATATCGCGTCCATTACGTATTTACAGCACCTGTGTGTCTTACTGTTTATTATAACCTATAAACTTAATACAGCCTCTATACCGATAACTTTCCCTCCCTCTATACCTCTAAAAACCCTATAGTAACCAATTCTGCCTCCCTTTTTACCTCCTTCTATATAATAAATACAAGCTATAGCGGACTGGTTAGTAAAGCCAGAGAATAAGGATTAGTGGCCTAATAGCTTTAATCCTATAAATAAGGAGAAAGATAAGAGAGATGCTTTTATAAGATATAAATGCTGGGTCTACAACTAATTATAATTATAAGATAGTGATCTCTGGGAGCAATTTAAAGAAGACTTTAATAAATGGACGGCATAGCTATTTAATAAAGTTAATAAGATATACTTACGCAATTTATAAAGTGCTCTGCGTAAGTATGGAGTTTAGGTATATAAGTTAAATCGCCCTCCTAAGCTGAACAATATACTGTATAAATGCCTTTAGGAGGAAGAGCTAACTGCTTAGATAATACTAGAGATTTAACAAACAATACCAAAGGATGGAGAATTTAAGTTAAACCTTATAGTATATATGCTAAAGACAGGCGGAGTTAAAGTATAAGTTAGCAACCTTAACAATGTTAAACAATAACCTATATAATACCAAAACTTACCTCCTCTACTCTTACCAGTAGACCGTACTGCTAGAGATATTATTTCCCTTATAAAGTTAATTATAGTAGACAATAAATACAGCGGTTAGAATAATAACTTTAATATTAAACTTAATATCTTTAAGAATTACTATAAGCAACTTAATATTACTAATAATGTAATAAAGGTAAAGGCATATTCCAATATACTAAAGGATAATACTCTTAACCACTTCTTTGCAAATTAAGTATTGTATAAAGAAAGTATACCTACTTTTACTTAACTTTGCGGTGTAATATAAGCCTATTTTAAGAACGATGACCACTACCGCTCTTAACTTTAGTTATTTAACAGCCTTATACTAAAGGAAGTTATATTTTAACTGGAGAATACGGCTAAACAGAAGAAGGAATACCTTAATATCTTAGTTAGAGACCTCTAAAAAGCATAGAATGGCACCAATAAGACTATAAAGGGTAACGCCGCTTTGCGATAGCACTTAATTATTACGTGTTAAGACGACTTAGCTTGTAGTTACGCATGCTTTTAACCACCTAATATATTACTAGCCTTAATTAACTCTCTTTAAAGCTCAATTGTTACCTATAAGAGAAGTTACCTACTAGCTATAGCTGCCTATATTATAGGAGAAGATAAAGAGGAAGAAGCGTACTATACAGACCGCTAATACGTTCGTAATAATAATAATTACAATAATTACGGTACCTTGCGATTTTAACGCTTCCCGTAATACCCTTAGAATTGCAACACTTAATACCTTTAAGAACAATACCCTTAAGACCAAAATCCTTAATTCCGCAACCCTCATGACTTATAAGTTAAGAGATGCTTTGTTTATAAGAAATAAGGCTATTAGTCTACTAAACACTTAAAAGAAAAGCAAGAAGATTAGAAAGAGAAGTATAGACATAAATATGGCTGTACCTTTAATTAGAATGCTGCTTAATAAATTACTAAATACAAAGGTACTAAAGATGATAATAATCTTAATAACTTTTAGACCTTTGTACTTAATTTTAAAGAAGATACTAAATACGCCAAATACTTTATATTATTAATAGTTAAGAAGTTAAGCAATCTTATAACTTAATACGCACTTATAGGAGTAGTTCCTAATAAGTCTACTTTCCCTTTTATATATTTAACTACCTTTAAAGAGACCTCTTAATACAACTCTAATAAATAGTACGGTATTATAATTAACACAGAAGCAGTAAGAGCATTAACTGCTAGATTTAGCCAATATCTTACATATAAGGAGACTGTTAACTTAATAGCTATACTTAATACTTCTAACACCGGCGCTATTAAGGTTAAGTTCGGAATTGGCTTAATATTATTAGTAGGTTCTCTTAAAGTGCAATCACCGGTAGGAGAGATTGTGTTTTATATTATATACGCTAATACCCCATTTTTTATAAGCCTGTGAGATCTTAACTCTTTGGGTTACTACTATAATAACCTTACTAATAAGGTAGTAACTCCTACATTAATAGTGCCAGTAGTATAATAGTTTGGTCACCCCTTCCTACTATAGGGAAAGACTCTATAGCAATTTATTATTATATTAATTATATTAATAGTATGCTACTTAACGGCAACAGAGTTATTATAATTACACTATTATTTCGGCCATCCTTTAGTTAGGAAGTTATATGCTCTACTTAAGTATTTAGGTTATAATATTAATAAAGAGATAATTAAGAAGCTAACTAAGTACTATTATTATTATTAAAAGCATGGCAAATCCCTATATAGATTCAAGTTTAAGCTTCCTAATAATTTGGACTTTAATTATACGGTATTTGTTAATATCTTCTATATTAACAGCAAGCTAGTACTCCACGTTATTAATAAGGCTATAGGATTTACTACTGCCTGATTTCTAAAAGATATATCTACAAAAACCACCTGGGAGGCTCTTTATACTTATTAGCTTAATACTTATCTTAGTCCCCCTAATTTAGTTATATACAATGCTGGCACCAACTTTAACAGCTATAAGTTTCGTTAAAATGCCTCTATACTTGCAATAAAGACTAAGTATATGCCCGTTAAGGCTTATTGGAGCATTGGAAAGGTTAAATAAGGTTATATAACCCTTCTTTACACCTATAAGATTATTTAAAAAGAGATAGGTTTAGATATCTTAAAGGAGGCATATTTACAGATGGCTGTTAAGGCGTTAAATAATTCTACGGGCCCTAACGGCTTGGTACCAACTCTACTAGTATTTAATGCTTTTCTATAAATGTTAGATAGTAATATACCGGCACCATTAATTTAATAATGTGCTGTTGCTATATATAAAGCAATGGAAGAGATCACGAAGGAGAGAGCTAAGAGAATGGTTAACAACGCACTTAACACTCAAAACGGTCCCAATATGGAAGCTTTATATAACCTGCCACCTAATTCCCTAGTGCTTATATACAGAGAGAAAGGAGGCTGGAAAGGCCCCTTCCTATTAATTGGAATTACCAGTAAGACTTATAAAGTTAAACTCTTATCTGGAGTTACTAATTTCTAATTAACTTATATCAAGCTATATTATAAAGAGAGTACAGTTAGAGACTCTAAGGGAGATTAATCTAACAGAGAGCAAGTTAATAAAGGAAAAGAGGAGCAAGAGGTACTAATTTAGCAACTATAACGCAACCGCTAGTAACCTAAACGATTTTGTGGACCTAATGTTACTGTCTATATAGCAATTCCATTATATACTAACTCCTATATAAAGGAGATTAACGGCCTACTTAAGAAGGGTATATTTTAAATTGCTGATACTTCTATAGTACTAGAAGGCACCTATATATTTAACTCCTAATTTGTTAATAATATTAAGAATAAGGGCACCAATTAAGCGTTTAAAAAGTTATAATTAGTTATATAAGCCTATAATAATTAGGAGAAGGAATTAGTGTTAATATAGTTACCTACTATTTAATAATTAAGTCAACGAATTATACTTACACTTACACCTTTTCTTCTTAAGGAAGGCGCCTCCCTATACCTCTGTAACATCTTATAAGCGTATATACAATCTACTACTCTTTTAAATCGCGATTTCTATATTCGCCCACCTCTAGAACTTTTAGATATCTTACAACTTAGTAATAATACCATTATAAAGGTAATTAAGCCTCTATATGGTATCCCTAAGGCTGGTAACTATTGGTTCTTAATATACTACTTTCACTATATGGAGAAGCTTAAGATAAAGGAGTCTACCTATAACCCTTACCTCCTCTACACGCACAAAGCTAGAGTAGAAATTGTTGGCCTCCAGACTAATAATACTCTATTTATTAGAAATAAAGAGTTTGTATAAAATAAGGAAATTAATCTTATAAATATTAAGTTTATGGTAAAGGAATGTAAGAAACTTACAATAAGTACTCTAATTAAGTTTAATGGCGGTTAAATTACTCTTAATAACAATAACTCTATTACATTTAACTAAATACGCTAGTGTGAGAACCTGAACCTTATTAACCTTAAGACTACCAATTTTATAAGTTTAAGAGGCACCAAGAGAGTTACAGTTACCCTAAAAGATTAATATATTGCTTAACGCGTAAGAGGAGTGTATATTGCCTCTATATACTAACCAGAGTCTTTATTTAATCTTTCCTTTACGGCTTAAGTTACTAACCTAAAAGAAGGTAACATAAAGAAGCTAAATAAGCGTTTATAATAGCAAATTGATAACAAGTTAAGAGGCCTACGATTTATACCTTTAGACCTCCAATTACCTAAGATTGTGGTATTTATAGATACCTCTTTTGCTAACAACGCTAACAATACCTTGTAAATTGGCTTTATAATTGCAATTGCTAATAATAGTGGTAGTACGAATATCATTTATTAGTCCTCTATTAAGTGTAAAAGAGTTACTTACTTAGTTCTAGCCTCTAAACTATATATAATGGCTTACGGATTTAATTATAGTGTGGTCTTAAAGTCTATAATAGAGAAGATCTTGCAGGTAGAGCTCCCGCTTATACTCTATACAGATTCCAAGTTGCTATATAAATACCTTATTAAGTTAGGAAGTACTTAGGAGAAGAGATTAATAGTTAACTTAATATACTTGCGCCAATTATATAACAGACGCATAATTACAGAGATTAAATGGATTAACGGCAACTTAAACCCTATAGACGCAATAACAAAAGTAAACGCTTATAACGTATTAAGAAACCTTATCAATATAAATATAATTAACTTAAATACGAAGGAATGGGTGGAGAGAGGTTAAGTAGTTAGTAAGAAATTAAGTAAACATAGAATACAGAGACTGGAGTTAGATTTTGATATTACGTGCGGTATGTTATATATATGGGTTATTAAGCCAATTATATAGAGAGTTGCTAGTGTTTAGACCCATTTCATTTACTTTTTCCTATTTTGGGATTAGCGCATATACGCTCCATAAGAGTTACCACTAATATATAGAATAGACCTCTTCTCCCTCTAGACACTAATAACACAACCAATTAAGCAATTGCTATACCGTAGCTACCAAAGTGCTACCAATTTCATTTACTCTTTCCCATTTTGGGATTAGCGCATACGCGCTCTATAAGAGTTACCACCAATATGTAGAATAGACCTCTTCTCCCTCTAGACACCAATAACACAACTAATCAAGCAATTGCTATACCGTAGCTACCGAAGTGCTACCAACAGTCACTCATTGCCATCCGGTCGATATTGCTACTATAGCCGGACGTCTTTTCATCCGGCATTTGATAGGACGCATGGCTTCTATAGGTCTAGGTCAGGATGCATCGCTTTTTTAGGTCTAGAGGTAGCTCAGCATCGACCAGTAAGAACTTCCAATCTCAGCGGCCTCTTGGTGATGACGTGAAAACAGATTATGTCCGAGGCTGATTAGCCCGCATGCCAAGGTAGAGTCGTATATATAAATGTATAGATATGACAGCATAGTCAAATTATTGTCAGTTCATTTCCATTTTAAAATCTGTTATAGCACGTCCGTTCAACTAACCAAGATGAGTGAAAGTAACATTCCCCTGCCTTCGCCCGGTGCAACTGGCGTCACGCCGGACGGGACCGCAACTGCGACCTGCTATTGTGGAGCCGTGCAGCTCTCTTTTGTAAGTCCATCGTTAGAACATTCCCGAATAAAGAAATTTCTTACGCTTAAGCTTACGTTTCGGACAGCCCGTAGAGGGCGAAGACTTGGTCACTTCTTTCGTCTGCAATTGCAGCGATTGCCACAAAATCACCGCGTCGATGTTCGCTTCAAACTTCACCATCAACGACAAAAGTCTCAAGCACCTTCGCGGGGAAGACAAACTAACCAGATTCGCGCAAAGCAAGACCATTGCCACGGGCAGCGTCATGGAGAATAGCTTCTGTTCCGTCTGCGGCTCCCTGATGTACAGGAGAAGCAGTAGGTTTCTGGGGCAGAGCATCTTGAGGATCGGGACCGTGGATGACTTCAACCTGCATGAGACGAAGCTGAAACCGAAACTCGAGCAATTCACCAAGCACAGAGCGAGTTGGTTTAAGGGGGTGCCAGGTGTAGAGGGGCTGAAGCAGACGACGGCTGGGGGTTTCTAAGGTTACGACGAGAGCCGTGATCAGTGGTCCCAGTGATGAATGGATTGATATTTTGACCAAATATTAATCGTTATTATTAAGGGAGCTAAAATATCGCGATATGAATGGATATTCGTGATATGGCTTATATAAGCTACATAACCAGTTCTACCCACGACTTTAAACACTCCAATCGCTTAATATTAACTGGCCCAAGTCTTATACGCTGCCAAGTAACTGTTTACCGCGCTCCTAAGCAGGCTGGTTTTGGATAATGCGAATAAGCGAGCATAAAATATCCTTTATCCAATAGAAAATGCATAAAATATCGCAATTGATAAGGACAAAAGTGGCCTGTGTAGAGCTTTTCCACCCCAACCGGGCAGAATTTGGCAGATATTGCGGGTATTACAGATATTACAGTAGGAATAGGTAGGGGTCCCTATCTTACCCCCCCCCCCCCCCCCAACTATATAATAGCTAAATACTTAAAAAAAGATCCTCTATCCTTCTTATAGTTCTTCTTTAATGCTAATTCTTTAAACACTTTGTTTTCTTAAGAGTTTTAGAATCTATCTGTATTCTCTCCTATAATACCATATAACGCCCTCCTAAAAAGACTCTCTTAGACTTATTACTTATCGCTAGATGTGACGGGCTTATATAATTGCTACTATACAAAAATACTAAGCTAAGGAGAAGAAGGAGAAGAAGACTGTTGGAGACTAATAAGATATAAGGGGTTGCTAAGGCGCTAGTAGTAAGCAAGCCAATGGCGATTTTCCATGCCGGGCATGGAAAATCCTAATTGGCTAGCTCTATGAGTAGTGCTAGCAGATTGCCTAGAAATGCGGCAAATTGCCCTAGAAATGGTAATATAGCAGGTAACGCGCTCTAGTACTGTTATATTACCCCCCCCTTCTAAAAAAGCCTGCCCTTAGGCTTTGTCCAAGTTCTTTATTGTTATTTAGATTATTATAGTTATCTAACCCCTCTTCCTAGCACCTAATCCAGCTATCTAATTTGTGTGATAGTTTAGGGAGGTCTAGGTGGGCTAGATAAAAATCTTATAGTTTATAGGGAGAGTACTTAAAATTAGATATAGGGTACTATTCTAGATCTTTATTATAACCTACCTAGCTTGTATAGTATTTTAAGGTACTACAGTTCTTTTTAACTGCTAAGATTTCTTTAACTTCCTATTTTTTATTCTCTGCAATCTAAATTAGTAGTAGGGGGTTATTGTACTATCTAGGCAATGGGTTTGTAACGGAGCCTTATAGGGGTACTACGGTGGACTTGTTAATGGGCTGGGTATATAGGTAAGAATAATAAGTCAACAACGTAATAATAACTAGTAGAGTGGTTGCCCAACAGATTAACTCTAATTGTATTCTAAGATTTACTATAAAGAGAGAACTATCTAGGTAGGGACTGTGGTCCTTTAAATATACAACCATACGCCTAAGAAATCCCTTCGCTCTGTAAGGTATGTGTGCTCTATATACTCTATCCTATAGATTACATAGATTATATAGATTATATAGATTATATTATGTGACCTTAGCTACTATTCTTTGTTATATAGTTCTATCGGATCTATTCTAGACTATGCCCTTATTAACTAACTAGCTTCTTCTAACTCCTCTCTAAGTAGTTATAATATTATACTTAAGCTGTCCATAACACCATCTCCCTCCTCTTTATCTTCGTCCTTAAAGATTCCTAATATCTCTAAGTTATCTACTAGAGGTGTAATATCTGTTTGATTAATTTGGTTAATATCCTTACTTATTATGCCTAAAGTATCTTCTTCTTCTTCTTCTACTACTCGATGTGCTCGTACCATGATGGCCATACTGTCGCTAGGTGAGATTATGCCATCTCTATATTTTTATTGTGCGAAAGAGGGGTTAGTTTATGTCGCGTTAGCAAGTCCTTTATCTTAACAACCGTCCTTTTACTTAAAGTGCACTAAAGCAAATATTTAATTGTCCTGTAACATTCGCTCCATCTCTAACACTAAGTGTGCGTATTCTATAACTCTTAACAGTCTTCTAGTTCCCTAAGTAACTTATTATAGGGTCTTGCATTTAATCTACTGCTGCGAAACTTAATAATAAGCTCTTAAGTGCCTTGGGTAAGATTTGTTATCTTTAAGATAAAGACCATGCTTGCGCTAAATAGGTAAGAGATAAAAAGCGTCGCGCCCTTAAAGCCCGCGCCTCTGCTTATACTTAACTGCTTTGTCTTAAGAAAGTGTATAAGAAGGTTTATTCTAAGGAGTGGAAGCTTATTTAATAGGGTTTGTCTAAGCTAGGTAATAAGAGAGTAGTATCTCTAGAGAAGGAAATAACTCTAAATAATATAGCAGTTGCTCTTCCTGGGTCCCCCTTAGGTAACTTGTCCTTTAGTAATCCTTTTTTAATGCTCCCTAATGTTATGGGGCGGGGGCAGTGGCTATAAAGCGTATATATTCAAGGAGTCTACAAGACGTTGCGCGATTGATCGTAAGGGTCAAGGGCGTAAGGAGGTAATATACCTACGCGTAGCTGACATAAGCTGTACGCGAGGTATATATAAGAGCACGGGGCTCTCCTATAGAGGCCCCTGTGGTGGGGTTCCGTAACACTACCCCCCCTCCTATAGAGGCGGAGCTCCGGCAACGCTGTGGTTACTATATATATATAGAAGGGACACTTAAGGTATAGAAAAGAAGAAAAAGGGGGGTATTGCTGAAGGCTTAAAACAACGTTATGTAATAAGGCTAGGCATCTAAGAATCCAACTAATTAGATAACTTTAACCGCCGGTCAAAGTTCCTGGACATCTTAACGATATTCTGGTTATATAATCGCATTTTGCCGCAATCTAACGGCAATCTAATGGCAATTTGCCCTTATGTGGCAATGTATAACGGTTTAACTCTATAAGGGCTCCTATAGAGGATTAGGTATAAAATCTCTACTTAGGCCCAGTTTCTGTGGGTTTATATAGTAAAAGTCGCTGATTAGATCCTTTGCATTTTTGAAGTCTTCCTATAGTTGCCATTCTGGCTAATCTATATTAAATCCTGTGTATATAGCTCTATAGTAGAGCTATTATCCTCTACCTTTGCCAAAGTATTTAGAGTTAATAATTTGTTTAACGGTCTACTCCTTATAGTTCTTGTCTTTGTTCTTATCTTGGATTAGTACTAATAGGGGTTTAGGCTATATCTGCCCTAGTAAGGGGTTAGGCTAATAAAGGTGTAGTAGCTATAGGTAAAATATAGGTTATATCCCGCGGGTAGCTAGGGTAGGCGGGAGTTCTAGCTTATATACGGCTCCCCTATTAATGACTCGTTTAATTAGATAGGGGCCGAGGTTCTTATAATTAAGTGACTTTATAGGCCTCTGCGTAGAGATATTGCGTGCATCTAGCTATACCCAGTCGCCAACATACATCTCCGGTGGTAGTATTTTATAACGGTTGGCGAAGTAGGCCTACTTTGCTTAAGCCTAGGCCATTTCTCCCTTGCAGTAGTTAAGTAGATTTTTTATACGGTCTGCATACTGGTCGGTAAGTAGCATCTTAAGGCGTTTTCTATATAGCAGTTTCTTATTAACAGGTTCTGGTAGCTCTATGCTGGATTAGGGATAATAACCCTTATTTATAAAGAATGGTGTTAGTCCTATAGTAGTTAAAACGTGGTTATTTATTATAAATTTACCTAGTGGGAGGTGGTCCACCTAGTTATCTTAACTATAAGCAACTACCTGTTGTAGGTACGCTTTTATGCTAGTATTGGCGTTTTCTGGTTGCCTAGCAGTTTTATAGTAGAAGGATGTAGACATTTTAACGGAGATGCTAAGGCGTTAGCAGATTCGTCTCCATATATTGGAGTTAAATTATATGCCTTAGTTAGATGTAATCGAGTCAGGTAACCTATATAGTTAGTAGACTTCGCGGAGGAAGGCGTTAGTAATGTCACTAATAGCTACACCTTTAGTTAGGACGTAGTGGCGCTTTTTTATAAGTTAGCATATTATTATAAGGATATTCTTATAGGTACGGCCATATTATTTATAGGGTGGTAGGTCAATAATGAAATCTATGGCGATATCTGCCTATTATTGTATAGGTACTGGTAGAGGGTGTAGTAGTCCTTAGTACTTTGTATTAAAGGCCTTAGCGTGCTTATAACTATAGCAGGCGCCTATAAAGCGTTTAACTAAGTCTATTATTTTTAGCTAGAAGTAGTATTAGCTAAGAAGCTTGTAGGTTCCTCCTCTGCCTAAATGGCCGCTTAATTAGAGGTTATGGGCTATTTGGATTAGTTACTGTTATAGATTTTTTAAGTTGGGGATAAATAGACGGCCTCTATAATAGAGCCTGTTCTCTTTTACTTCTAAGGCTGCTATATTAATCTGGCCTAAGCTTTAAAGGTTAGTAGGTAGCGTATAGGCGCTAGTAGTCTTTGCGGCAATAAGTTAATACAGTAATGGGTTAATAGAGGTGTTATATACTATAGTGATAAGCTTATTGGTTTTAGAAGGTAACTCTAGTTCTGTGGTATAAAGCTAAGGTATAGTTGGCTCTATTGTAGGTAGTATGCCTAGGGCCAAATTTTATGCTTTTAGGATTATCTGTTGTTGGAATTAATTATAGGGGTTATCTTTAGACTAAGGAAGGTCTTATAAGCGGTGTGTTAGGCTATTAGGCTTAGTACCTTGTACTCCTAGTCTATATATAATTTTAAAGTTAAAACTAGAGAGGAACTTATTCTAACGTACTTAGTATTGGTTTAGCTACTTTGTGGTTATAAAGTACTTAAGGTTGTAATAGTCCGTGAGGACTTTAGTTAGCTAGTTAGGCTCTGCTAAGAAGAGTTCTGGTTAGAATTCTTTAAACGCTTATATAATTATAAGGAGTTCTTTGTTATAGATCTTATAGTTATACTCTTATAGTGTAAGCTTAGACGAGTAAAATGCGACTGGGTAAAGGAGACTATTATCACCCATCTAAGAAAGAATGCCTGCGTTGACGTGGTCTAAGGAGTTAGTTTTGAGATAGAGTTGTTGTCCTGGTGTAAAGTAAGCTAGGATAGGTGCTTTAGTAAAGGCATTTTTAAAGTCTTAGAACGCCTTCTTGCATTTAGGCGTCTAGGTAAAGTATAAGTACGTTTTTCTTCCTTTTACAGAAAGGCCCTTCATTCACATTATTGCTGTAAGTAGTGCTACTACGCCTAAGAAGTTGTATATAAATTTCTAATAGAAGTTGGCGAAACTAAGGAAGGCTTATACGTCCTTAATGTAGTTAGGGGCTTGCCATTTGGTAATTATATATACCTTTTTAGGGTCTATATAGACACCCTTAGTAGTAATAATTAGTTTAAGGTATTTTACTTCTATAACTAAGAATTTATATTTTTTTAAATTAATATAAAGTCCTGCGTCCCTAAGGCGCTATAGGACTTTTTAAACATATTTAGTATGCTTAGAAGGGTTATTACTATAAATAAGTATATTATCTAGGTACGCAGAGCAGAAGTTATTAAGGTAGTCCTATAAGGCGTTATTAATATAGCTTTAGAAGGTGCCTAGGCCGTTATATATACCAAAGGGTATAACGGTATATTCAAATTGGCCGAAGCGTGATGTGAATACAGTTTTCTATTCATTACCTTTCTGTATTTAGAGATGGTTAAAGGCGGTAATAATATTAAGCTTAGTATAGATTTTGGCTTAATTAAGCCGCTTAAGGGTCTTATGTATAAGTGGTACTGGGTATCGGTTTTTAATTGTAATAGTGTTAAGTCCTCTATAGTTAATATAGAATTAAATACCTCCTCCTGGCTTCTTGGTAAGAAGGATAGGGGCGGCTGCTAGTAATATACTAGGACGAATAAATCCTTTGTTAAGGTGCTTATTAATATACTTTTTTATAACTAGAAGTTTGTCTTTTAACATTAGGTAGGGTCTCTTATAAGGTAGCATTTTTCCTTATTTAATATTAATAGTATAGTTATTAGGTTAATATAGGGGGAGTATATCTGCGCCCTTTTATAAGCATATGTTAGTAAAGTTATAGTACCTCTTAGGGAGGAGCTTGCGGAGTTCTTTATTAGTAAGTCCTTTTTTAAGCTTTATAAACTTCTTAAAGTCTAAAGGTAAAAGTCTATAGAGTTCTATAGGGGCGTTGTCTTCTAAAAGGTTAACTATGTCTATCCTATTACTATAGAGGACGTGGTTCTGTTCTTTATTAAGCTTATATAGTTATAATTAGGAAGCTGCAGTAATGGTCTAGCCTTTCCTACGTGCTATATAGTAAAAGGCCAGGGCACTTATATAGTGGTAGTTAGTTATAGGTGGGGTAATAAGGGGTTCCTTAGGTTAATATCCTAGGGAGTAAATAGAGGTGGCTAGGCTATGCCCTAGGCAAGTCTCTCTATAGTATTTAAAGTTAAAGGTTACTTCTCTCTTCTTCCAGTTAATGGCGGGGTTATGTTATTTAAGCCAGTTCATTCTAAGGATAATAGAGTAGTTAGTAAGTGGTATAATATAGGCCTAGAGTTCTTCCTAGTGCCCATTTATGTCTAGGTAAAGTTATGCTATATAGGTAATCTTCTATATAGTATAGCTACTGTTAGCAAGTTATAAGACGCGGGCTTTAGTAAGGGGTAAGGTAGGTAGGTTATAAGTACGCATAAATTAGGTATCTATAAATTTATTAGTAGCTCTGTAATCAATTATAGAACGGCTTTTATATTGTTTTTTGGCAGTAGTTCCTATTATAGGTAAAACTATCTATTTCCATCTATTTATCTTTACTAAGTTATTTATTAAGTAAGCCAATATATAGATCCCTCTGTCGTTAGGGTATCCTAACCTATAACTTAGAGCTAGGACTTGGCGTTTTCCGCTTCTATATCTAACTCTACTGCTATTACTACGTCTTCGTCTTATACGGTAGTGGTATATAGTAATGTATTTAGTGTTTAGGGTATTAGGCTAGGTATTAGGCGGCAGCTACTAAACCTGGCTATTAGGTAGTTTAGGTTATCGCAATAACAGCCTTCTTAACAGCATCTATAGCAGCGTCCTAGTTTCTAGAGTAGCTTGCGCTCTCCATCTAGGAGTTTTTGCGGAAAGGTTAGTATAGAGAAATTAATATTAGCTCTAGTAGTACTTGAGGTAGTAGGCGTTAGTGGCTTAGTATGTGTAGGTTTAATAGGCCCAGAAGGCTTCTGTGGAGAGGTCTTTAGGTAAGGGTTAGTAGTAGTAATCTAATTTAGTTATTGTTTAATCTTCTATAGAGCTGCTACCATATTATAAATATTGTTATAGTTATAGCTGGCGGCTGTGTGACTAAGGTAATAAGTAACTTTTTTAAGGAGGTCCTCCTAGTCTTTAGTATTATCTTGGGCAAGGGCTCTAGTATATTCCTGGAATTTAACATAGAATTTATTAAATGATTTAGTAGGGCTTATCTTTAGGGCACGTAGTTTAGCTCAGCTGGTAGCCAATAGGTTGTAGTTGTGGTATATTAGGTTAAGGTCGTTAAGGACTTTCTAGTAGGACTGCTACTTCTAGGGGCTATTTATCTCCTATTAGACAAAGAGTCTATTAAATAGTGTACCCTTTATTCGCCTAATAATGTAACTAATCTTAGTGTCTTTTGTAGGGAAAAGGCAGGCGCTTTAGGTTAGTTTCTCGCGGATTTATATCTTTTAGTGACTGTATTCCTTATGGTTTCTCTAGAAAACTAGGGGATTAAGGTAACGTGCATTAGACCCTACGGTGGCAGCTTAGGTTTAATTATTATGGCTTTTATTGTCGCCGCTCTGGTAGGGGTTTCTATTAGGTAAAGCTGCTTAGTACTAATCCTCTATTAAGCGTTAAGTAGGTAAGGTTGCCAGGGGTATAGAGACTTGGGTAGTGTTATATGCAGTAAAGAGGTGTCTAGCGTTATTATAAATGTGCTCGTTAAGCTAAGATTGTAGGTATTTAATTGTGCCCTCTTTTTTAGTAACTGTGGCAATAAGTATAATCTTAGCCTTTTTTAACCGTTGGACGTCGCGTTTAGATACGCGGAGGTTATCTTTAGTCTTTTAGCGCGTGTTATTAGTGAGCGCCTTATGGGCTTATAGGTCTTAAATAATATCGCGGTCTTAGGCAGCATACATCTTAGCTTATATAAGCTTTAGGTAGTAGTTCTGTAGAAGGCGGTAGTATTTATTAGGTTCTTGTGCTACTATTTTTATAAATGTCTCGGCGTCTTGTATTTTAATCTTAATAGGTAGTAGCCCTTCCGCTTGCTTGTCCGTAGTTGTGTAGTTAATAAAGAATAAAATATTGTTGGTATCCCCCTCCTTAGGGGTTAAGGCTAATAAATTAAATTCTCCTGGGATTAATTGGCGTTGTGGATTAAGTATAGGTATTGGGTTGTTCTTTGGGTTTAATATAGTGGCTAGTAAGGAATATCGTCTTACTATTGTGGGTTCCTTGGAAGTGTGGAATAGGGTAACTTATAGACACGCTGCTTCTGGCAGCGTCTGCAGTATTGCAGAGACGTAGAATTGGTTGTAGGCTGAGCGTTGGTGGTAAAAAGGCGCAACGTAATGTTATGGGGCGGGGGCAGTGGCTACAAAGCGTATGTATTCGAGGAGTCTACAAGACGTTGCGCGATTGATCGTAAGGGTCGAGGGCGTAAGGAGGTAATATACCTACGCGTAGCTGACATAAGCTGTACGCGAGGTGTACGCGAGAGCACGGGGCTCTCCTATGGAGGCCCCTGCGGTGGGGTTCCGTGACAAACTATTAGCTTATTATATAGGTCTAAACAGTAGTTTTTAGGGGGAACCTGGCCTTTACCTACTAGGTATAAGAACTAGGTTTAGAACTTAGTAAAGAATTAGTTTAGTTTTATTATTAGGCGGTTATAGTTATAATAAGCATCCTATACTTTATTTAAATTAACATAAATAGCAGCTAGATGCTGTATTATTTTATTAATAGATATAAACCAAATAGGTAACTCGTCCTTAAACTTAGCCTAGAGGTATTGCTAGGCGTCCCTAATAGTTTAACTAAAGAGGTAGAGTATTTTAGCTTCTTTAGAGGGGAAATGGTTATAGTTAATATAAAGCTTTCCTTACACCTAAATTCTCTAGTTTTTAAAGGTTGGGTCTATACCGTCTAATAATAGTAGGGGGTTAAGGAGCTTAACGGACTTTAATTACTTTATTATTGTGTCCATACTCTCTGGTATATTATATTTGGTTAAGTAAATAGGTTAACTAAGGCTTTATAAAGGGGAGGTTAGGCTATTTTATAAGGTAGTAAGGCTTTTTAGGATCTCCTTTAGAGTCTCTTATATACTTTAGGCTTAAAGACGGTTGACCTTCTAATTAGCTATAAGGGTATAAATCTGCTCGTGTATACCTATAATGTTATTATTGTCTTTAATTTCTAATCCTAACTAGATCTCGTGTTCCTCTTAGGTAGAGGAAGGTCTTTTAGATAAGCTTACTTTAGGTATTATTATTAGCTTCCTAAGGTTTGTTAGAATTATATAATTTGGTTTTAATTCTAGGGGTTTTTTTAGGGGTGTAGGTTAAGTACAGTCTGGCCTATAAAGTGGGATATTGTTAGGGTCTTCTTAGGCGTAGTAGTAAGTTTTTTAATATTTAAGTATAACGCGTTGACGTATTATTGTAAACAAAGGTCTTCTTTTAGGGTGGGATATTATTAAGGCCTTTTTAGGCAATGTAGAGAGAGCTTAGTATAATGTGACGGGCTTATATAATTGCTTCTAAACTGAAGCTTATAGATTGCTACTATACAAGAATACTAAGCTAAGGAGAAGAAGGAGAAGAAGACTATTAGAGACTAATAAGATATAAGGGGTTGCCAAGGCGCTAGTGGCAAGCAAGCTAATGGCGATTTTCCATACCGGGTATGGAAAATCCTAATTGGCTAGCTCTATAAGTAGCGCTAGTAGATTGCCCAGAAATGCGGCAAATTGCCCTAGAAATGGTAATGTAGTAGGTAACGCGCTTTAGCACCATCACACTAGAATTAAGAGAATTTTAATTGCTATAAGTAAGAGCTATAGCTAGCGCTTTTGTTATTGCTTTTAAGATCACTACTAAAGCGGGTTTATTAAATTTTTATATAATATCTTAGAGATAAAGTCTTTATACTTATCCTAACTTTTCAGTTAAAATATTATACTATTAAGATCTTTAGCAATCTTATTAAACTTATTAAGATCTTAAGCTAAGGCTAGCTTTTTATATAATAATATATTTCTAGATATAAAACTCCTATTCTAATATCTCTCCTAAAGTTCTTTAACGCTATTAAGTATAAGTTTATACTACTCCTTTTTCTAAATCTATTTAATATATCTTATATAACTGGCTAGATAAAAAAAATTAATGCACCGTTGTAAAGGGGAAAGTTGTCTATTTTATGGTAATACCTATTAAAGGTATTCTAGATATTTCTAATGCGTTTAAAGAACTCTTTATTAGATATATACTTCTTCTATTATATAATATTAGCTAAATTAAAAAATAGAGAGAGAAGATAAACCAACTTAGGATTTATTAAGGTGCTTAATTATAATATCTATTATAAAGAGTGCATTCTTATTAGGTAAAACCTAAGTAGATAGTTATATAGCCGTAAGGTATGGGCGACCCTAGGGCGACCTAAAGGTAACTTACCTATAAGGCACGTACGCTATACATACCTAAGAAAAGCTCTTCCTTACCTTATATACAGACTTCTTCTTTTTCCTTAAGGATTTATCTATCTATATAATATACCCTATTATTCTATTATTAAGCTCCCTATCTATATTCTTATCCTAAATTCTTACTAATTTCCTTAAGAGGATAGCTGGTTTAATTTTTCTATAATATCTCTAAAAAGAAAACCAATGCCTATACCTAATGGTAATACGCTAACGATATAACCGCTAAATGCCTTAGGATCTAGTATAGACAAAACTACTAGAAATATACTAGTAGAATTTAAGCCACGTTCTAAACCTTAAAATAATTAGCCACCTATAAATACTAAAGACTAGTTTAACTTATATACCTAGGCCTATGTAAGAGTATATATATTAGATCCCGCCGCGCTTACAACAAGTTCGCAAGCACTCTATATCTTTTTGGCCGTATAGCGACGTAGGCGTCAGGAAAAAATTTACCAGCATTAAATTTTACTTTTCTGCCATTTTAGCATTTCTTAGCATTTCCTGGCATTTCCTAGCATTTAGCGGCATTTATAATTAAGTATTAGCATTTAGCTGCTAAATACGGCATTTATAATTAAGTCTTAGCATTTAGCTACTAAGTGCTAACTATATATATATTATTCATTGCTTAACGTCCGATTCGGATCCCTATTGGGCCTACGCGGACTACTCCTTATATATATATATAGGGAGAAAACTCTTTTAAGAAAACCCCGTAATCTGTCTCCCCGCCTTTTGGGACTCGCCTATAAGGCGCCTGCGAGTCACCTATAGTGCTCTACTACCTTACTTTTTGACCTCCTTGGGAACCACTGCTGCCGTAATAAGCCTACGGACGCGCTAGTATCGCAAACTTTGCTCTACTACTGTAGAGTTATCAGGGGGCGCCTATTACTTACCCCTTTGCCTTCTATTACCATTTCCTTTGTAACCCAAAACTGATCTAGTATATTTTGGCTAATAAGCCACTGGGTAACCGCCTTAAGACCTTTTTGTATTAAGAGTAGTATGTTATAGTTCTCTATGCTAGCTACTAAGAGTATAGCTTCTCAGTTGGTGCGTAGGGGGCATAATAGTATTATATATTTTGGTGTTTATCTTAGCCAGCCATATTTATATCTTAGGCTACCTACTGGGATACCTACCTAGTAGAGCTAATCTTTTAGTCCTATTATCCCTATTCTTAAAAGTGTTGCTATTATATTTTCTGCCTTTGTTAGGCCTTCTTAGAGCTCTTAAGTATTTACCCCCTATGGCGTTAACTATGCCATAGCTTAGGTTTCTTTTACCTAAGTTAGCCTCTATACCTTTAACTCCCATGCGCCTCTCTAGTGTTGGTCCAACTAGTATTATATTATAGAAGATAGTTTTCTAGCATTTTTTTATGCTCTACTTTAGCTCCTTTCTCTTTTTTACTATTATCTTTACTAGCCTCTTACGCGTTTCCCTTCCTCCTTTATATGGGCCTAGGCCCTAATGCAGCACTATTCTTCTTCTACTTTCTTTACCTGTTTCTCCAATATCTCTTCCCTACTTTGGGGTTGTTGGTTTATTCTCCTATAAGGCGCCCTAGGGTCCCTCTATAGTTTA
>Ga0307507_10005993_pt1 | contig 19230 bp, 5 predicted proteins | sample 7_EM_MG_FD_207223 | JGI IMG/M metagenome (GOLD analysis project Ga0307507, IMG submission 207223) | Populus trichocarpa ectomycorrhiza microbial communities from riparian zone in the Pacific Northwest, United States - 7_EM | ecosystem: Host-associated > Plants > Roots > Unclassified | place... | reverse complement strand
AGAGGAGGTCGTCTGCCCTGCGGCAGACTGGTTGTGGAGGAGGGGGTCGTCTGCCCTGCGGCAGACTGGTTGAGGAGGAGGTCGTCTGCCCTGCGGTAGACTGGTTGAGGAGGAGATCGTCTGCCCTACGGCAGACTGGTTAAGGAGGAGGTCGTCTACTCTACGGCAGACTGGTTGTTATAGAGGAGGTCGTCTGCCCTGCGGCAGACTGGTTATAGAGGAGGTCGTCTGCCCTACGGCAGACTGGTTGTAGAGGAGGTCGTCTGCCCTACGGCAGACTGGTTGTAGTAGAGGAGGTCGTCTACTGTGGCAGACTGGTTGTGGTGAAATCGTTGGTTATAGTGGCTAGCGTCGTGGTAACATGTCTTTAGGGGGTATACAAACGGCGGCGCCCTTGCGACGACGGACGGAGGAGCAAAGGGGAGGCGACGGCAGGTAGTTATATATACTAGTAGTACTAATAATACAGTAGAGTTTACCATGCCTGCTTATCCAGGCCTCTACCTCAGTTTTCCAGTGCTTTATCCCAACCATAAGCAGTTAGCTACCACCACCAATCGTATAGGGATTCTCACCAGTTCTTACGGATATCTTATAATAGGGTTAGCCCAAGTACCAGTCTGCCCCCCAGCAGTCTATATAAGAGTTTCCTCCTAGAGTTGGTACGCTTTTGCACAGCTTGGGAGCCTTCCATAGCCTCTAGTTTTACGCCTCTCTTCATTGTTTCCGCCAGCGTGGGCATAAGCTGCCATTTACAGGGGTCACAACTCCCGTCTTACGCGCCTACTGACGTAGTCCTACAAGGGCGTCGTGGCTGCATCCTGCAATATAATTAGGTACACCTTCTACGGTCAAGGTCCAGCCAAAGCCTCTTCCGCCTAAGTAACTCCTGTTTGCTCCATAAGCACGTCTCACCGGCATACCGTCCTAGCAAGCAAAACGGTTCCGTCTGTTAATATACCGACACGCGCATCCGTTCTCTCAAGCTACGTAGTAGTCTCTCCGACCAGGACGTAATCCTGCCTACCTACTAGGTGCACTAGGGGTCAGGGCCTAGTTAAGGGGTAAGGTCCCTAGAGCCAGCAGTGGCTACTACGCACTACGCCCCACAGGAGGCTAGTAGTAATATAAGGGCGCAACACCCTATAGACTGCTAGTTCCCGTTTCGCGTTGCCTATAAGAGTCTCCTCATAACAGGCCGACCGTGTCTTGCAGGAGGGGGGCCGTAGAGACTAGGTCCCGCACTAGATAACCTGCTCCCCCTCTCCTACTAACCAAGCTTATGTCCCCCCTCTTTATAAGCTGGCCTATATCTCTAACTGTCGAGTCCTCACCCAACTAGCCTGTGTTTCCCCTACAGCCTCCCCCATATGTATATGCATATGCGTATGCGTATACGTATGCGTATACGTATACGTCAGGTTACGTGCACCACGCCTATTAAGACCCTCCTGTGAGTCGCCTATGAGTCGAACGCCATGGGGCCGTCAAAGCTGGCCTGTGTTTCCGCTGCCTAGAGCTTTACCCGTGTTTCCACCTCGTTAAGCCGTCTGGTCGCCGTCGCGTTGCCGTCACATCGCTGTCGCGTCACTGTCGCGTTGCTATCGTCGTCCAGGTCGCGCGCACCACGCCTATTAAGACCCTCTTCTGAGTCACCTAGGTGTACTAGATACCAGATAGGCCCTCGTAGAGGGGCCTTAATAAGTTCTCTAGGCAGGACCTTAACAAGTTCTTTGCGGTAGCCTTAGGGCCTTAACAAGTTTCGTACAATTCTGTAACGCGTTAACCTTACAGTCGTTTACAAAATATCAGTAAAAATTCGCCAAGCAAAAAAATTTGCATCGCACCTCACCAAAATTTTATAGAGGGAGTATAATTTCAATTTTACTACTATAATACGCTAAATCTTGATTATAACTGCCTAAAATTAAAGTTAGTAACTTGCCTAATTAAGCCAATTATAAACAATTCTTGGTGTTGCCCTTTATGCTACTACTACCTACCCGTTAGTCGTCTTCTACTCTAAAACAATCTGGACAAAAGTAAGCTTAGTCTATACCTATTCCTACTACTCTCCAGCCGTCTAAGAAGGTTAAAAGGAAGCTAAAGCTAAAGCTAAAGCTAAAGCCGCAGCCAAAGCTGCATATAGTAAGGAAGGCAAGGAGACTAAAATCACTATTACTATTACCGTTACTAGCGCTGCCCCCGTCCCTGCCATTGGCTTAACCTATATTCGCAAATTCAGATTTAAATAAGGGTGAGGATGAGAATAAGGATAAGAATAAGGATAAGAATAAGGATAAGAATAAGGATAAGAATAAGGATAAGAATAAGGATAAAGATAAGGATAAGGAGGATAAGGAGGATAAGGAGAATAAGGACAAGGGCAAGGACAAAAAGCCAGTAGAGACTAAGCATAAGGATTTAGATATATTATCACTGTTATTACTACCGCCCGTACGCTTTACAAGTGTTTAAAAGGCAACTATTAGTAGTGGAAAAGAGACTCTACCTGGTATAAAGTCAGCTATATATAATACTAATAATCTATACCTATTCCAGCTAGAGGAGTAGAGAGAGTAGATCTTACTAGATCTATTACCGCAAAAGTTTAAAGTTAGCTAGCTTAAAGTTGTTGCATTATACAAGAAGGTATAGCAAGTTAACTACTACCTCTAAAAGATTTGCTCTTGCGATAATCTTAAGTAAGCTATTAATATAGTTAAAGAGTAGTACTAGCGCTAGCTAATAAGATCTTTAGCCTTAAACTTTACCTTATATTTGGTTAAAGAAAAGGAGCTAGAGACTTAAGCTCCTACTACTACTTAAAGTTAGCAATTAGGTATAAGGCCTATAGGTAGAAGGATAAGTATATAGGCTTAACTTACTACTCTACCTAGTATACTTACTGCTAAGAAAGCCTTTGGTAATTAAATACCCATAATTACTAATTAGTGGCCTTGTATAAATGCTCACTGTTATAATAAGAGTAAGACTTGTTAGTAGAATAAGAAGTCGCCTAACTTACCTAATTTAAAAATCAATTATTATCCTATTAGTTTAGATAACTTCCTATAATAGAATAAAGAGCTGCTTAGTAGCGCGTCTACGGTTAAGCAGCCGTCGCAGAATATTATTATTAACTTAGTAAACTAGAAGGAGAGAAGCTGGGGGAGTTATAAGGAGCAGGTAGTAGGAAAGGAAAATTCTATACTATTAATAAATAATCTTTTTAAGGCCTTTATGGCGTCTTACTCTAGGCCAGTTAATTACCTACCTCCTTAGCTTTATTACCCCTACCCTTTACTATATATAGACGTTAAGCCGCCCCAGAACTCTAGCCCTATTTAGTTAGAAACAGACCTAATTAAGCTACTTAGCCAGTTCTTTAAGTGGCTAGTATATAAACTAGGCTTTTATAGTAAGTAATAAAGGGCAATTTTAAAGCCAATTAAAGACAAGTTAGTAGAGGAAAAGTAGAATATTAATATACTAAATTTAAAGAAGCCAGGTGGAGGTATAACGTTAAATTTATAAAAGTGCTATAACTTTAAGGTTAGCACGCTAGCTTAAATTAGAAGTAAAATCTTAGCCTTTAAGTAATCTAGATAGTAGCTATCTATTAATCTACAATATATCCTACCTCTTAAAAGTGTTGCCCTATATATATCCTATATACTTAACTAATAGCAAAATATAGGAAGGTATTAAAGCTTTTAAACTCCTTAACTAGCTATTAGTTCCTTCTAATCTAAGCCTTAATATTATTAAATATTGCCTTAATTAGATTATAATCTAGTAAATATAGTAGTAGAAATCTTAGCTTAATACTATACTACTTATAGAGCTCGCGGAGTCGTGCTAACTTATAAATTAACGCGTTATTAAGAATAAGGACTAAGCACGGCCCTAAGTATAGTAAATAATAAAAGAGTACTTGCTCCTCTATAAAGGATTTAAATATTATAGAGGTAATAGAGCCTTAGAAGATAATATAGCTTAAATATCTATCTACTAATAGTACTAGTAGAAGGCTCCACCTCTCTAATCTCTTAAATAGGTATGCTACTCCACAGTTAGTCCCTTTAGGTAACTAGCTATACTTTCTATTACTAGTCCTCTTATTTACCGCTAACTTATTAAGAAATACTAGCTAATCTACTATCTAGCTCTTTTAAATACTAATCTAGGCGTTATAGAGGGTGGTGCTTCTCTTAGCTGCCTAAGCCTTAACTACCTTCTATAACTAGCAAGCTCTCTTAAAAGCGTGGTATATACTTATAAGAGAGAGCAGGGCATTAAATTTATTAAATAAAAAGGTCTATATTTTATCTAAATATATAGTTAGTTAGTTTTTAAAAAACTTAAGAAGCTTCTATATAATAAATTAGCAGAAGACTTAATACTATAATATTATATATTACCACTTCTTGGTAAGGTAGTAGAGATTTATATTAGCTAAAAGTAACTATAGGTAGTATATATAGCTCGCCCTAAATATTAAGGTTTAACCACAGCTTATAAATTATCTTTTTAGATACCTTTACTACCTCTATAATAGCTGCTATACTTTTATTAGCTTTAATATAAAGCCTAATTCTATAAACAACTTTATCTAGAAGGCGGCGGCCCATAATTTTAATAATTATAGTGGTAAAATTAAAATCATACTCCCTCCGCAAAATTTTGGTAAGGTGTAATGTAAATTTTTTCACTTAGCGAATTTTTACCAATATTTCATAAATGACTGTATTGGTAAAAATTCATCAAGTGAAAAAATTTACATTACACCTTACCAAAATTTTGCGGAGGGAGTATGATTTTAATTTTACCACTATAATTATTAAAATTATAGGCCGCCGCCTTTTAGATAAAGTTGTTTATAGAATTAGGCTTTATATTAAAGCTAATAAAAGTATAGTAGCTATTATAGAGGCAGTAAAGGTGTCTAAAAAGATAATTTATAAGCTATAGTTAAACCTTAATATTTAGGGCGAGCTATATATACTACCTATAGTTACTCTTAGCTAATATAGATCTCTACTACCTTACTAAGAAGTGGTAATATATAATATTATAGTATTAAGTCTTCTACTAACTTATTATATAGAAGCTTCTTAAGTTTCTTAAAAACCAACTAATTATATATTTAGATAAGATGCAGACCTTTCTATTTAATAAATTTAATGCCCTACTCTCTCTTATAAGTATATACCGCGCTCTTAAGAGAGCTTGCTAATTATAAAAGGTAGTTAAGGCTTAAGTAGCTAAGAGAAGCACTACCCTCTATAACACCTAGATTAGTATTTAAAAGAGCTAAATAGTAGATTAGCTAATATTTCTTAATAAGTTAGTAGCAAATAAAAGAACTAGTAATAGGAAGTATAGCTAGTTACCTAAAGGGACTAACTATAGAGTAGCACGCCTACTTAAGAGATTAAAGAGGTGAAGCCTTTTACTAGCGCTATTAATAGATAGATATTTAAGCTATATTATCTTTTAAGGCTCTATTACCTCTGTAATATTTAAATCCTTTATAGAGGAGCAAGTACTCCCTTATTATTTACTATATTTAGGGCCGCGCTTAGTCCTTATTCTTAATAATATATTAATTTATAAGTTAGCACAACTCCGTAAGCTCTATAAGTAGTATAGTATTAAGCTAAGATTTCTACTACTATATTCACCAGATTATAATCCAATTAAGGCAATATTTAATAATATTAAGGCTTAGATTAGAAGGAACTAGCAGCTAATTAAGAAGTTTAAGAACTTTAACACCTTCCTATATTTTGCTATTAGTTAAGTATATAGGATATATATAGGGTAATACTTCTAAAAGGCAGGATATATTATAGATTAATAAATAGCTACTATCTAGATTGCTTAAAGGCTAAGATTTTACTCCTAATTTAAGCCAGCATACTAACCTTAAAGTTATAGCGCTTTTATAAATTTAACGTTATACCTCTACCTAGCTTCTTTAAATTTAGTATATTAATATTCCACTCTTCCTCTACTAACTTGTCTTTAATTGGCTTTAAAATTACCCTTTATTACTTACTATAAAAGCCTAGTTTATATACTAGCCACTTAAAGAACTAGCTAAGCAGCTTAATTAGGTCTGTTTTTAACTAAATAGGGCTAGAGTTCTGGGGCGGCTTAACGTCTATATATAGTAAAGGGTAAGGGTAATAAAGCTAAGGAGGTAGGTAATTAACTAGCCTAGAGTAAAACGCTATAAAGGCCTTAAAAAGATTATTTATTAATAGTATAGAATCTTTCTTTTCTATTACCTACTTTTTATAACTTCCCTAGCTCCTCTCCTTCTAGTTTACTAAGTTAATAATAATATTCTGCGACAGCTGCTTAACTATAGACGCGCTACTAAGCAGCTCTTTATTCTACTATAGAAAGTTATCTAAACTAATAGGATAATAATTAATTTCCAAATTAGGTAAGTTAGGCGACTTTTTATTCTACTAACAAGTCTTACCCTTATTATAACAGTAAGCGTTTATATAAGGCCACTAATTAGCAATTATAGGTATTTAATTACCAGAGGCTTCCTTAGTAGTAAGTATACTAGGTAGAGCAGTGAGTTAAGCCTATATACTTATCCTTTTATCTATAGGCCTTATACCTAATTGCTAACTTTAAGTAGTAGCAGGAGCTTAAGTCTCTGGCTCCTTTTCCTTAACTAAATATAAGGTAAAGTTTAAGGCTAAAGATCTTATTAGCCAGCGCTAGTACCACTCTTTAACTATATTAATAGCTTACTTAAGATTATCGCGAGAGCAAATCTCTTAGGGGTAGTAGTTAACTTGCTATACCTTTTTATATAATGTAATAGCTTTAAGCTAGCTAACCTTAAACTTTCGCGGTAATAGATCTAGTAAGATCTGCTCTCTCCACTCCTCCAGCTAAAATAGGTATAGATTATTAGTGTTATATATAGCTAACTTTATACCAGGTAGAGTCTCTTTTTTACCACTAATAGTTGCCTTCTAAACACTTATAAAGCGTACGGGCGATAGCAGTAATAGTAACAATATATCTAAATCCTTATACTTAGTCTCTACTGGCTCCTTATTCTTATCCTTATCCTTATTCTTCTTATCCTCCTTATCCTTATCTTTATCCTTATTCTTATTCTTATTCTTATCCTTATTCTCATCCTTATTTTTATCCTTATTCTCATCCTTATTCTTATTCTTACCCTTATCTAAATCTGAATTTGCGAATATAGGTTAAGCCAATAGCAGGGACAGGGGCAGCGCTAGTAACAGCAATAGTAACGGTGATTTTAGTCTCCTTGCCTTCCTTACTATATACAGCTTTAGCTACGGCTTTAGCTTCCTTTTAACCTTCTTAGACAGCTAGGGAGTAGCAGAAATAGGTATAAACTAAGCTCACTTTTGTCCAGATTATTTTAGAGCAGAAGACAACTAATGGGTAGATAGTAGTAGCATAAAGGGCAACACCAAGAATTGTTTATAATTAGCTTAATTAGGCAAGTTACTAACTTTAATTTTAGGCAGTTATAATTAAGATTTAGCGTATTGTAGTAGTAAAATTAAAATCATACTCCCTCCATAAAATTTTGGTGAGGTGCGATGCAAATTTTTTCACTTAGCAAATTTTTACTAATATTTCGTAAACAACTATATTTCGTAAACGACTGTAACAAGTTCTTATAAGCAGAGGTTCCCTATGCCCTTACCGCGTTCCCTTTGCAATCTTAGAGCTAGTGCAAGCCTAAGAGTGTCCTGTTATACACCTAGGACGCATCCACGTTGACTAGCTAGATAAGGCCAGTTTCGGACCTAGCTGCGAGCCAGGTAGTTATATATTAGGTGGTTTTCGTATCCCAGTTTCCCTTAATAGGCCTCCCTAGATGGTAGAACTAGAGCTCTAAGTGGAGGCAGTAGGGCTCCTAGTGTTGTTAAGGGCGATGCTTCGAATACGCATCGTAGGCTCAACACCATAGAGCCGCATCACCAGCGCGCTGCATGTGCTGTGGCGGCTCTCTACCATCGCCTCTGCACTTGGCTATTGTAAGGAACTGGTTCCTGATGATGTTTCCACCCGCGGCGACGTAGACGCGTGCAGTAGGGCTTCGCGGGCTAACAACTCCTTTAGGCAAGGCGTTTAGAAAGTATATTATATTTATATCTATAGTTAGCTTTAATAAGATAATAGTAAGGTTTACTAGACAGTTTATAACTATAATTAAATTGCCTAGTAAGCTAATACCTAAGGGCTTTAAGATAATAAGCCTTTATTAATATGGGTATTGTTATAGCTTTATATTTACCTTACCTAGTTACTTTTTTAAGCTTCCTTCTTAAACAGATTATTAAAATATCGTTCTTTTAAATACCTTTAAGTGCGTCCTCTACTTTACCTAATAGCTTCCTCTTTACGCTTATTAATTCTACCTATTTTTAGATAACTACTTTATAAATATTCCATTACTTTAGGTGCTTTAACAACTTAGAATTACTATAGCTAGTATAGCTTAATTAAACTTAAAGGACTATTTAGAGGTATATAAAAGGGTTAATAAAATAAAGGAAAGGCTACCATTTAATTTTATTACGGAAACAGTCATTAGCGTAATTAATTTAGTACTTTTAATTATATAGTAGGATAAGAATTTAGTACGGGTTTTAATAATAGCTCACTTATATAGTAATAAAGACGTTAATAAAGTTAATTAGCGTTAACCGTAGGTATATAATTCCTTTCTTAAAAAGCTGGTGGCTAACATTTAAGGCAATAATTTAGTTAAGAAGTTAACGCTTTCTAGGGTCTCTATTGACTATAATAACTAAATAGGCAGCGTTAATATTTATAATTAGCTTTAAAGCTACTATATTACCTAAATTACTACTATATATATCTAGCTACCCTTATTCCTCTAGGCGCTTAATACAGCCATAATTAATGCCTATATTATTAGTAAGAAGGTCTTTTAAACATTAAGTAGGCCCTTTTTTTAAAACCACCGCCGTTTCTATATACAATTGGCATAAAATCTTATTATTATAGGTAGTTAGTAGATAGGCCTAAATAAGTAAGATACTAAGCGTTTTCTTTATTAGGGCTTATTAAAATATAGGTAATATTAACCTGGTATTGGGCCTGACTATAAAAATATTGGAATAAACTAAAAAACCACCTATGTTACTACTAAAACCCTACTACCTATAATTTGACGATATAAGACACGGACTTACCATTCTATTAAAAGATTTATAAAGAAGTAAGGTTATAAGGGCCTACTAAGGTGCTAGATATATAGATGGAAGGAGGTAAAGAAGCTTATAATAAATATAAGGTTTATAGACTTCCTCTATACCTTTAGTGTTTTAATAACTTCTATTTAGTAGGCAATAACTAGGTGACTATTTTAAGCCCTCTACTTCCTTACGCCCCTAATATTAAGACCCCAAAGCTAATTAAGCCTTTAGTGTAACGTCCTGCTTAGGCTCCTTTAAGTCCTTTTCTACTGCCTTTAATTAATCCTCTGTACTAAATAACTGCTAACTAAACCTTTTAATAACCTATAGCATTTAATACATCTTATTTAACATATACTGCACGTTTTCCCTTATAACCTTAAGCTAGTTCTTTACCGGCTTATTCTTATTAATATTAAGAACATATATAAAGCGTATATATGGTAGTAATTTGGTAGACTTTAATAGAGGATTTTCCTATATAATTAGCAGCTGGTTAATAGAGGGAGGGTAGAAACCTACGGGCATAACGTTATATATTACGACTTTTTGCTTAACTTCCTTAAAAAAAAAGGTGTTTTTAGTAGTGGCCTTCTATAGCATTTTATCAGCATCGTAATATTAACGTGTTTAGTGGGGCCTGCTAGTGAAATCGCGCTAGCTAGGGTGCCTATAGTATGCTAACCCAAGTAAAAGCGCTAAAAGCGCCTAATATAAACTGTGATTTCTACCGCACGAAGGGATAGGACTATTAGATTTAGAAGTATATATACTAAATCTTAATAAATAAGTCTCTTTAATTAACTAATTAATTACCTAACTATATATAATAGCCTAGTCCTTAAATTGGACTCTATATCTATTATTATGGGACGGGGGCAATGGCTACAGAATGTATGTATTTGGGGAGTCTATAAGACGTTGCGCGATCGATCGTAAGGGCCGAGGGCGTAAGGAGGTGATATACCTACGCGTAGCTGACGTAAGCTGTACGCGAGGTGTACGCAAGAGCACGGGGCTCTCCTATGAAGGCCCCTACGGTAGGGTTCCGTAACACTACCCCCCCTCTTATAGAGGCGGAGCTCCGGCGATGCTGTGGTTGCTATATATATATAGAAGGGACATTTAAGGTATAGAGAAGGAAAAGTAAGGGGGTATTACTAAGGGCTTAAAACAACGTTATATAATAAGGCTTGGCACCTAAGAATCCAACCAATTAGACAACTTTAACCACCGGTTAAAGTTCCTGGACATCTTATTAATATTCCGGTTACGTAATCGCATTTTGCCATCATATAATAGCAATCTACGGCAATCTGACGGCAATTTACCCTTACATAGTAATATATAACGGTTTAACTTTATAAGGGCTCCTATAGAGGATTAGGTACGAAATCTCTGCTTAGACCCGGTTTCTATAGGTTCGTGTAGTAAAAATTGCTAATTAGGTCCTTTGCATTTTTAAAGTCTTCCTATAATTGCCATTTTGGCTAATCTATGTCAAATCCTATATAGATAGCTCTGTAGTAGAGCCACCGTTCTCTGCCTTTACCAAAGTATTTAGAGTTAATAATTTATTTAACGGTCCATTCCTTATGGTTCTTATCTTTATTCTTGTCTTGGATTAGTACTAGTAGGGGTTTAGGCTAGTAAAGGTGTAGTAGCTATAGGTAAAATACGGGCTATATCCTATAGGTGGCTAGGGCAGGCGGGAGCTCTAGCTTATATACGGCTCCCCTATTAATAACTTGTTTAATTAAGTAGGGGCCGAGGTTCTTATAATTAAGTGACTTTATAGGCCTCTACGTAAAGATATTGCGTGTATCTAGCCATACCCAGTTACCAACACGCATTTCTAGTGGTGGCGTTCTATAATGGTCGGCGAAGTAGGCCTACTTTGCTTAAGCCTAGGCCATTTCTCCCTTATAGTAGTTAAGTAGATTTTTTATGCGGTCTATATACTGGTCGGCAAGTAGCATTTTAAGGCGTTTTCTATATAGCAATTTCTTTTTAATAGGTTCTGGTGGCTCTATGCCAGATTAGGGGTAATAACCCTTATTTGCGAAGAACGGTGTAAGTCCTATAGTAGTTAAGACGTGGTTATTCGCTGCGAATTTACCTAGTAGAAGGTAATCTACCTAGTTATCTTAACTATAGGCAACTACCTGTCATAGGTACGCTTTTATGCTAGCATTAGCGTTTTCCAGTTATCTAGTGGTTTTATAGTAGAAGGATATGGACATCTTAACGGAGATGCCAAGGCGTTGGCAGATTCGTCTCTATACATTAGAGTTAAACTATATGCCTTAGTCGGACGTAATTAAGTTAGGTAACCTATGTAATCGGTAGACTTTGCGGAGAAAGGCGTTAGTGACATTACTAACGGCTACGCCTTCGGTTGGGACGTAGTGGCGCTCTTTTATAAGTCGGTATATTATCATAAGGATGTTCTTATAGGTACGGCCCCATCATTTACAGGGTGGTAGGTTAATAACGAAATTAATGGCAATATCTGCCCATTGTTATATAGGTACTGGTAGAGGGTGCAGTAGTCCTTGGTACTTTATATTAAAGGCCTTAGCGCGCTTACAACTATAGCAGGCGCCTATAAAGCATTTAACTAAGTCTATTATTTTAGGCCAGAAGTAGTATTGGCTAAGAAGCTTATAGGTTCCTCCTTTGCCTGGGTAGCCGCTTAATTAAAGGTTATAGGCCATTTAGATTAGTTACCGTTATAGATTTTCTAAGTTAGGAATAAATAGGCGGCCTCTATAATAGAGCCTGTTCTCTTTTACTTCTAAGGCTGCTATATTAATCTAGCCTAAGCTTTAGAGGTTAGTAGGTATTGTATAGGTGCCGGCGGTCTTTGCGGCAATAAGTTGGTGTAGTAATAGGTTAATAGAGGTGTTATATGCCGTAGTAATAAGCTTATTAATTTTGGGAGGTAACTCTAGTTCTATTATATAAAGCTAAGGTATAGTTGGCTCTATTATAGGTAGTATTCCTAGGGCCAAATTTTATGCTTTTAGGATTGTCTGTTGTTGGAACTAGTTATAGGGGTTATCTTTAGACTAAGGAAGGTCTTATAAGCGGCGTGTTAGGCTATTAGGCTTAGTACCTTATACTCCTAGCCTATATATAATTTTAAAGTTAAAACTAGAGAGGAACTCGTTTTAGCGTGCTTAGCGTTAGTTTGGCTATTTTATAGTTATAAAGTATTTAAGGTTATAATGGTCCGTAAGGACTTTAGTTGGCTAGTTAGGTTCTACTAAAGAGAGTTCCAGTTAGAATTCCTTAAACGCTTATATAATAATAAGGAGTTCTTTATTATAGATCTTATAGTTGCATTTTTGCGGTATAAGCTTAGATAAGTAGAATGCGACTAGGTAGAGGAGGCCGTTGTCACCTATCTAGGAGAGGATGCCTGCGTTGACGTGGTCTAAGGAGTTAGTTTTAAGATAGAGTTGTCATCCTAGTATAAAATAAGCTAGGATAGGTGCTTTAGTAAAAGCATCTTTAAGGTCTTAGAACGCCTTCTTGTATTTAGGCGTTTAGGTAAAATATAGATATGTTTTTCTTCCTTTTATAGAAAGGCCTTTTATTTATATTATTGCTATAAGTAGTGCTATAACACCTAAGAAGTTATATATAAACTTTTAATAGAAGTTGGCGAAACTAAGGAAGGCTTATACATCTTTAGTGCGATTAGGGGTTTACTATTTAGTAATTATACATACCTTCTTAGGGTCTATATGGACACCCTTAGTAGTAACAATTAGTCTAAGGTATTTTACTTCTGTAACTAAGAATTTGCACTTCTTTAAGTTAATATAAAGTCCTGCGTCCCTAAGGCGCTATAGGACTTTTTAAATATGCTTAGTATGCTTAGAAGGGTTATTGCTATAAATAAGTATATTATCCAAGTACGCAGAGCAGAAGTCATTAAGGTAGTCCTATAAGGCGTTATTAATATAGCTTTAGAAGCTGCCTAGGCCGTTATATATACTAAAGGGTATAACGGTATATTTGAACTGGCTAAAGCGCAATATAAATGCGGTTTTCTATTTGTTACCTTCCCATATTTAAAGGCGGTTAAAGGTGGCAATAATATTAAGCTTGGTATAGATTTTAGCTTAGCTAAGCCACTTAAGAGTCTTATATATAAGCAGTATAGGGTATTAATTCTTAATTATAATAGCGTTAAGTCCTCTATAGTCAACGCAGAATTAAATACCTCCTTCTAGCTTCTTAGTAAGGAGGATAGGGGCAGCTGCTAGGGACATGCTAGGACGAATAAACCCTTTATTAAGGTGCTCGTTAATATACTTTTTAATAACTAGAAGTTCGTCTTTTAATATTAGGTAGGGTCTCTTATAGAGTAGCGTTTTTTCTTATTTAGTATTAATAGCATAGTTATTAGGTTAATATAGGGGGAGTATATCTGCGCTCTTTTATAAGCATATATTAATAAAGTTATAGTACCTCTTAGGGAGGAGCTTGCGGAGTTCCTTATTAGTAAGTCCTTTTTTAAGCTTTATAAACTTTTTAAAGTCTAAAGGTGAAAGTCTATGGAGTTCTATAGGGGCATTATTTTCTAGAAGGTTAACTATATCTATCCTATTACTATAGAGGACGTAGTCCTGTTCTTTATTAAGCTTATATAGTTGTAATTAGGAGGCTACGGCAACGGTCTAGTCTTTCCTATATACTATACGGTAGAAGGCCGCGGCACTTATATAGTGGCAGTTAGTTATAGGTAAGGTAATAATGGGTTCCTTAGGTTAATATCCTAGGGAGTAGGTAGAGGCAACTAGGCTATACCCTAGGCAAGTTTCTCTACAGTATTTAGAGTTAAAGGTTACTTTTCTCTTTTTCCAGTTAATGGCGGGGTTGTGTTATTTAAGCCAGTTCATTCTAAAAATAATAGGGTAGTTAGTAAGTAGTATAATATAGGCCCAGAGCTCTTCCTAGTGCCCGTTTATATCTAGGTAGAGTTATACTATATAGGTAATCTTCTGTACGGTATAACTACTATTAGCAAGTTATAGGGCGCGGGCTTTAGTAAGGGGTAAGGTAGGTAGGTTATAAGTGCACATAAATTAGGTGTCTATAAATTTATTAATAGCTCCGCAATTAATTATGGAACGGCTTTTATATTATTTTTTGGCAGTAATTCCTATTATAGGTAAAACTATCTATTTCCGTCTATTTATCTTTACTAAGTTATCTATTAAGCGGGCTAATATATAGATCTCCTTATTATTAAGGCGTCCCGGCTTATAACTTAGGGCTAGGACTTAGCGTTTTCCGTTTCTATATCCAACTCTACCACTATTGCTACGTCTTCGTCTTATACGGTGGTAGTACATAGTAACGTATTTAGTGTTTAAGGTACTAGGTTAAGTATTAGGCGGCAGCCGCTAAACCTAGCTATTAGGCAGTTTAGGCTATAGCTATAACAGCCTTCTTAACAGCATCTATAGCAACGCTTTAGCTTTTAAAGTAGCTTATATTTTCCGTCTAGTAGCTTCTACGGGAAGGTTAGTATAAAGAGGTTAATATTAGGACCAGTAGTATTGCTTAGGGTAGTAGGCGTTAGTAGTTTAGTAGGTCTAAAGGGCTTCTATAGGGAGGTCTTTAGGTAGGGGTTTATAGTAGCAATCTAGTTTAGCCGTTGTTGTAACGGAACCTTATAGCTTAGACTACAGTGGGTTCTATTATTAGGCTGGGTATATAGGTAAGAATAAAACAACAACATAATAATAACTAGTGGAGTAGTTGCCTAATAGATTAACTCCAATTGTATTCTAAGATTTACTACAAGGAGAGAACTATCTACGGTAGGGACTGAGGTCCTTTAAATACACAACTATACTCCTAAGAAATCCTCTCTTGTACGTAAGGTACGTGTTGTCTATATTAAACATAACGTCCCTTTTATTTAACGTAGTTAATGCGTTTAATACTATATAACCTTAGTTACTATTCCTTGTTACATAATTCTACCAAATCCATCCTAGACTGTGCCTATATTAACTAACTAGCTTCCTGCGACTCTTCTCTAAGTAGTTATAACATTGTACTTAAAGCGTCCGTAATACTATCTCCCTTCTCTTTATCTTTGTCCTTAAAGATTTCTAATATCTCCAAGTTATCCACTAGAGGTGTAATGTCTGTTTAATTAATCTGGTTAATATCCTTGCTTATTATACCTAAAGCTTCTTCTTCTCTTTCCTGGGTTAAGCGTCGCCTTTATACGGTCTCCTCCATACTATTGCTTAGTAAAGTGATGGTGATTCCTTGCTCAAGGTATGCAAAAGAGGGGTTAGTCTGTATTGCGTTAGCGAGTTCTTTGTTTTAACAACCCTTCTCTTGCTCTAAGTGTACCAAAGCAAACGTTTAATTGTCCTGCAATGTTCGCTCTATTTTTAACGCTAAGTATACGCGTCCTATAACTCTTAACAGTCTTTAAGTTCCCTAAGTAACTTGTTATAGGGTCTTGTATTTAACCTACCGCTGTAAAGCTTAACGGTAAGCTGGCCTCCGCGCTACTTAAGGTTTAACGTGCCTTAGAAGAATCCACACGCGTCCTTAAAGCTTAATATTTAGCTTATACTCGTCTTTAACATCTTAAATGTGTCTATAAGAAGGTCCATTCTAAGAAGTAAAAACTTATTTAATAGGGTTTGTTTAAGCTAAGTAATAAAAGAATTAGCTCTCCTCCTATAAGGGAAACAACTCCAAGTAGCTCAGTAATTGCTCCTTTTAGGTCCCCCTTAGGTGACTCATTCTTTAGTGATTCTTCTTTATTAATATTATCTAACCTACTTTCTTCTAATACTCCTATACCTTTCCTATAGCATTTTTTAGGTTGCTTAGTAGTTTTTAGGTAGTCTTACTATAGCCTATCCACTTTATTTTATACTACGTTTTGTTATCTACATCCTTATAACTAATAATCTTTAAAACTTGCTATTTGTCTTCTTTTTATCCTCTATATATATCTGCCTTATAGACTAGTGGCTTAACATTCCCGTATGCTAGCTCTAGTATTGCAACATATTATATAGGGTAGATTTTTATTTTAGCTAGTAGGTTTAACTTATATATAACTAATAAAATTCTTTACTTAACTTTAAAAGGTCTTAATCTAACATAGTCCAACTTCTTACTTAGTCGTTAACTCTTAAAATTTTTGTATAGTAGCTATACTTTATCCCCCTTCTTAAGATCTGGTCCCTTAGATCTCTTAGTATTATAGTACCTTTTTATTTATTCTTGTACTAGTTTAGCTATTTCTTTAAGGTTTACATAAAGATTTATTAACATCTCTATTCTTTACTTAGCTGTACTACTCGTCTTTTTTACTTAATATAGCGATAATGATGTTCTTAGCTCGTATCCGTAATTTGCCTTAAATAGTAATATTCCCATTTTTTCTTATAGTGTTATATTGTATGCAAACTATATAACTAGTAATAACGATACCTAATTATTCTGTGCGTAATTAATATAGTGCCTTAGATACTGCTCTAGTGTCTAGTTTAGTCTTTCCGTTTATCTGTCCGTCTGCGGATAATATACTATAGATATTACTACGCGAACTCCTTATTCTACCAAAAACATTTCCTAAAATACTACTATAAATCTTGGATTTTTATTTAATATAATCTTATCTAGTACTCTATATCTTGTAAATACTTCTTTTATATAGATTCTAGCGACATCTTCTACTAATATCTCTTTAGTGCATGCTATAAAGTATTCCTACTTTATTAGCTTATCCACTATTACTAAAATCACGTTATAATCTTGTCCTATAATAGGATCTCTTAACTTTAGTAACTTAATAATAAAGTCCTATAATATAACCTCCTATGGTCTTCCTAGTGTCTTAATAGGTTATAGCCCTCTATACGGCTTATGCCTTATTGGTTTGTTTCTTTAGTAATCTAGATATTTCTTTATAACTTATCTTACTAGTTCCTAGATTCTTTAAACAATATACTCCTTTTAAAGTCTTAACACTAAGCCTGTAGCTCTGTTATGTCCTTATATTATTCCCTTATAGAATTCCTTAATAAATTCTTCTATAATAGACTTAGGTATATATATTGCTTCTCTATTTTTATATTGCTTTAAGTCTAGATCCTCTATCTATGCTTCTTAGATCTTCTATGTTTAATTACTTTCTAGTAATTTATAGATCTAACTTTCCTTAGTTGCTGTAATTTTTGGATAATTATACCTAATTAATCCGTCTTAATCCTTTTGCAATAAAGCTCCTAATAGCTTTTTATTACTTTATAGTTTAGCCTTTCTACTTAGAGCGTCTACTCGTGCATTATCTATACCCTTAGTATACTGAATTTCGAAATGGTATTCTATAAGCATTTCCGCCTATTTAACTTATCTTTAGTTGAGTTCCTTTGTTATTAGGAATCCTATAAGGTTCTTATAGTCTATCTTAACTATAAATGGTTTCTCTATACCTTATAAAAATACTCTCTATTTTTTAAATGCTATAACTATACCTAACAACTCCTTATTGTAGATGTTATAGTTTAACTCTAGTGGTGTCATCTTTTAACTATAGTATGCTACTGGGTGCCATCCATTTTAATATTTCTATAGGAAGTATACCCCTAGTGTAAAGTCTAATGTATTTATTTCTATAACCGTCTCTAGACCTGGTTAATAGATCTTAAGAACTGGCTCCTAAGTAAATAACTCTTTAATTCTTTTAAACAGTTCTTATTACTCCTCTCCCTATATCTATAGTTCTTCTTTCTTTGTTAACTGCGTAAATGGCTTAATATCCTGTAACTATTACACTATAAACCTTCTGTAGTAATTGCAAAACCCTAGGAACAATTTTAACTGCGTAATATTCTCTAGTTCCTGCTAATTTACTATAGCCTTAATCTTCTTTGGATCTATGCTAAGTTAGCCTAGTTTAATAATAAATCTAACAAAATCGGTCTTTCTAGTAAAGAACTTGCATTTCTTAATTGCTACTAGCATCTGTTCTTTTTATAGTCTCTTTAAGACCTATTTAATATGTTCGCTATATTTTTCCTTATTCTCTAAGTAAATGATAATATTATTAAGGTATGCTATAACAAATTTATCTAGGTATTCTCCTAATATACTATTAATTCGCTTCTAGAACATTACTAGTGCGTTTATAAGCCCAAATTGTATAACTAATAGCTTATATAGTTCTTCCTTTAACCTAAAGGTTACCTTCTATTTGTTACCTTCCTTAATTCTAATCTAATAGTACGCCTATCTTAGATCTATCTTTGTAAAGATCTTTACGTTGCCTATTCTGTCTTGGATTTTGCTAATTAAGGGTAAAGAATACCTATCCTTCCTAATAATGCTGTTTAACTATCTATAGTCTATACACATCCTAAGTTTTCTATTTTTCTTTAGGATAAATAGTACTGGATATCCTGCTAATAACTATGACGGTCTAATATATCCCTTACATAAGTTCTCCTGGATAAACTCCTTAAGCGCTACTAACTCCGTTTTAGTAAGCTTATAGATTGGAAAGAACTTTAAACTTATTCCCTTTTCTAATTCTATCTTATAGTCCCAAGCTATATGCTCTAATAGCTTTTTACTTTCTAGTAACCATAACTTTTTATTATACTTATAGTATCTCTTTGGTATATAACTTAAGCCTTGCTTAGTCTCTTTATATATTGCTCTAACTTAGTACTATACCAACTTAGTTTACTGTCGCACTTTACGCTATTATATATTTTTAATATTAACCTAACCTATAACCCAATTAATCTTTAGATTATACTTTTATAACTAAGGCATTTCTAGTATTGCCTCGTCCTGTCCTAATAGTAGGATATTAAAAGACATTCTAACTGGTCTCCCTTTAATAGTTATCTAAATAGGTCCTATTTTAAAATTAATAATACCTCCTCTATAGGCTATCTAATCTCCTAAAATTGTTATAAGT
>Ga0307507_10005992_pt1 | contig 19232 bp, 3 predicted proteins | sample 7_EM_MG_FD_207223 | JGI IMG/M metagenome (GOLD analysis project Ga0307507, IMG submission 207223) | Populus trichocarpa ectomycorrhiza microbial communities from riparian zone in the Pacific Northwest, United States - 7_EM | ecosystem: Host-associated > Plants > Roots > Unclassified | place... | reverse complement strand
TGAGAACTCTGTTTATTAAAGAGGGCTTCTAGAGCCTCTATATATACACCAGATAGGTGACAAATAGGTTGCAAATAGAATGACGACGCAGTCGTCATTCGGTAATGGAAACAGGTAATGAGACTTTTGATAAGACATTCGATGAGACATACGAGGTAAGTAGCGGGGTAGTGAGACATAGGGTTCTAGTCTTGAAGACAGTGGTAAGATGGTAGTAAGGAACTCCGATCCAGTTCGACAGGATGTAACACGGCCTCCAATTGAATTTATCGAATATTCCTGGATTTGGCAGTGGTTTGGATGCCTTTCCTCCGGCCTAGCTTACATGCACAACCAGGGTATTCGACATCAAGATATTAAACCCTCAAATATTATACATCGACGGCAAAGAATCTTTTTTACCGACTTCAGCTCTTCAAGTCGCTTTGACATTGGCCGAACAACTTCTACCGAGAACCCAGCCCGTATATCCGCCATGTATGGGGCACCTGAAGTAGTTCAGAGCCTTCAAGATAACAGCGATTTTAGGAAGCATGGGCGTGGAACAGACATCTTCTCCCTTGGTTGCGTTTTCTTAGAGATGCTTACTGTTATTGACGGGCGACTAATCGATGACTTCTACGAGTTCTGCCTCGCTACAAGTACTTCTCCAAAAAGGCCAACTAGGCTAGGCGCCAATAACTTTCCAGGAAACTTTCTCTATAGTCGTGCTGTAAATCTTGTTCCTTATTGGTTCGATAATAGTCCTTATACAGTTAAATCTTTTTTACAAGAGTGCATCATGCCCATGCTTTTACCGGAGCGGATGGAGAGACCTTCAGCGTCAGACGTCTCAAGAAAAGTGCGGGAAAGGAGTCCATGGTTTACAGTTCACAAAAGTTACTGCTGTTGTGAGGAATAGGAAGGTGAATAGTTACTGGATACTGGATTCGTGAATTTACTAGAAAGATCGCCAATTACGCACGAGAACCGATTAATTATTCCAAGTTACTCCTATCCGCTGTGGAAGTTCATGTGAACCCTAATCAATGAGGTACTTACTTGATCGAGTATCGCTCTTAGGCATTTGTAATAACCTAGGGGGGGGTTAGTTTTCGAATGTTATAGTAGGTTTGCGATAGGCATCTTAGTATCTTTGTCTTTGCAGCTTTTTAATGTGACTGGCGAGGTAACCGGAGCTGTCCTCAGGGATTAATACCTACCATTAAAGACAGAAAAGTGATGGGAGGAACATAGGGTTTCTAAGCTAGCTTAGTTCTGAGTCTCCTATCCGCTTGCGTTCACGGCGATGCAAGGTGTGTTATGGCTGGTGCACGACCTACTCTTCCTACCCTATCCCTGTACCTAGACCCAAATATCAATATATTCCTAGTTATATAGTTTATATACAATACAACACCATAAGAAGGTATGAAGACATTACCATTTAAGGCGAATTATAGATACGAGCTAAGGACATTATTATCGCCACGTTAAGCAAAGAAAACTAGTAGTACAGCTAAAGAAAACTAGTCTTTAGTATTTATAGGTGGCTAATCGTTTTAAGGTTTAGAAGGTGGCTTAAATTCTACTAGTATATTTCTAGCGGTTTTGTCTATACTAGATCCTAAGGCGTTTAGCAATTATATCATTGGCGTGTTACCATTAGGTATAGGCATCGGTTTTCTTTTCAAAGGCATTATAGAAAAGTTAAACCGGCTATCCTTCTAAGGGGGTTGGTAAGGATTTAAATATAAGGTAAGGATATAATATCGGCAAAATATTGTCCCCTATCAACGGCCTTAATGGTTGGTGGTTGACGCAATTGGCACGCAGTTAAGGGCATTTAGCAACTCGACCGACTAGCCTATGTCGTGTTTTTTTGACACGCAGCCTACGCGTAGCCTACGCGTTTGGCAACCATAATTATATTTAGAGCTATTTACCTCTTTTATACCAATAGTATATATTAGATAATAAGGGCTACTTTAAAGCTATTTATAAGGCTAGTAAGGTAAATTATATACACTTCTTTATATAATCTATTATATTATATTAGATAATTTAATATAATATAGCGATAGTCCTTTTCTACCTACCTACTTACTAACTTACCTACTTACCTACCTACCTACCTACCTACCTACCTACCTACCTACCTACCTACCTACCTACCTACCTACCTACCTACCTACCTACCTACCTACCTATCCGCCTATCTACCTACCTATAATAAAGCCTTATAGGAAACACTACGGTGGACTTATTAATAGGCTAGGTATATAGGTAAATAAAAAGTTAATAATGTAAATAACTAGTAAAATAGGTTGCATAACAAATTAACTCTAATTATATTCTAAAATATACTATAAAGAGAAGAACTATTTAGGTAGGGACTATAGTCTTTTAAATATATAATACTACGCCTAAGAAACATACTAAGTACGTTAGTATATTAGTACGTTAGTATATCCCTATATATCTATATACTTATATATTTACGTACTAAGTTATATTACGTAATCCATTATATAACTTAGTTACCCCTTATTTTATAGTTTAACTAGTTCTAACGCATCCCGCGCTAATACTACTAGCTTATTTATATCTTCTTTAAGTAGTTATACTACTACTAATATAAGGTCCGTAACACCATCCCCTTTCTCTTTATCTTCGCCCTTAAAGATATTTCGTATCTCTAAGTCGTCTATTAGAGGTATAGCATTTCTATCTTTAATTTAATAGCCTTTCTAATTTATAATGTCTCCTATTAGATCCTCCTAATTTAATTATTATAATTAGCTTATAGTTACTATCCTTTTACTAGGTAAAGTAATACTATCTTACTCTCGTTATATAAAGAAGAAGTTAGTATATATTATAATTATGGCTCTATTTAGTTGCTAACTTTCTTCCTATATTAAATGTATAAAAGCGAATATATATTCGTCCTAAAATATTTAATCTGTCTCTAATGCTAAGTATATATATTATCTAAAGCTTATCTACTCTTTCTTCCTAAGAAGGAATTTAAATATATCTATAGACTAAGGATAGAATAAGGATATAGAAACGGACCTAAAGAACATTACTAAAATAGAACTAGACCTTAAGGATAGGACAGAACTAAAAGGACATATATATAACATAACCTAAATAATATATACGGACTAGAATCCCTATAAAAACCTACCAGAAATTATTTAACTACTATACTAAGAAATATAGTAGCTGGTAAAGCCGCTATAGGACCCGCAAATACCTCTAATAGTAAAATAGTCGCTGTCTTAACCCCCTAAGAAGAACTTATAGCAGCTAATGCTAAAATAAAACGGCTTTAAGAGCTGCTTAAAACTAGAGATACCTCTATATTTAATAAGGGGTTATTAGACACCTAGAGACTTACTATAGTCCTTAAGGCCCTAGCATAATATATAGTATTAGCATTATTGCGGTCTATAAAGGTTACGGACTCCCTATTACTTATAGATAGAACTAATCCTATATTTAATAATTAGAAGCTTTAGCTATAAAATAAGCTTAAAGTTAATATAGACCACTTCCCTACTACTTAAGCTAAGATGGCCTAAGTCTTTAGCCGCACTAGCTGGGATATATAGACGCATCTATATCCGCTATACGCCTAGGACTTAGCAGACTCCTTCCTCTCTAGAGAGGAGATAATTAACTACCTATCTTCTATTTATAAGAATCCCTTTAAAATATAAAACGCTTGCCTTAATTATAAAGCCCTTAATATAAAGATAATGGAGACCTTTTTAGCCTTTTAGACCCGCTTTTTATACCTAGCCGGTTAAGCCTAAATTCCCTATAAAGACCTAATACTAGACCTCTTTAATAAGCTTACCCTAGACCTATAGCGCGCCGTACTACTAGTTTTTACTACTATATAGATGCTAAAGGTACTTATAGACCACTGCCTAGCTATTAATTAAGGCCTTCGTTAAATTAAGGTATAAGCTAAGTAGTATAAAGCTAAAAACTCTTTAAACCAAACTATAAGTGCTATAAGAACGGCCCGTAGTGCCCTAGCACGATTAGTAACTTCTATAGCACAAGCTATATAGCCTACTGTTAATTTAGCGGCTAGCCACATAGCTAATCCTACCGCGGATTTAGCGCATACTTGGCCTATATATAGTAACCCCTACAGATAGGCCCTTAGCAATTAAGGAGCTTACTTCTTATATGGCTAGAAGGACTACTTTGCTAAGAACTGCCCAATAAAGGTAAAAATGGATAAGGTTCTACTAATATAGGAGGACAGTACAGAGTTAAAAAAAAGAGGAACCCTAGAAAAAGACTCCTCTTTAAGGTTAAAAGGGACTAATATATTACACGTTAATCTAGGTTGGCTAGTTAGTAGAAAAAGCTACACTATCCCTTATACTTTATTTTATAATAGATATTAAGTTTTAACCTCTGCTTTAGCTAACTTTAGAGTAAATGCCTTTACCTTAATAGATACTTAATACACTATAAAGCTGGCTAATTTTTTTTAAATATACCCCTAGAAGAACTACCTAAGCTAATTCCTATTTATGGGTATAATGGATAAATAGGGCCGCCTATTACAACTATTTTATAGATTTACCTTTATATTAATAGATAAAGGCAGTATAATATTCCCTTCCTTATTATAGACCTAGGAAGCTATAATATAATCTTAAAAAAAATGGCTAGCCTATTTGGGCTTATAGCTTAACATACAGAGTAGACGACTTATTTAGCCTAAACTCTACCCCTAACCCCTTCCTTTATAAAAGAAATTAGTATTATAATAGAGAACCTTATACGGCCCTAGATTAATACTATTTACTAAGCCGATGCTATATATAGGGACTAGGCCTTTAAAAAAGATATATAGCGCGATTAGTAACAGATCTATATACTACATCACCCCCAAACTACCTATATTACGCTACCTATACTAAAAACCTAGAAAATTAGTAATAATTTAGCTAAGTCCTCTATAGAGAACTTAGGCCCTATACAGCTATAAAAAAGGCCAGGAATACTAGATGCTATACTAAACTAATAGATTAGAGGGATAACTTATAGAAAATATAATATAAGCTAAGAAAGACTATAAATCTTATACTGCAAAATACGGCCTAATAAAAGTCTGTAAAGAAACCTATGGACCTTTCCCTAGTTAATATCTGCTATATTAGCGCAGTAGGATTTTACTAGAACTTGGTCTAACCTAATACTATTACCTTTACTACCAGCTTATATAAAATTAATTAAATAATTAAGGAAAAGGAAAGCGAGCTTAGTAGAAAGAAAAGTAAACTTATAGATAAGGAGCTAGTAAAATAGAAACTACCCTATTAACACTAGAAATTTAAGAATATATTCTCTAAGGCAGTATCTAATATACTCCCGCCTTACTAACTATATAACCACAAGATTAAAATTAAGCTAGATAAGGAAGACATACTTAGCTATAGCCCTCTCTATTAGCAGTCTACTATTAAATTATAGGCTATAAAGCAGTACTTTATTAATAACCTAAATAAGGGCTTTGTTAAGCCTAGTTAAGCCCCTTTTAACTTACCTATTTTTTATTATTAAAAAGCTAAATAGAGGACTCTGTTTTTATATTAACTATTATAAACTTAATAATATAACCCGCAAGGACTGCTACCCACTACCCTTACTTAATAAGACTTTAACCTAAATAAGTAGAGCTAAGATCTTTACTAAGCTTAATATCTATTAGGCCTTTTACCAGATTAGGATAAACCCTAAATTAAAAGATCTTATTATATTTTAGACCTATTATAGAATATATAAATATAAAGTACTTCCTTTTAGACTAACTAATAGACTAGCTACTTATTAGTAATATATAAATAATATATTCTTTAACTACCTTAATAACTTCTATATAGCCTACCTAGATAATATTATAATCTACTTTAAGAATAAGTTAAAATATAAGGAGTATATCTATAAAGTTCTATAACGGCTCCGCGAGCCTAGCCTTTAGGTCAATATTAGGAAATTAAAATTTAGTATTAAGCGTATAAAGTACCTAGGGTTTATTATTAGTATAAACGGAATTAAGGCAGACCTAAAAAAGATAACTATAATTAACTAATAAGTATCTCTAAGGACCGCAAAGGGGGTATAGTTATTCTTAGGGTTCTATAACTTCTACTAACGCTTTATTAAAAACTATAGTAGAATTGCCTAGCCCCTAAGCCTACTTACCTATAAGAACTAGCCCTTTTACTTTAATACTATATATAGGCAGGCCTTTAATAAGCTTAAAAAACAACTAATCTCTACTCCCTTACTCGCCCACTTTAACCTAAAACGGCCCTTAATACTAGAAACCGATGCCTTAAATAGTGTTATAGCTGGCGTTTGCTCCTAAAAGCAAACGGACGGAAAATAGCACCCTATTACTTACTATTTAAAGACTATAGTAGATACTAAGCTAAACTACCTAATTTATAATAAAGAAATGCTGGCTATTACCTTTAGCTTTTAGCACTAGCGAGCCTAACTAGAAGGCACCCCTAAGTCTATTTAGGTAGTTTCTAATTATAAGGCCTTAAAATATTTTATAACAATAAAGGCCGTTATAGCTAAATAGGCGCGCTAGGCGGACACTCTATCTTAGTTTAACTTCCTAATTATATATAGGCTAGGCGCCACTAACTATGTAGATGCTCTCATAATGTAATAGGCTTATATAAATGCTTCTAAACCAAAGCTTGTAGATTGCTACTATATAAGAATACTAAGCTAAGGAGAAGAAGGAGAAGAAGACTATTAGAGATTAATAAGATATAAGAGGTCGCTAAGGCGCTAGTTACAAGCGAGCTAATGGCGATTTTTTATACTAGGCATGGAAAATCCTAATTGGTTAGCTTTATAAGTAGTGCTAGCAGATTGCCTAGAAATGCGGCAGATTGCCCTAGAAACTATAACGGTGCTAAAGCGCGTTACCTGCCAAATTCTGCTAAATTCTGCTAAGCTCTGCTATATTTTACCACCTAGTATACTATCTGGTACTATCTAGTACTATTTCTTACTGTTAGCTTGCCTACTATTGGCTTGTCTACTACTAGTGCCTTAGCGGCTTAAGCTACCTATTTATTTATATAAGCCCTCGCGGCTATCTTTCCTTGTCCTTAGCTTAGTATCTTTATTAGATAGCAATCCACAAGCTTTGGTTTAGAGGCATTTATATAAGCCGTTACATTATACTAAGCTCTCCCTATACTGCCTGGGAAGGCCTTAATAATATCCTACCCTAAAAGAAGACCTTTGTCTGCAACGACGCGTTAATACATTATACTTAGACACTAAAAAACCTATACTACTATGCCTGGGAAGGCCCTAACAATATCCCACTTTTAGAGGCCAGACTATACTTAACCTATACCCCCAAAAGAACCCTAGAATTAAAACTAAATTATATAATTCTAATAACCTTTAGGAAGCCAATAATGGCACCTAAAGTAAGCTTATTTAAAAGATCTACCTTTACTTAAGAGGAATATAAGATCTACTTAGGATTATAAATTAAAGATAATAACAATATTATAAATATATATAAGCAGATTTGTGCCCTTATAGCTAATTAGAAGGTTAATTATCTTTAAGCCTAAAGCATATAAGAGACTCTAAAGGAGATCCTAGAATGCCTTACTGCCTTATAAAATAGCCCAGCCTCCCCTTTATAAAGCCTTAGTTAACCTATTTACTTAAATTAATATAATATACTAGAGAGCACGGATATAATAATAAAATAATTAAAGTCCATTAAGTTCCCTAACCCTTAACCGCTATCTAATAGGATAAACCCTATCTTTAAGAATTAGAGGATCTAGGTATAAGGAAAGCTCCGCATTAACTACAACTATTTTACCTCTAAAGAAGCTAAAATACTCTACCTCTTTGGTTAAACTATTAGGGATACCTAGTAATACCTCTAGGCCAAGTTTAAGGATAAGTTACCTATTTGCTTTATATCTGTTAATAAAATAATATAGCATTTAGCTGCTATTTATGTTAATCTAAATAAAGTATGGGATGCCTATTATAACTATAACCGCCTAATAATAAAACCAAACTAATCCTTTGCTAAGTTCTAGACCTAATTCTTATACCTAGTAGGTAAAGGCTAGGTTCCCCTTAAGAACTACTGTTTAGACCTATATAATAAGCTAACAGTCTAACTATAAAAGAAGATTATGGTAGCCTTAAACGACCTATCTACCTACTAAAGACTTATAACCTAATATTTGTTGTTAGATTTAAAACTAAAATAAATTAATATTTATTCTAATTAATTAAAGAGGTCCTATAATAACTAGAACCTATTTACTATACTAACAAAAGCTAGCGTTGGAAGATAAATTATAACTACCCTTATACTAAAAGCGGTTATAACTACTTACCTATAAGCCTTATCCGAATTGCTATATACTATACCTTTAGCTAATACTTATTGCAATACCTTGGTTAACCCTACTATAGTTATATACTTTAATTATAGAAAGAATAGTTACTTTACCTTATCCTACCTAGAGCTAAAGGATATAGGTAATATTAAGGAGATAAAGAAAGAAGAAACGTCTAATAAGTTAAAAAAAGAAGAACCCTAGGGAAAGACTCCCCCCTAGAGTACCCTATTAATCTTAAGAAAATTAATCTAAATTAGCTAATAGGTAGGAAATACTTTACGGTTCTATATATAGTATCTTAAAATAGATATAGAGTTAATATAACTGCCCTTATTAACACTAGAGCAAATAGCTTTGCCTTTATAAATACTACTTATACAAATAACGTTGCTAAGTTCTTAAATATAAATGTTACCTAACTAGAGAAGCCTATTAAAGTAAAAGGCTATAACAGCTAAGCTAGTAAGCCAGTTACCTATATCTTAAAGCTATATATCGCTATTAATAGACGGCGCTAATTTGGTATCTCCTTTTATATCCTAGACCTAGAATCCTATAATATAATTCTTAGCCGGAAATAGATATCCTACTTTAATATTTAGTTAAACATTTAATAAAGACAGTTTATCTAGCTAGAGAATAGCCTAAAACTGCCTTCCTTTATTAAAGAAATTTAGACTAACCATAAGATATTAGCTGTAAGGGTTAACCCTATCTATTAGTAGGATGTTAGAAACCGTAACCTAGCCTTCGCCTAAGAAGATGCCCGCTATAAGGCCGGTAGGAACTCTATACCAATAAAGATACTCTCCTAAAGCGATGCATTTAAAGAGGACTCCATATATAGAAGTAGGATATAAAGCGGCATATGTCTAAATTGCATAGATTTAACTAGTATAAAAAGGAACATACTAACAGGATATAAGGGATAACCTTTAAAAGATGCAATAGGAACTAAAGGGAGTAATAACAACGCTAATACCCTAGAAGCCCCTAAAGCCACATACGCCCCTATTGTCTTATAACCCCCCTATAGTAGACATCGCCGTAATTAGCGTAATAGTGTTCCACTTTAATATGTACTAGAAGGATAATAAGGTCTTTACAATAAGCCTATATAAGATTAACTAAATTATTAATAATAGGGAGAAAAAGCCAGCTAAGAAAACTAATAAGGAACTGGTTAAATATCTTCTTTTTACTATTTATGTAAAGTATAAGGACACATTTTTAAAGGCAGCTTTGGATAAATTACCCCCTTATAGAACGTATAATTATAAGATTTAATTAGAAGCCAATAACTCGCTAGGCTATAGCCCACTCTACTAATAATTAACAGATAAGCTAAAAGCAATAAAGCAGTACTTAATTAATAACCTTAATAAAGGGTTTATCGAGCCAAGTTAAGCCCCTTTTACTTCCCCTATCCTATTTATAAAAAAGCCTAGTAAAGGCCTTTGTTTTTATATTAACTATTAAAAGCTAAATGCTATTACTTAAAAGGATTAGTATCCTATTCCTTTAATTAATAAGACCTTTATATATCTAAGCCAGGTAAAGATCTTTACTAAACTTAATATCCGCTAAGCTTTTTACCGAATTAGAATAGACCCTACATCTAAAGATTTAATAATATTCTGTACCCGTTATAGGTCCTATAAATATAAAGTTCTTCCTTTTAGACTAATAAATGGACCAACTATGTACTAAAGGTATATAAATAACATTCTTTTTAATTACCTTAACGAGTTCTACACGGCATACCTAGACGATATTCTTATATACTTAGATAATAAACTTAAGCACTAGGTTTATATAAAGAAGGTTTTAGAGAGATTATAAAACGCGGGCTTATAAGTTAATATTAAGAAATATAAATTTAGGGTAAAACGCATAAAGTACCTTAGGTTTATAGTGTGTATAAATAGAATTAAAGTTAACCCTAAGAAGATTAGCGTAATCTATAACTAAAAACACCCTTATACTATAAAGGGGATTTAGTCCTTCCTTAATTTTTATAATTTCTATTATTAATTTATCCGCAACTACGGAGTTATGGTAAAGCCTTTTATATAACTTACCCGGAAAGACACGCCTTTTATCTTTAATAATAACTATATAGAAGCCTTTAGAGAGTTAAAAGATCGGCTTATCTCTTCTTAAATCCTTTATTACTATAACCCGGACCTTAAATTAATATTAGAGATGGATGCTTTTAATAGAGTTATAGCGGGAATCCTATTACAGTTATATCCAAATAGTAAATAGTACCCTATCGCCTTCTTTTTAAAAATAATAGACCTAGCTAAGTGTAACTATAAAGTATATAATAAAGAAATGCTAGCTATTATCTAATTACTATCCTAATAGCGCGTAGAGCTAAAAGGCATAAACTTCTGTATTAAGATATATATGGATTATAAAGCAGCTTACTAGATAATAAGCCTATTAGGCTAAAATACTCTCCTAATTCTTCTTTATAATTATATATTATTTTAGTAAGCAAAACTCTAAGGCTAATGTATTAACCTAAAGGGAATAAGATATAGGGCCTTAGGATAAGCTAAAGGCCCAATACTGGATATACGCCCTTTTTTACCCCGAATAGCCTAACCCGTAAATCCTTAAGGAGCTAGACCCTAAATAGAATAATTTAGCACTTATAGAAGGAGATGTCTTAGACAAACTAATGGGGCTAATTAATTGCATCCTAACTGCAAACCGTACGGCAAACTCCCTAAAGGCCCTCCGCGACTAAGCTATAAAAGGTAACCCTAATTTAGAAATAGAAGGACTGCTCTTATACTAAAAACGGCTTATAGTTTTAGACGTTAACAACCTATAGATAGAGCTAATCTATAAAGCCCACTATTAAGTCTCTATGGTATACCCTAGTTAAAATAAGACCTACTAACTGCTAGCGCCCTATTACTACTAGCAAGAACTTTTATTTAATATAGCACGGTTTATTAGAAACTGCTACGCCTATAGACGCGCAGATATTGTCAGATAATCTATATTCTCTAAAGGCGTGGGTCACGTGCACGGAGCACGTGTATTGTAAATCTCCTCAGAGTCCCAGGGGCCCTAGGTCAATCAAGACACCATTAAAAACGATCAAGTCAAGATCATCAATCAATCAACCCATTTCATTAATGAGCAGCTCTATCTGAATTATCTGACAGATATCCCTAGGGATTAAACTCCTAGGTAGCTATAACCGCTGCTAGTTCTAGAATGCCCTTGGCAATATATTATAATGGATTTTAAATTATTTCTAAAGGACGCCCACGGCCATAATACGGCCTTTATAGTAATTAACCGATTATATAAGTAACCTATCTCCCTCCTATATTTTAAGACTACAACTATAAAGGATACGGCCCGCCTCTATATTAATAACATTTATTAATTCTACGGTGCCCCTAAATTAATTATCTCTAACTATAGTCCCTAGTTTATATTAGATTTCTAGAATAAATTCTGCCGTATCCTTAGGATTAAGATTAAGCTCTCTACTATATTCCACCCCTAGACTAATAGTTAAACTAAGATTATAAACTAGTACCTTAACTAGTAACTACGTCCCTTTATAGACTACTATTAGAATAACTAGTTAGAATTACTGCCTATAATAGACTACGTATAGCTTATACTCCCCTATAATAGTATAGGGATATCCCTATTTAAACTGCTTTACAGGTATACACTATAAATGTCCTTTAATTAGGATAGGCCTACTAAACCCGCTATAGCCTATAAACGCCTTAGCTATAAAGAGGCCCGGGCGTTTACTAAGAGAATATATAGAGCCTAGGATGTTAGCGACTTAGTTAATCGAGGTACGAGCATAGCAAGAGGGACGCGCAAGCCTGTACAATTGGTAGTCTATAAACGAGGATCCAAAGCTAAAGAAAGGAAACAAGAAAAACGGAAGTACTGCTTGAAGTTATATACAATCTTCTAGTCACGTGATGGCAAGTTGACGGCAATTTAACAGCAATTTGCCAGTGCTGTAACAATACCCCCCCCTCCAAAAAAGCCTGCCCTCAGGCTTTGTATGTCTGTATTACCCCTACGGGGCATTCTTATCTTTATGCTCTACTAGTAATTTGTCGTCTTTACTATGCCAGCAATCCATCTACTTATCTAAGTACTTTAGCGGTCTAGGTTTATTAGGATAACGGCTATAAAACTCTTATAACTTATGGGGGCTACCTATAAAATTCTATGCGGGGTACCAGGTAGGGTCTGGATTATATCCTTTCTAACTTACGCGGTACTTTAGTATTCCTTATACAAGTTTACAGGCCAGTATTTCTTTAATTTCCCATTTATTATCGCTATTAACTTAAATCGGCAGTGGAGGCTTATTCTTTATCCAGGTAGTAGGTTATTTGCAGCTTTTTATAGCTTATCTAGTAAGAAAATAGGGTGGACTTTAATTAAGTCTAGGAGTTCAACCTTGTATAAGTTGCCTTCTTTATTAAGGATCTTATACAGTCCTACCATCTTATAGTCTAGCTTATGGCTAGGCCGTTCTGTCTTCTAGTTCTTTATTATAACCTAGACCTTATTGCCTTTGATAAAGTCAGGCTTGCGCCTATGCTTATTTACTTACTATTCTATTAATTTCTGGGCCTTTTCTAGGTTCTTATAGGCTACCATCTATACTTCTTTTAAGCATCTAGCATACTGCTGTGCTTCCTTATAAGATAGTTTCTTATATATGATTTGTGGTCCTTCTAGTCTCTCCCAGTTAAAGCTTATATGGGGTAAGTATCCTATTTCTAGCTGGATAGGTGCAAACCCTGTTAAGTTATAGGGTAGGGTTGCCTGGGCGTAGTCCATTATAGGTAGTAGTTTACCCTAGTTGTTCTAAAAGTAGTTAATAAAGGACTGGAGTCTCTGGTCTAAGTATTAATTTATAATCTCCGTCTAACCATCTGTCTAGGGGTGGTATACCGTAGAGAGCTTTAGCCTAATACCTAGGATCTAGGTAAACTCGTTCTAGAAGGCTAATATAAACTATAGCCCGTGATTAGATATAATAGTATCTAGTAGTCCGTAAATTTAGTAGACGTAGTGGATATACAGTTAGGCCGCCTCCTTAGCGTTAATATTCTTGTAACAGGGAATTAAAAATGGGCGCTTGCTAAAGCGGTTAATTAAAATTATAACTATATTATATCCATTGCGGTCTATAGGTAACTTATGGAAATTTATAGAGATATGCTGCTAGGGGCGTTCTAGTATTAGAAGTGGCTTTAATAGCCCTAGGGTCTTGTCTTGTGGAATTATAGACCTATAGCAGTTATCGCAGTTCTGTATATAGCGGTTAATATCTATAACCATTCCGGGCTAGTAGTAGCGGTCACTAATAATTCTATAGGTCTTATTTTTTCTAGGGTAGGCCGTAGAAACCTAAGTATGTACTTTGGCGATAAGCTAAGTCTCTAAATTCTATTCCTCTGCCACTACTAGCCATTCCCAGTACTTAAGCAGTCCGTTTTTAAGGGACTATGGACTAGTAGCATCCTTTACCTTTTTATGGTACTCCTATAGAGAAGGGGCCATATGGTTTGCCTATAGTAGTTTATTAATAAGGTTAAGTTCCGTAGAGTTAATGGGACATATCTCAGCGTCTAAAGGGTCTGTATTTTGTTCTGCCTATATCTAGGGGTTAAGGTGCTCTGGTTATAGTAGTGTCTAGGTCTATAATAAGATCTTTATAGCTACCTAGTTACCTAGGTCCTGTTTACGCCTTATAAGAGTATCCGCACGGTTTATAGCGCCAGGTTTATATATAATTAAAAAGTTAAACTAAAATAGAATATCCACCTAGTGTGCCTACTGGGCTGTAAGGGCCTTAGTTGTTATAAAGTATTTTAGGGCCTTATAATCCAAAACTACCTTAATGGGCTTAGGGGTCCCCTTTAGCTATATATGCCAGTGCTAAAAGCTAGAGATAATAGCTAGCATTTCTTTGTTATGGATATAGTAGTTTAGCTTAGCATCTATTATAGTCTTTAAATAGTATATAACAGGGTGCTATTCTCCGTCCGGTTGCTTCTAGAAGAAAATACCAGCTATTATACTGTTTAAGGTATTAGTTTCTAGCATTAAGGGCCGTTCTGGGTTAAAGTAGGTAAGTAGGGGAGCCAATACTAGCCGTTTTTTAAGCTTATTAAAGGCCTGCATACATATAGCGTTAAAGTGGAATAGTTGGTCCTTCCTAGTAAGGCAGTTAAGAGGCTAGGTAATCCTACTATAGTTCTTAATAAAGCGTTAGTAGAAGTTACAGAAACCTAAAAATAATTACACCCCCTTTACGGTCCGTGGGGGTGTCCACTAGTTAATTATAGCCGTTTTCTCTAGGTCGGCCTTAATTCTATTTATACTAATAATAAAACCTAGGTACTTTGTATACTTAACACTAAATTCCAATTTCCTAATATTGGCCTAGAGACCGGCCTTACGGAGCCGTTGTAGGACTTTATAGACATGCTCCTTGTATTCTAACTCATTCTTAGAGTAGATTATAATATTATCTAGGTAGGCTGCACAGAAGTCATTAAGGTAGTTAAAGAGTATATTATTTATATATCGCTAGTATATAGCTAGTCCGTTGGTCAGTTTAAAAGGGAGTACTTTATATTTATATGTTCCGTAATAGGTCTAAAATATAGTAAGATCTTCTAATCTAGGGTCTATCCTAATCCAGTAAAAAGCCTAACAGATATTAAGCTTAGTAAAGACCTTAGCTCTACTTATTTAGGCTAGAGTCTTATTAAGTAAGGGCAGTAGATAGTAGTGGATAGCGGTCCTTACGGGTTATATTATTAAGTTTATAGTAGTTAATACAGAAACAAAGTCCTCTATTTGGTTTTTTGGTAAAGAGAATAGGTAAATTAAAAGGGGCTTAACTAGGCTTAATAAAGCCCTTATTTAGGTTATTAATAAGGTATTACTTTATAGCCTATAATTTGGCAGTTAACTGCTAATAAAGGGGGCTATAACTAAGGGTGTCTTCCTTATCTGGCTTAATCTTAATCTTATGGTTATACAGTTAGTGAGGTGGAAGCATATTAGATACTGCCTTAGAGAATATGTCCTTAAATTTCTAGTATTAATAGGGCAGTTTCTGTTCTACTAGTTCCTTATCTATAAGCTTGTTTTCCTATCTACTAAGCTTACTTTCCTTTTCCTTAATTATTTAGTTAATTTTATATAAGCTAGTAGTAAAGGCAATAGTATTAGGTTAAACCAAGTTCTAATAGAATCCTATAGCGCCAATGTAGCAGATATTAACTAGGGGAAGGTCTATAGGTTTCTTTACGGACTTTTATTAGGCCGTATTTTATAGGATAAGGTTTATAGTCTTCCTTAGCTTACATTCTATTTTCTATAAGTTGTCCTTCTAGTCTATTAGTTTAGTATAGCATCCAGTATTCCTGGCCTTCCTTTATAGCTGTATAGGGCCTAAGTTCTCCATAGGGGACTTGGCTAGGTTACCACTAATTTCCTAGGTCTTTAGTGCGGGTGGCGTAACATAGGTAGTCTAGGGGCGGCGTAGTATACGGACCCGTTGCTAATTAAGCTGTATATCTTTCTTAAAGGCCTGGTCCCTATATATAGCATCGGCCTAGTAAACAGTATCCATCTATAGCCGCATAAGGTTCTTTATTATAATGCTAATTTCCTTTATAAAAGAAGGTGTTGGGGGTAAAGTTTTGGGCCAGACAAGCCGTCTACTCTGTACGTTAAGCTATAAGCCTAGATAGGCTAGCCATTTTCTTTCTAAAATTATATTATAGCTTCCTAAATCTATAATAAGAAAAGGGATATTATACTACCTTTATCCATTAATACGGAGGTAGATCTATAAAATAGTTATAATAGATAGTCCTATTTATCCATTATACCCGCGGATAGGGACTAGTTTAGGTAGTTCTTTAAGGGATATATTTAAAAAGTCAGCTAGCTTTATAGCGCACTAAGTGTCTATTAAGGCAAAGGCATTTACTTTAGAGTTAGCTAAAGCAAAGGTTAACACTTAATATCTATTATAAAATAAAGTATAAGGGATAGTGCAGCTTCTTCCACTAATTAGCTAACCTAGATTAATATATAACATATTAATTCCTTTTAACCCTAGAGAGGAGTCTTTCTCTAGGGTTCCTCTTTTTCCAACTCCTTACTATCCTCCTAGATTAACAGAACTTTATCTATTTTTATTTTTATTAGGTAGTCCTTGGCAAAGTAGTCCTTCTAGCCGCATAAGAAGCAAGCTCCTTAATTACTAAGGGCCTATCTATAGGGGTCGCTGTACGTTAACCAAGTATGCGCTGGACCCGCAGTAGGGCTAGCTGCGTGGCTAGCTGCTAAACTAATAGTAGGCTGTATGGCTAGTGCTATAGGAGTAGCTAATTATGCTAGGGCACTACGGGCCGTTCTTATAGCGCTTATAGTCTGGTTTAAAGAGTTTCTGGCTTTATACCGCTTAGCTTGTACCTTAATTCAATAGAGGCCTTAATTAATAGCTAGGCAGTGGTCCGTAAGTACCTTTAGCGTCTATACCGTAGTAAAAACTAGCAGTATAGCACGCTATAGGTCTAGGGTAAGCTTATTAAAGAGGTCTAGTATTAGGTCTTTATAGGGAATTTAGGCTTAGCCGGCTAGGTATAGAAAGCAAGTCTAGAAAGCTAAAAAGGTCTCCATTGTTTTTATATTAAGGGCCTTATAATTAAGGCGGGCGTTCTATATCTTAAAGGGGTCCTTATAAATAGAAGATAGGTAGTTAATTATCTCTTCTCTAAAGAGGAAGGGGTCTGCCAAGTCCTAGGCGTATTGCGGACGTAGATGTGTCTATGCATCCCTACCGGTACGGCCGAAGACATAGGCCATCTTAGCTTAAGTAGTAGGGAAGTGGTCCGTATTAACCTTAAGCTTATCTTACACTTAAAGCTTCTAATTATTAAATATAGGGTCTATTCCGTCTGTAAGCAAAGGAGGGTCTACAACCTTCGCGGATCGCAACGCTGCTAATGCTATACGTTGGGCTAGGGTCTTAAGGACCGTAGCAAGTCTTTAGGTGTCTAATAACTCTTTACTAGGTGTAGGGGTGTCTCTAGTTTTAAGCAGCTCTTAAAGCCACTTAATTTTGGCATTGGCTGCTGTGAGTTCTTCCTAGGGGGTTAAGACGGCGACTGTTTCACCATTAGAGGTATTTATGGGTCCTATAGCGGCTTTGCCAGCTGCTGTATTTCTTAGCATAGTAGTAGGGGTATTAGGTAATTTCCGGTGTTTGTTTATTTTCTAGGGGTTCTAGTCCATACATGTCCTATTCTTAGGTTTCGCGTTCTATTTATGTTCTTTTAGTCCTGTCCTGTCCTTGTAGTTCTGGTGATGTCCTTAGGGTCCTATTCTGTGTCCTTGTTCTATTTGTGGTCTTATAGATATATTTAAGTTCCTTTTTAGGAAGAAAGGGTGGTAATAAGCTTTAAATAATGTTAGCGACTTAGTTAATTAAGGCATAAGCACGGCAAGAGGGACGCGTAAGCCTATATAATTAGTAGTCTATAAACAAGGATCCAAAGCTAAAGAAAGGAAATAAGAAGAATGGAAGTACCGCTTAAAGTTATATACAATCTTCTGGTTACGTAATAGCAACTTGCCGCAACTTGCCATTACGTAACAGCAGTTTGCGGCACGTTGACGGCAATTTGACGGCAATTTGCCAGTGCCGTAACATAGGAGACTGCTTAAATAATTATAAGAAAGGCGTAAGAGAAGGAGTCTAATATAAACCGATATTATTATAAGGACTTCTAAGTAGAAGATAAGGTATAGGTATTAATAAAGAACTAGAAAACCTAGAGGCCGAGCTATAAGCTAGACTACTAAATAGCCGGCCTATATAAGACTCTTTAAAAGGTAGAACACTCTTTTAAGGTTAAGCTACCAGAATTAATAAAGATCTACCTCGTTTTCTCCCTAAACCAACTATAAAAAAATACGGATAATATACTATCTAGATAGTATAATAACCCCCCACCACTAATCTAGATTATAAAGAACAAAGAATAAAAAGTTAAAGAAATCCTAGCAGTGAAAAAGGTCTATAATGTCTTAAAATACCGCGTAAGCTAGGTAGGCTATAATAACAACCTAGAGTAGTACCCTATATCTAATTTTAAGTACTCCCCCTATAAGCTACGGGACTTCTACCTAGCCTACCCTAACCTTCCTAGACCACCATATAAATTAGACAGCTGGATTAAATGCTAGGAAGAAGGGTTAGATAATTATAATAATTTGGAAAATAATAGGGAGCTTAGATAACGCCTAAGGGTAGGCTTTTTTAGGAGGGGGGGGTAATATAATAGTGCTAGAGCGCGTTACCTGCCAAATTCTGCTAAATTCTGCCAAGCTCTACTATATTCTGTTACCTAGTATACTATCTAGTACTATCTAGCACTATTTCTTACTGTTGGCTCGCCTACTATTAGCTTATTTACTACTAGCGCCTTAGCGGCTTAAGCTACCTATTTGTTTATATAAGCCCTTACGGCTACCTTTCCTTCTCCTTAGCTTAGTATCTTTATTAGATAGTAATCTACAAGCTTTGGTTTAGAGGCATTTATATAAGCCGTTACAGAAACGGCAATATAGTAGGTATCGCGCTCTAGCACCGTTGTATTTGGGGGGGGGGGGGGGGGGGGGGGGGGGGGGGGGGGGGGGGGGGGGGGGGGGGGGGGGGGGGCGGGGGGGGGGGGGGGGGGGGGGGGGGGTGATAAGGTCGGG
>Ga0307507_10005991_pt1 | contig 19233 bp, 5 predicted proteins | sample 7_EM_MG_FD_207223 | JGI IMG/M metagenome (GOLD analysis project Ga0307507, IMG submission 207223) | Populus trichocarpa ectomycorrhiza microbial communities from riparian zone in the Pacific Northwest, United States - 7_EM | ecosystem: Host-associated > Plants > Roots > Unclassified | place... | reverse complement strand
TTTCTACAAATCTCGCCAAAGCCCCTCAGACTAAAGAAAACGATTGCCGTCCTAAATCAGCTTAGCGGACGGTGCGGATATTCCTATATCCGCACAATCGATTTCTTGGTCTGAGCTTCTGAGGTAACGTGTTCCACCACTCAGTGAGCAACACCAGTCAGTGAGCCACTCCAAAAACCACCAAAAATCGGGAAAATCGCATCTTAATATCTCAATAATGGCTCAATAATAAATTCTAAAATACCATAGCTAGCCTTTTATGCCTGTTCTAAGACTCTACTCTAAGTTTAGAAGTAATTTATTAAGTAGTTTTAGAGAAATAGCAATTTTGTTACGGACGCTTTAAGTACAATGCTACGACTACTTGGAGAAGAGTTGGAGGAAGCTAGTTAGTTGATAAGGGCACGGTCCAGGATGGAACCAGTAGAGCCATGTGACGAGGAATGGTAAGCAAGGTCACGTGATGTGGTCTGTGTGGTCTATATAATCTGTGTAACCTGCAATAGAGCAGACAGAGTAGACAGAGTAGGCAGAGTAACGACTTTCTTAGGCGTATAGATATATATTTAAAGGACTACAGTCCCTACCTAGATAGTTCCTTTCCTTATAGTAAATCTTAAAATATAATTAGAGTTAATCTATTAGGCAACTACTCCACTAGTTATTATTATATAATTAACTTCTTGTTTACCTATACACCTAGCCTATTAGTAAGTCTACCACAGTATTTCCTATAAGGCTTTGTTATATATTTACTACCTAGTTACAGTATTAATAAGGTTAAATAATATGCTACCAAAGTACCAGTCACGATGCCGTTAATAGCAGCTATAACCTTAGGTTTAAGAGGAGATACCAGTATAAGAGATACTAATTTGCAGCTTATTACAGTAGGTTAGTTATAGGAAATAGTTAGTTAATTAATAGATAATAATTAAATACTTAAAGACCAAATTAATAGAATCAGAGCAGCTAAGGTTAAGTTATTATCTATTAAACGGTTCTTAGGAGAGAAGTTAAAACTTAAAGGATTCCTTATATAAATGCACTTTAAGGTTATACAAAAAGGGGTAAAGTTAGCAATATTTATAGACCAAGTAGTATATACAGGATTGTTCTTAATAGGGTAAGTACTTAAGTAGTTTAAACCTTACTTTACTAAGATCTAAACTAATAGAATAATAACTACTAACTAAAAAGTATAGTTTATATTTACTAACTAAAATGGGTTTATAGAGAGACTTATATAAATATTTAGTAACCCTAAAGCAATAACTATAGCAGAAAGAAAGCTTTAAAATCTAGTATAACGTACTTTAGCAATTAAGTATACAACCTAGTTTTAGACACTTATAATATAGGTTAAATAAAATAATAAGGCGCTTATAGTATAGTATAAATAGGGACTTAAGGCTAAAGTCTAAGATATAATTATCCTAATAGAAGATATAGAAACTCTAGGGGAGTTAATTAACTAGTTAATAAAGATTAATAATAGAATTTATTAAAGGGAATAAGCTAAGAAAGGGCAAAATAGAGTTCTATAGTTATATAAGGCGCAAAGTATATATTAACAGACATATAATTAAAAATTATAAAACAGTGGACCAGAGCTAATAGACTTAAGTAGTATTAAAGAATTTAAAAAATAAAATAAGAAACTATAGAAACCTAGGGTTAAGGATTAAGTAATTATAGGACTAAGAAGCAGAGGCTAAACTAGGGATCTTAGTAGTAGAAGATATTTAGGCAGACTCTATAGCAAGAAAAATGGTTTAAGGAAGGGGCTTATATAAATTATAAAAAATAAGGTTATTTTGCTAAAGACTATAGAAGTAGTTAGAGTAACTATATAGTAAAGGGTACTAAGTCGTTAGAGTATAATAATATAGATATAGGGGTATTGCGTAGGACTAAGGAGTGTTTAATTAAGTACTTTGAGTTTTATTATAATAACGTATACTAAATTTATAAGGACGCTAAGTATAGTATAAGCTATTAGCCGTAAGAGCTAGAGTTAAGGGAACTTAAAGAAACTAAAAAGTTAGATAAAGAATAAGATTAACTCTATAAGCTAGATTGGGATATTATAGTAATATATAGATAAAGATTAGTAAAAATAATAATAGAGTTAGAGTACTTATTAATTAATAGTAACAAGGAAGAAAAAGAGGCTAACTAGGGGCGCTTAAATCTTAATAGCGCAATATAAGTAGAGACTAAGACCACTATAAAATGCGGTTTAGTAATAGGCATTATAACACCATTAAATACGGCATCTATTACTTTATAAGACAAAAGGAGTAATATCTAAAGATAATTAAGCAAGCAGATAACTACTAGTACTAGCTTACTACTTAATAAAGGCAAAAGGCTAAAGGCTTAAAAATCTTAAGAAAAGATAAGAGATGCTTAAGATTCTTAAAGTAAGATAAGATATACCTAAAAACCTATAATAGATGACAACTAATAGGAAAGGGCAGCAGCTTAGTTTAAAGATAAATAAATAAGTATAGGATAAAGGTTCCTAGGGAGCCAAGATTTTAAAGAATAAATAAGGTCTACAATAGTTCTAGGTAAATGTAGTATTTAGCCTAAAGATTAAAAAGTTAGTATAGTAATTAAGAAGTATAACGACTTTAAGAATCCTTTTAGAAGATGGAAACTAAAAGAAAGCATAGATAAGTTTAGGCAATAAATTATTATATAGTAGGAACAAAAGCTAGACTAAAGATTAGCTATGCTAGGACGTATAAAGGATAGAGTACCTATATAAAAAGTTATAAATAGGCTGAGGGTAGGAACGCTAAGAGTTAAGTAGTTAGATAAACTAGAATAAGAAGAGGATCTAGGGATTCTAACTAAATTTACAGAATAACATACTAAAGATTGCAACAACGCAGTAATAAAGAGATACTTCCTTACGGATTGGTTATATACACTTACTAAGCTATACTAAAAGTAGTATAAGTAAAGAGGAAATAATAAGTAGGAAAATTTCTGTATATAGCTAGATAAAAAAGTTATACTAGACCAAGTAATATCTAAGGAGTAGATAAGCTATATAAAAGGGGCGTTAGTTATAATGTTAAAGAACCTAGAAGAGTAGGCTGTAGACTAGAGAGATAATATAGATATTAGTACCAGCAAATAATATAGTAACATTTAGGTTAGTATAAGAGAGGTTTAAACTTAGGGATAAATATAAGCCAGGAGTTAACCTAAAGCACCTAGCGTATTACATATTGATATGGATTATATATATAGATAATATATATAATATGCATAGAGCACTAAAAGATAAACACTGTAAGTATCTAATAAGAATATAATAGATAATAGATAAAAAGTAATATAGGGATGCTAAGTATATATATAGTTAGCACCCAGTAGAAGTTTAGGAGTTAGGCAACTTAATACTTTAACCCAAAAGATTCCTTATAGAAGAATGCCTAGATGGATAATAGTAGTAAGAGTGCCTAAAGAATATATATTTATAGCATATTAAGGAAAAGAAATAAACTAAGTATTGGCTATAAAGGGACCAAGTATAGTTAGAATTAGACAGCTAATAGTTAAAAAAAAAGTAGAGGCCTATAGAACTAGAGGGAGCTAGTAGTAGAGCCTTAGACCCTTAAAGGAATTATAGGACGATACCTAAACTTATAAGTTAATTGGCAAGATTAAAAATTTAAAGCATTAGTAGACAGTGGAGCAATAAGAAACTATATATTACTAATAGCAATTAAAAGGATAGGGTTACTACATAGATAGAAAAAATACTTATACCTATTAATAATAATTTTAGGAGATCTAATAGCTTATAGAGGAGGTATTATTAATCTTAAAACAGGACCTATTTAGTTAACTATTAAAGGAAGAAGAATTAAGAAGTCTTTTAATATCCTACTATTAGGAAAGGATAAAGTAATACTAGAAATGCCTTAGTTATAGGAGTATAATCTAAAGATTAATTGAGTTATAGGTTAGGTTAATATTAAAAACACATAATAATATAAGATATAATAACAAACTAAGATAATATAGTACTAAGTTGGAGTAATATATAAAGAGACTAAGCGAGGCTTAAGTTATATACTAAAGAGATACTATAAGTATAGTAAAAGACTATAAGGCCTATAAAGTAAAAAGCTATTAGAGTATATAGTATAGGATTATAAAATAGAACTAAAACTAGGAATAAGTCTAAGGCTCTTTTTAATCTACAAGCTTACTAAAACTGAGTTAGTAGCGCTTAAAGAGTTTATCTAGGAAAATCTACAAAAGGGGGTATATTAGACCGTTATAGTCATTAGCAGGATATTTAGTGTTGTTCATCCTAAAGAAAAATGGAAAACTTAGGATATATATTAACTATAGATAGTTAAACAGCATTATAAGAAAGGATAGGTATCCTTTACCCTTAATTAGCAAAATCTAAAATAGGATAGGTAACGCGAAGATCTTTATAAAGATATATCTAAGATAGGCATACTACTAAATTAGGATTAAGGAAGGCAATAAATAGAAGGCAGCCTTTAGGTTAAAGGAAGGACTATATAAACTATTAGTAATATAGTTTAGACTTATAAACACACTAATAATGTTTTAAAAAAGAATTAATAGTGTATTAGGAGAACACCTTAACGACTTTATTATAGTATATCTTGATAATATTATTATCTACTTAATAAGTAAGGAAGAGCATAGAGAATATGTTAAATGGGTCTTAAAGAGACTATAGGAGGAAAAGATGCCAGTAGCAATTAAGAAATGCGAGTTCTTTACCTAGAAGACCAATTTTGTTAGGTTTATTATTAAACTAGGAAAAATTAGCATAGACCTAAAGAAAGTAGAAGCTATAGTAAGTTGGTAAGAACTAGAGAACATTATATAGTTAAAATCGTTCCTAGGGTTTTATAACTACTATAGGAGGTTTATAGCATAGTAGTTAAAAAATGTTAAACTGTTTATAAGACTTATAAAAAAGAAGGAACCATAGATATGGGGCAGTAAGTAAAGGAAATTATTTAAAGAACTTAAGGAGTTATTTACCTAGAATCCAATCCTTAAAATATACTAACTAAAGCTAGATATGGTTGTAGAAACGGACGCATTAGACTTTGCACTAGGGGTGTACCTACTATAGAGATACTAGGATGGATAGCACCTAGTAGCATACTATAGTTAAAAGATAACACTACTAGAGCTAAACTATAACATCTATAATAAGAAGTTATTAGGTATAGTTGCAGTACTTAAGGAATAGAGAAACTATTTATAGTTAAAATGGATTATAAGAACCTAACGGGGTTCCTAATAATAAAGGAACTTAATTATAGACAAGTTAGATAGGTAGAAATGCTTATAGAATATTATCTTAAAATATAATATACTAAGGGTACTAAGAATGTAAGAGTAGATATACTTAGCAGAAAGGCAGAATTGTAAAGTAATGAAAAACTGTTAGGCGCTATGCTATAAAAGGACAAAGACGGATTAATTAGGTATAATTATCTAAACTTAGTAGCTATAATAGAAGGACTAGAACAAGTTTATAAGATGCTAGAGTGTTATAGGACTGTCCGCGACACGCGCTACGCTAGACGCGTAGCTTTCCTTTCCTTATTTAATATCGCTTGGCAGATAGTTTATCCGCCCCAATTGCCCCTATATAGATTCGCCCGTAGCTGCATTCTTGTTGAGCTCTCTAGCAATCCTCTTAAGTCTCTACGACAGCTATATATAGCTATCAATTCTACGAATCTGATGCTTGTTTATTTAGCGTTTGCATATAATATATCGTCATCGTAATATAGAGAGTAAATAGTTATAAAGGATCTAAGAAGTATAAAAAGAAGATCTAGAATATAAGAACTATGTTAATAGAGAAGCAATATATATTCTAAAGTTATTAGTAAAAGAGTTTATTAAAGAATTCTATAAGGAGATAACTTAAGGGCATAATAGAGCTATAGGCTTAGTGTTAAGACTTTAAGAAGAATACATTATTAATAGAATCTAGGGGTTAGCAAGATAAATTACTAAAAAAATATTTAGATTGCTAAAGAAATAAACTAATAAGGTATAAGCTATATATAACAGAACCTTGTAGCTTAGACTACGGTGGGTTCTGTTATTGGGCTGGGTATATAGGTACGAATAAAACAACAATATAATAATAACTGGTGGAGTGGTTGCCTAATAGATTAACTCCAATTGTATTCTAAGATTTACTACAAGGAGAGAACTATCTACAGTAGGGACTAAGGTCCTTTAAATACATATCTATACTCCTAAGAAATCCTCTCTTGTACGTAAGGTACGTGTTATCTATATTAAACGTAACGTCCCTTCTGTTTAATATAGTTAATACGTTCAACACTACATGACCTTAGTTACCATTCCTTATTATATAGTTCCACTAGATCCATCTTGGACCGTGCCTATATTAACTAACTAGCTTCCGCCGACTCTTCTCTAAGTAGTTGTAATATTATACTTAAAGCGTCTATAACACTATCTCCCTCCTCTTTATCTTTGTCCTTAAAGATTCCTAACATCTCCAAGTCGTCCACTAGAGGTGTAATGTCCATTTAATTAGTCTAGTTAATATCCTTACTTATTATACCTAAAGCTTCTTCTTCTCTTTCCTAGGTTAAGCGTCGCCTTTATACGGTCTCCTCCATACTATCACTTAGTAAAGTAATGGCGATTCCTTACTTAAGGTGTGCGAAAGAGGGGTTAGTTTATATTGCGCTAGCAAGTCCTTTGTCTTAATAACCCTCCTCTTACTCTAAGTGCACTAAAGCAAACATTTAATTATCCTGTGACGTTCGCTCTGTCTCTAACGCTAAGTATACGCGTCCTATTACTCTTAATAGTCTTTAAGTTCCCTAAGTAACTTGTTATAGGGTCTCGTGTTTAATCTACTACTATAAAGCTTAACGGTGAGCTAGCCTCCACGCTACTTAAGGTTTAACATGCCTTAAAAGAGTCCGCACGCGTCCTTAAAGCTTAACGTTTAGCTTATGCTCGTCTTTAACGTCTTAAATATGTCTATAAGAAGGTCCGTTCTAAGGAGTGGAAACTGGTTTAACAGGATTTGTTTAAGCTAGGTAATAAAAGGACTGGCTCTCCTCCTGTAAGGGAAATAACTCCAAGTAGCTCGGCAATTGCTCCTCTTAGGTCCCCCTTAGGTGACTTATTTTTCAGCAATCCTTCTTTATTAATATTGCCTAACCTACTTTCTTCTAATACTCCCGTACCTTTCCTATAGCGTTTCTTAGGTTGCTTAGTAGTTTCTAGGTAGTCTTACTATAGCCTATCTACTTTACTTTATACTATATTTTGTTATCTACCTCCTTGTAACTAATGATCTTTAAAACTTACTATTTATCTTTCTCTTGCCCTCTATATATATCTGCTTTATAGACTAGTAGCTTAACACTTCCGTATACTGGCTCTAGCATTGCGATATGCTGTATAGGGTATATTTTCATTTTAGCTAGTAGGTTCAACTTATACGTAACCAATAAAATTCTTTACTTAACTTTAAAAGGTCCTAGTCTAACATAGTCCAACTTCTTACTTAGTTGTCAACTCTTGAAATTTTTGTGTAGTAGCTATATTTTATCCCCCTCCTTAAGATCTGGTCCCTTAGATCTCTTAGTATTATAGTACCTTTTTATTCGTTCTTATACTAGTTTTGCTATTTCTTTAAGGTCTGTATAAAGATTCATTAACGTCTCCATTCTTTGTTTAGCTGTGCTACTCGTCCTTTTTACTTATTATGGCGATAATAATATTCTTAGCTCGTACCCGTAATTTGCCTTAAATAGTAATGTCCCCATTCCTTCTTATGGTATTGCATTGTATGCAAACTATATAATTGGTAATAACAATACCCAATTATTCTATGCGTAATTAATATAATGCCTTAGATACTATTCTAGTGTCTAGTTTAGTCTTTCCGTTTGTCCATCTATCTGCAGATAATATGCTGTAGATATTACTACGCAAACTCCTTATTCTGCTAGAAACACTTCCTAAAATACTGCTATAAATCTTAGATTTCTGTCTAATATAATCTTATCTAGTGCTCTATATCTTGCGAATATTTCTTTTATATAGATTCTAGCGACATCTTCTACTAATATCTCTTTAGTGTATGCTATAAAGTATCCCTACTTTATTAGCTTATCTACTATTACTAAGATTGCGTTATGATCTTGTCCTGTAATAGGATTTTTTGACTTTGGTAACTTAACAATAAAGTCCTATAATATAACCTCCTATGGTCTTCCTGGTATCTTAATAGGTTATAGCCCTCCATACGGCTTATGCCTTATTAGTTTGTTCCTTTGGCAGTCTAGATATTCCTTTATAACTTATCTTACTAGTCCCCAAATTCCTTAAATAATGTACTCCTTTTAAAGTCTTAATACTAAGCCTGTAGCTCTGTTATGTCCTTATATTATTCCCTTATAGAATTCCTTAACAAATTCTTCTATAATAGACTTAGGCACATACGTTGCTTCTCTGTTTTTATATTACTCTAAGTTTAGATCCTTTACCTATATTTTTTAGATCTTCTATATCTAATTACTCTTTAGTAATTTATGGATCTGACTTTCCTTAGTTGCTATAATCTTTAGATAATTGTACCTAATTAATCTGTCTTAATCCTTTTATAATAAAGCTCCCAATAGCTTTTTACTACTCTATAGTTTAGCCTTTCTACTTAGAGCGTCTGCTTGTGCATTATTTGTACCTTTGGTATGCTAAATTTTGAAATGGTATTTTATAAGCATTTCCGCCTATCTAACCTGTCTTTGGTTGAGTTTTTTTGTTATTAGGAATCCTGTAAGGTTCTTATAGTCTATCTTAACCATAAATAGTTTCTCTATACCTTATAAGAATGCTCTTTATTTCTTAAGTGCTGTAACTATACCTAACAACTCCTTATTGTAGATGTTATAGTTTAACTCTAATAGTGTCATCTTCTGACTATAGTATGCCACTAGGTGCTATCTATCTTAATATTTCTATAAAAAGCATACCCCTAGTGCAAAGTCTAATATATCTATTTCTACAACTGTCTCTAGACCTGGTTAATAGATCTTAAGAACTGGCTTCTAGGTAAACAACTCTTTGATTCTCTTAAACAGTTCTTATTATTCCTTTCCCTATACCTATAGTTCTTCTTTCTTTATTAACCGCGTAAATGGCTTAATATTCTATAACTATTACGCTATAAACCTTCTATGATAATTGCAAAACCCTAGGAACGATCTTAACTGTGTAACGTTCTCTAGTTCTTACTAATTCACTATAGCCTCGATCTTCTTTAGATCTATACTAAGTTAGCCTAGTTTAATAATAAATCCAATAAAATCAGTCTTCTGGGTGAAGAACTTGCATTTCTTAATTATTACTAGCATCTGTTCTTCTTGTAGTCTCTTTAAGACCTATTTAATGTGTTCTCTATGTTCCTCCTTACTCTCTAAGTAGATGATAATGTTGTTAAGGTATACTATAATAAATTTATCTAGGTGTTCTCCTAATACACTATTAATTCGCTTCTGGAACGTTACTAGTACGTTTATAAGCCTAAATTATATAACTAATGGTTTGTATAGTCCTTCCTTTAACCTAAAGGCTGCCTTTTATTTGTCGCCTTCCTTAATTCTAATCTGGTGGTACGCCTATCTTAGATCTATCTTTGTAAAGATCTTTACGTTACCTATCCTGTCTTAGATTTTACTAATTAAGGGTAAAGGATATCTATCCTTCCTAGTAATGCTATTTAACTATCTATAGTCTATATACATCCTAAGTTTTCTGTTTTTCTTTAGGATGAACAATACTGGATATCCTGCTAATAACTATAACGGTCTAATATATCCCTTTTATAAGTTCTCCTAGATAAACTCCTTAAGCGCTACTAACTCTATTTTAGTAAGCTTATAGATTGGAAAGAACTTTAGATTTATTCCCTCTTTTAATTCTATCTTATAGTCCTAAGCTACATACTTTAATAGCTTTTCACTTTTTAGTAACCATAACTTTTTACTATACTTATGGTATCTCTTTGGTATATAACTTAAGCCTTACTTAGTCTCTTTATATATCGCTCTAACTTGGTACTATACTTATGGTATCTCTTTGGTATATAACTTAAGCCTCACTTAGTCTCTTTATATATCGCTCCAACTTGGTACTATACCAACTTGGTTTACTGTTGCACTTTGTGTTATTGTATATCCTTAATATTAACCTAACCTATAACCTAATTAATCTTTAGATTGTACTCCTGTAACTAAGGCATTCCTAGTATCGCCTTATTCTGTCCTAATAGTAGGATATTAAAAGACATTCTAACTGGTCTCCCTTTAATAGTTATCTAAATAGGTCCTATTTTAAGATTAATAATGCCTCCTCTATAGGCTATCTGATCTCCTGAAATTGTTATAAGTAGATATAGGTGTTTCTTCTGTCTATATAGTAACCCCATTCTTTCTACTGCCTTTAGTGATATGTGGTTTCTAGTTGCTCTACTATCTACTAACACTTTAAACTGCTGATCTTGCTACTTAGCTCTTAAATTTAGGTATTGTCCTTAAATTCCTTTAAGGGTCTAAGGCTCTAATACTAGTTCCCTTTAGTTCTATACACCTCCCCTTTTTCTAACTGTTGGCTGCTAGATCCTGCTTATACTTAGTCTAACTTTAGCTAATACTTAGTTTGTTTCTTTTCCTTTATATACTATAAATAAATGTTCTCTAGGCACTCCTACTACTATTATCTATTTAGGTATTCTTCCGTAAGGAATCTTCCTGGTTAAAGTATTAAGTCTCCTTAACCTTATACTTCTACTGGGTGCCAACTATATATATACTTAGCGTTCCTAAACTGCTTTTCCTCTAGTGCCTAATATATCCTTACTAGGTACTTCCGGTTCTTATCTTTAGGTGCTCTATGTATATTATATATATTATCCACATAAGCTATCCACAATAGTGTATAATGCGCTATATGTTTTAGGTTAACTCTTAGTTTATTTTTATTCTTAAGTTTAAACCTATACCTAGTTAACCTAACCACTAGTATCTCTACTATAGGTACTAAGATTTGTTGCTTACTTCTCTAGTCCTTAAATCCCTCTTCTAGGTTCCTTAACATTATAATTAATAATCCTTTAATATAACTTATACGTTTTTCCGTAATAGGTTGGTTTTAGATAACTTTTTTGTCTAGCTATATATAAAAGTCTTCCTATTTATTGTTGTGTTATTGCCTATACCACTTTCCGTATAACTGGTTTAGTGTGTATAGTCTATCCATTAGAAAGTACCTTGTTATTACTATATTATAATATCCTTTAGTATATCTTTCTTTAAACCTAGTTAGAATATCTAGATCCTTTTCTTGTTCTAGTTTATCTAACCATTTTACCCTAGGTGTCCCTATACTTGGCCTATTAGTAACTCTTCGCATAAGTGCTCTGTCCCTTATATAACCTAGCGTAGCTAATCTCTTATCTAGCTTTTACTCTTACTATATAATAATTCTTGTCCTAAACTTATCTATAGTTTCTTGTTTTCTGTGTCTTGTAGCTAGATCTTTATAGTTATCTTGCTTTTTAATCCTAGTATTAACTGTTTAATCTTTAGGCTAAACACTACGTTTACCTAGGATTACTAACATTCTTATTTATTCTCTAAACTTGTAGTTCTTAAACTTGCGTCCTATACTTATTTATTTGTTACTAAACTAAGTTACTACCCTTTCCTATTAGTTTTTGTCCGTTGTGGGTCCTTAAGTATATTTTATTTTATTTTAAGAATCTTAAGCTTCTTTTATCTCTTTATAAGAATCTTAAGCCTATGGCCTTTTGCCTTTATTAAGTAATAAGCTAGTACTAGTAGTTATCTACTTACTTAGTTTCTTCTAAACATTACTCCTATTATCTTGTAAAGCAATAGAAATTGTATCTAATGGTGTTATAATATCCGTTACTAAACCTTGTTTGGTAATAGTCTTAGTCTCTGCTTCTATTGCGTTATTAAGGTTTAAGTGCTTCTAGTTAACCTCCTTTTCGTCCTTATTACTATTAATTAATAAGTACTCTAACTCTATTGTTATTACTGCTAATCTTTGTCTGTATATTACTATAACATCTTAATCTAGCTTATAGAGTTAATTCTATTCTTTATCTAACTCTCTAGTTCCTTTAAGTCCTCTTAACTCTAGCTCTTGCGGCTAATAGCTTACGCCATACTTAGCGTCCTCATAAATTTGGTATGCGTTGTTATAATAATACGCAAAACTATTAATTAAACACTCTTTTGTTTCTTACAGTGCACCATTATCCCTCTATATATACGTGCCGTCTGCTAGTCTAGTTCCCTTTACCATATAGTTACTCTAACCACCTCTATAGTCTCTAGCAAAATAACCTTATTTTCCGTAATTTATATAAGCTCTATCTTTAAACCATCTTTCTTGCTATGGAGTCCGCCTAAACATCTTCTACTGCTAAGATCCCTAGTTTAACCTCTACTCTTAGGTCCTTTAATTACTTAATCCTTAACCTCTAGGTTTCTATAGTTTCTTTTCCTATCTTTAGGTTTCTTTAGTACCACTTAGGTCTATTAGCTCTACGCCATTCTATAGTTTTTAACTCTATATTTATCGTTGCGTACTCTACGCCTTATATAACTATAGAACTCTGTCTTGCCCTCTTTTAGCTTGTTCCCTTTAGTAGATTCTATTATTAATCTTTATTAACTAATCTATTAACTCTCTTAGAGTATCCGCATCTTCTATTAGGATAATTACGTCCTGGACTTTAGCCTTAAGTCCCTATTTATACTATGCTATAAGCGCCCTATTATTCTACTTAACCTATATAGCTAGTGTTTAAAACTGTGTTATATACTTAACTGCTAAAGTACGTTATACTAAGTTCTAAAGCTTTTATTCCGCTGTAGTTATGGCCTCTGGGTCTCTAAACATCTATATTAGTTACTCTACGAACCCATTCTAACTGGTAAATATATACCATACATCCTAGTTAGTAGTTGTTATGCCATTAGCCTATATTTCCGTAAAATATAGCTTAAACCACTTAAGTGCCCTCCCTATTAGGAACAATCCTACATAGGCTACTTAGTCTAACAATATTGCTAACTTTACTCCTTCCTGTACTACCTTAAAGTGTATTTGCGTAAGAAATCCCTTAAGCTTTAACTTCTCTCCTAAGAACCGTTTAATTAAAGGTAACTTAATCTTTACTACTCTAATTCTATTAATACGTTCTTTAAGTATCCTATTATTGTCTTATAAGTAATCAACTATTTCCTGTAACTAACCTTATATAACTACTTAAGAATCCCCCTTATCTATACTAGTATCACCTAGCCCTAAGGTTATAGCTCCTGTCAACGCCGTCATAACTAGTGCTGCTCTTAGTAGTATATTATTCGATTTTGTTCTAATACCGTAACCTTAGTAGTAAATGTATAACGGAACCTTATAGCTTAGACTACAGTGGGTTCTATTATTGGGCTAGGTATATAGGTATAAATAAAATAACAACGTAATAATAACTGGTAGAGTAGTTGCCTAATAGATTAACTCTAATTGTATTCTAAGATTTACTATAAGGAGAGAACTATCTACGGTAGGGACTAAGGTCCTTTAAATATATATCCATACTCCTAAGAAATCCTCTCTTATACATAAGGTACGTGTTGTCTATATTAAACGTAACATCCCTTCCATTTAACACAGTTAATACGTTCAACACTACGTGACCTCGGTTACTATTCCTTGTCATATAGTTCCACCAGATCCATCCTAGACCATGCCTATATTAACCAACTAGCTTCCGCCGACTCTTCTCCAAGTAGTCGTAATATCGTACTTAAAGCGTCCGTAACACTATATAAAGGGCTATAACCTATTAAAATACCAGAAAGACTATAGGAGGTTATATTATAGGACTTTATTATAAAGTTACTAAAGTTAAAGGACCCTCTTATTAGATAGGATTATAACGTAATCCTTATAATAGTAGACAAGTTAACTAAGTAAGGCTACTTTGTAGTATGCATAAAAGAAATCTTAGCGAAAGATATAGCTAGAATCTATATTAAAGAAGTGTTTATAAGATATAGGGCACTAATAAAGATTATATTAGATAGAGATTTAAGATTTATAGTAGTATTTTAGGAAGTATTTTTAGCCAAATAAGGGGTTTGAGCGGCAATATTAATAGTATATTACCTACAGATAGACAGTTAAATGGAAAGATTAAACTAAACGTTGGAATAGTATTTAAGGCATTATATTAATCACGCATAAAATAATTGGGTATTGTTAGTACTAGTTATATAGTTTATATATAATGCAACACCATAGGAAGGGATAGACATATTACCTTTTAAGGCGAATTATGGGTATAAACTAAGAATATTGTTATTACTATAACAAGTAAAAAAATAAGTAGTATAGCTAAATAAAGAATAGAGAACTTAATAAATCTTTATATATATCTTAAGGAAATAGTTAAACTAGTACAAGGAAGAATAAAAAGGTACTATAATGCTAAGAGATCTAAGGGACCAGATCTTAAGGAGGGAGATAAAGTATAGCTACTATATAAAAATTTTAAGAATTAACAACTAAGTAAAAAGTTAGACTATATTAGGTTAGGACCATTTACAATTAAAATAAAGATCTTAGAAGTTACGTATAGACTTAACTTGTTAGAGAAAATAAAGATCTACCCTATATAGCATATTATAATGCTAGAGCTAGTATATGGGAATATTAAGCCACTAGTATATAAAGTAGATATATATAGAGGATAGGAAGAAGACAAATAGGAAGTTTTAAAGATTATTAGTGTTACGGAGTAAGTATAAGTGGTAATAATATATAACGAAGTAGATATTATTAAGCTATGTATATAAACTGTGTAATAAGATTAAGACGTTGTGTAAGGAGAGAAGGTAAGGAAATAGGAAGAATGGGTATATATTATTAGTTTAGTTGCTTAGTTAATATATATATAGAGTAGAATAGGATTTAAGGAGCGGTCCTAGTAGAACTTAGCAGATTTTGGTAGATTTTGGCAGAATATAGCAGAATGCGGTAGATTGCTGTTAAATTGCCGTAGATTGCTAGTAAATTGCTATTAGGTTACCGTCTTGCGGTTAGTCTCTTTTTACTATATTGGTGGAAATAGGTAGATATATATAAGGTATTACAGAAGTGTCCCGTAATAGTACCCCCCCTTTAAATTTAAGCTTCTGTAAGATAGGGCTGTGGTAGTTCTAAGTAGAGTTTATAAAAGTCTTTTGTAGCTTATATAAGTCCTATAGAGTTAATAGGTTCCCATATAGGCTTATAAAAGCCTCTCCATTTTATAAGGTATATATATTGGCGTTTTTGTTTATTATACTTAATATTATTAATTCTTTTAATAAGATACTTATCCTTACTATCTACTTTAACTAGTAGGGGAGGGTCCTAGATCTGTTTAGGTAGGGCGTCTAATATAGGAGTAGTAGGGTAGAGGACTAACGTATGGAATATAAGGTAGATTTTAACCATATTAGGGAGCTTTAGTTAGTAGGTATAAGGAAAGACAGCTCTCTTAACCTTATAAGGGCCGGCGTTCTTCTAATTAAGTTTCTTAGTGTTATTTTATATTTATATTTCTTATATCTAGCCAGACAAAGTTGCTAATTTAGTAGACTAGTACTAGGGTTCGATTCTTATTTGCTGCGGCTTTATAGATAGATTGGGCCTATATTATTTTATTAGTAAGAAACTCTTATAGTTCTTCTATCTTTTTTATAAATTTATTTGCTTCTGCAATCTATAATGTATAATAAGTAGGGTAAGGGATATTACTAAAGGGGTTAAAACCTATTTATAGGTGCTAGCTATAGTTAGCTAGGAATAGGAAGACCTTTATAGTTTTTAAGATGGAGTTATTTGTGGTAAACTTGGTAAATATAAGCTAGTCTATCTAGTTGTTCTATAAATATAACGTATATATCCAAATATACTGTTCTATTATAGCATTTATATATTCTATTTAACCGTCCGTTTTTAAGTGGTATACTATAGATAATAGTGCTTTAATACGGAGTTAGGTAGTTAGTTTTTTCTAAAATATAGAGATAAACTATCTACCTCTATTGGAGATAATTGTTTTAGGAAGTTTATGGAGTTTTTATATATAATCTAGGAATAATTAGGCAATGGCAGGTGCTAATATATTAGGGCAGGCAATTAAGTGTTTTATCTTAGATAGTCGGTCTATAACTATTATAATGTTTATACATCCCTTACTTATAGGGAGCTTAACAATAAAGTTAATTAAGATATCCTTCTATCTTTGGTCTGGAATAGATAATGGCTTTAGAAAGCCGTTATATATCTTATATAAGGCTTTAGCTTATTAGCAGGTATAGCAGCTAGAAATATACCTTCTTATTATATTATATATATTTAGCTAATAGTACTCTTACTAGAGGAGTTCTAGGGTTTTTTTTAGCTTGGGTGGCTAGCTACTAGTAGATTATATACATGTTTAAGGAGCTTAAGCTTAAGTTTGTTATAGTTAGGTATAACTAGACGGTTTTAGTAGTATAAGCGGTCTCTATAAGCTTTGTACTTACTTAAAGAAATCCTTTTAAAGCGTCTAACGCCGTCTTAAATTAGCTTAAGCGTTTTTTAGATAAACTTATTATTTGGGTATTTATTAACTATTAACTGTTTAATTAATTAACTAGTTATTTTAAGAATATGCATTATAATGTCTTTAATAGGAGGGTTAAATAGCTTAGGGCGAAGCAGGGTTTAATTATAGTAGGTATATACTTATTCTTATACTAGTATATCTTATAAATATTAGGTTAGGGTATTAGGTTTCTAACCTTAAACGCCTAGGCAGTATATAATTAAGAATTAGAAATAGGATAGATATTCTAACTAGCGGGCTTAATAATAACTTAGCTGTTTTATAGTTATAAAATACTATAGATTCTTATAGTCGCTAAGGACCTTAATTAGAAATCTAGCGCCTTCTAGTTTGGGTCGTTATTATTTAAAACATCTAATAATGGCTAATAATTCCTTATTGTAGATCTCGTAGTTATATTTAGCTAGACTTAGTTATTTTAAAAAGTATACTATAGGGTATAGTACTCCTTTCTTATTATACTAAGACAGAATGCCTCTAGTGACGTAGTTGGATAAATTAGCTTCTATAATACTCTTTTAGTTTAGGTTAAAGTGTTAGAGTATAGGTATAGTAGTAAACATAACTTTTAGATAGGTAAAGGCCTTCTTATATTCCTTATTAAAGATAAAAGCTTTATCCTTTTGGGTTAGAGCTATAAGGGGTAAAACTAGAGCGGAGAAGTTAGTAAATCCTATAAAGACTCTTATATCTTTAACGTTCTTAGGTTTTTATTAGTTTATAATTACTTTAATCTTCTTTAGGTCTATTTATATGCCGTTTATAGAAATAATAAGTCTAAGGTATAAGACTTCTATTTTATAGAATTTGCATTTATCTATATCTAACTATAGGCTAGCTTTATGCAGAGCTTTTAGAATAAGGTCAACGTGTTTCTTATATTTAGTTAGGTTATTGCTGTATACTAGGATGTTATTAATATAAGCAGTACAGAAAACGTCTAGGTAAGGTTATAGGGTATTATTTATAAAGTATTAGAATAAACTTAGGGCATTTATAAGGCTAAATAGCGTTACTAAGTATTTAAATAGTCCGTATCTAATACGGAATATAGTAAGCTATTTATCTCCTTTTGTAATATAGAGGCGATTAAATGCGTAAATAAAGTTAAGTTTTATATAGTAGCGAGCCTTACTTAATTAATTTAATGTCTCTTAAATTAATGGAAGTGGGTACTAATTCTTAATAGTGATGGTATTAAGAGCTTAGTAGTTTATATAGAAGCGCAGACCGCTGCCAGGTTTCTTAACAAAAGATTATAGCTATAGCTATAGGCGAAGAGCTTGCTCTAATAAATTCTTTACTTAGGTGCTTATCTAAGTACTTTTATAGCACTTTAAGTTCGTTCTGGGATATTCTATATAGGGGTCTAAATCCTAGCTGTTTTTCTTAAGTACGATCTTATGGTTATATAGTTGGTATTTTACTAACTTATTGGCTTCCTTTTATAAAAATACCTCTAGGTGCTTATAGTAGCATGCTAGTACTTTTATAGTAGAGTTAGTATGCTTCTTTAGTGCTAGGGCCTTTTTAATATCGGCCATTATAACAGCAAAGGTTGTATATTTAGGTTTCCTAATAAGTTGTGCTAATAGGGTAGCTCTAATTATATAGATATCTAAGGTATTAAGCAAGCTTAGATTATCCTTAGTTTCTTATATAGTTTCTTATTTAGGTTTGGGTTTAGTATTAGGTATAGAGTTAGTATTAGATTTAGGTTTGGGTTCTTTAAATATCCTTTTTATAGTAAAATACTAGTTCTTCTAGTACTTTTGTATATTAGGCTTAAGCTTCTACTTGGTTTAGGATGCGGTAGTTAAAGTTGGTTTATACATCGGCAAAATATGGTACCCTTTCAATGGCCTCAATGGTTGGTGGTTGACGCAATTGGCGCGCAGTTAAGGTCATTTAGCAACTCGACCAACTAGCCTATGTCGTATTTTTTTGACACGCAGCCTGCGCGCAACCTACCAGTAATCTGCGCATTTGGCAACTATAATTATATTTACCTCTTTTATACTAATAACATATTTTAAATAAATAAAAGCTACTTTAAAGCTATTTATAAGGCTAGCAAAATAAATAATATTATTTTAGATAATTTAATATAATATAGCAATGGTTCTCTTCTACCTATCTACCTATTAACTTACCTACCTGCCTATATCGCCTACCTGCCTATATCGCCTACCTGTCTGCATCGCCTACCTGTTTGTATCTGCCTACCTGTCTATATCTACCTACCCGTTAGCATCTGCCTACCTATCTATATCTGCTTGCCTGTCTGTATCTGCTTACCTGTCTGCATTGCCTACCTATCTGTATTGCCTACCTGTCTGCATCGCCTACCTGTTTGCATCTGCCTACCTGTCTATATCTGCCTACCCGTCAGCATCTGCCTACCTGTCTGCATCTGCTTGCCTGTCTGCATCTGCTTACCTGTCTGCATC